>Ga0210386_10003682_pt1 | contig 12793 bp, 14 predicted proteins | sample IncBWH32OmetaG_FD_160091 | JGI IMG/M metagenome (GOLD analysis project Ga0210386, IMG submission 160091) | Forest soil microbial communities from Barre Woods Harvard Forest LTER site, Petersham, Massachusetts, United States - Inc-BW-H-32-O ... | reverse complement strand
CGGGCCGTTAGCTCAGCGGGAGAGCGCTTCCCTGACACGGAAGAGGTCACAAGTTCAAATCTTGTACGGCCCACCAGCACAAATCCCAGGTCAGACCGCGTGTGATCCAGGTCAGCCCTCGGCATCGCGAAGCCTATCTTTGCCCGCGTGCCCGCCACGTGCCCGATCGTGCTCCACATCCCCGCTCGAACGCTTTCGAACCTGGCCCTGTAGTTCGCTCTCTACCAGCCTGTTAAGGCCATCGGCAATCGCCCGCTGGCGGGCATCGCTGCCATGCAGGTAGATCAACGCGGCCCGCGGGCTGCTATGGCCCATTCGGTCCATCAGCTCTCGCAGGGAGGCCCCGGCCGTCGCCGCGAGCGTATTACCGGTGTGGCGCAGGTCATGAAAGTGCGTTCCGGATAGGCCAGCCTTGGCCAGCGCGGGCCGCCACACCCGGCGCCGGAAGTTGCCATCCCGCAGCAGTACGCCGGTCGAGCTGGTGAACACGAGCGCATCGGGCTGGCTAGCGGTAAAGGTGGCGAGGTGCTGAGACAACGCGGGCCGTATCACGGCGGGGACGACCACCATGCGCTTACCTGCCGTCGACTTTGGCGGGCCAAACACGTAGCCGCCGCCTGCTAGCTCGGTAAGCGAGCGGTCAACCCGGACGGTGCCTTGGCTCCACGTCGACATCGGAGCGGCGCAGCGCCGCAAGCTCACCCCAGCGGAGGCTGCCGAAGGCCGCCAGGAGCACCAGCGCCGGTACCGCTCCGGCATCACCTCGACCAGGGCGACAACTTCGCGGACCGACAGAACCGGTCTCTCCGGTGATCGGTCCTGGCCCGCTCCCCTCACCCGGCACGGGTTCCGCGGCACGATGCCGTCATCGACCGCGGTGCTCGCTGCGTACCTGGCCGCCGAGAGCATTCATGACCTCATCGGCCAGGCCCGGCCCGGCCAGCCGGTCGCGGGTATCGCCGTGACCGCGGCAGCCTTGCTGATCATGCCGTCCCTGGCTCTGGCCAAGCACCGCACTGGTACGGCCCTGGGCAACCGGACACTCGTCGCTGATGCCGCCGAGAGTGCCTTCTGCGCCTTCACATTGGGGGGCCGCGCTCCTGGGTGTCGGGCTCAACGCCTGGCTCGGCTGGTGGTGGGCTGATCCGGCGGCAGCTCTCATCATCGCAGGTCTCGCGGTCAAAGAAGGCCTCGAAGTGTGGGAAGACGACGAGCCGTGACGTCCCGGCCTGTCCCCTGGCAGATGACGGTCCGCGGGCCGCAGATCGGCCGGGTTTGCTGCCGGTACCTGCTTGCGGCGATCCTGAGGAAATGCACAAGACCACCGGGCTACGGGACCCGGCCGCTGCCTTTCCGCTGCCCAGGCTGCGCGATGACACCAAGGACCGGCGCGAAGCCAACCGCGCAGTCGCCGTCAGCGCCATCGGGCTGGCCGCCACGGGCATCATCGAGCTGCTTCTTGCGATGGTGACCGGCTCGGTTGGCCTGCTCGGAGACGCGATCCACAACCTGTCCGATGTCTCCACCAGCATCGTGGTGTTCCTCGGGTTCCGGCTGTCCAGGCGCCCGCCGACCGAGCGCTACCCCTACGGCCTGGAACGGGCCGAGGATCTGGCCGGCATCGGTATCGCCGTGGTCATCTGGGCCAGCGCCGCCTTCGCCGGATATGAGAGCATCCGCAAGCTCATCGAACACGGCACCACCACCCATATTGCCGCGGGAATCGCCGGGGCAGTCGTCGGCATCGTCGGCAACCAGGTCGTCGCCCGGTACAAGCTGATCGTCGGCAAGCGCATCGGATCCGCCACGCTCATCGCCGATGCCCGGCATTCCTGGCTGGACGCCGTCTCCTCGGCCGGGGCGCTCGTCGGCCTGATCGCGGTGGCTCTCGGGCAGCCCTGGGGCGACCCGGTGGCCGGGCTCGCCATCACCGCGTTCATCTGCCACGTGGGCTATGAGGTCACCAGCGACGTCGTTCACCGCCTAGCCGACGGCATCGACCCCGAAGTCATCCACACCGCCGAAGCAGCGGCCGGATCAGTACTCGGAGTGATACACGCCCACGCACGGGCCCGCTGGACCGGCCGCACCCTGCGGGTCGAAGTCGAAGGCTGGGTCGACCCGGAGCTTCCTGCCAAAGACGCCGACGCGCTGGGCCGTGCGGTCGCCGACCAGATCTCGCATCAGCTCCCCCAGGCAGGCAGCTTCACCTGGACCGCGCGGGCAGCGCCCGCCTGATCACCAGCACACTGCCCAGGCGCGGACCCGGCCAGAATGTCAGCAGGCCGCGGTACCGTCCGGCGCCATGGATTTCCAGGATGTCGTCCGCCGCCGCCGGATGGTGCGGTAGTTCACCGCGGACCCGGTGCCGCAGCACAGCCTCGACCGGATCTTGGCCAACGCGGTCCGCGGCCCATCGGCCGGGTTCTGCCAGGGCCAGGCCTTCCTCGTGCTCACCGGCCAGGACGTGCCCCGGTTCTGGGCCCTCGCCGGGGAAGCGACCCGCCCTTCGGTACACGCCGCGCCGCTGATCATCATTCCGCTGCCATGCAAGCGGACCTACATCGACGAATACGTCCAGCGAGACCCCAGCTGGTCCGACGAGAGCCGCATCCCGATGCCGTTCTGGCACCTCGACACCGCCATGGCGGCCCTGCTGATCCTGCTCACCGCGGTGGACGAAGGCCTGGGAGCTCTGTTCTTCGGGATCATGGCCCACGAAACCCGGGCGCTGAGAACCGAGTTCGGGATACCAGACGACCACTAACCCATCGGGGTCATCGCCATCGGGCGCGACGCCGAAACCGAGCGGACCAACCACACTTCCCGCCGCCGTCCGCTCACCGAGATGATCCACTACGGCCGGTGGTGACCCGGGCGCTCACCGCCGGGCCTTCGGCTATGCCACACCGTCCTGCGGGTCAATGCCGTACCGCCGGAGAAGATCACGCAGTCGCTCGACCTCATCGCTCAATGACGGGAGGTCTGCCCACTCCTGCTGGCGAGCGGCTTTGGCACCGAGCAATTGCTGTTCCCTGTCCCGAAGCACCGCCGCGTTCTCGAAGTCCTGGACGTCGATGGCGCTCTCCTTGTCGCGGCGGACCTGGGTGATGTCCTGGTCGAGCTGGGCCAGGTCCGGAGAGGTGCCTACCCGTTGTTCCAGCACCGACAAGCGCCAATCCAGCGAGTCGAGACGGCCGCGAAGCTCCGACAACAACTTGCGCTTCCCCCGGCCAGCGCTGCGGCCGGTTCCGGGCTCCTGTTGGACCCGCCTGGCAGCCACCAGCTGGATCACTTGCTGACGGACCGTGTTGGGGTCGGCGCCCAGGCCATTCAGTACCCGTACAGCTACCCCGTCGTCCTCGCGGACCAAGCCGAGCAGGATGTGCTCGGTCCCGATGTAGGCATGCCCCAGCGCGATGGCCTCGCGCATTGACAGCTGCAGTGTCTTCTTGGCCCGCGGCGTCATCGGGATGTGCCCGCGCTGCGGGCCAGGCTCGCCCCGCCCGGTGATCTCCTCGACCTGCTGGCGTGCCGCCTCCTCAGTGATCCCGAGCGACTCCAGCGCCTGGGCCGCTACCCCGCCCTCCTCACGGATGAGGGCGACCAGGATGTGCTCGGTCCCGATGTAATTGTGGTTGAGCATCCTGGCCTCTTCCTGGGCCAGGACCACTACGCGCCGCGCCCGGTCGGTGAACCTCTCGAACATGCTCAGCGCCGCCTTCCTCGCGTTGGTTTCTTCGCTGCGGCCGACAGAAACACGATACATCTCGTTTGCGGAATTGGCATCGCTGAACACCAGCGATCTCCTGCGGACATGGGCACCACGGATCAGAAGATCGTGCCCGCCGCGTGCCCGATGAGGTGGTCGACCAAGGGCTACCACGGCCACTCCCGGACAACACCTCAGGCATCGCGACCTGGCTTTACACACGTGAGCCTGCTCGCCAAGGAGACCTGACACGGAAGAGGTCACTGGTTCAAATCCAGTACGGCCCACGCGATTTTTCGAAATCTTGTCTAGCGCTTAGAGCCAGGAGGGAGCCAGGCTCCTGCGGTTTTGCCTAATAAGCGCTGGTCACGGCGTTGGCGTTCTGACCTCTGCTCGGCGTTCTGGAAGTTCTGGTCAGTTCTGTCGGAGGCTTAGCCGCGGACGCTCGCCATGTGCGCAGCCATCCAGGAATCCCGGACGTCACCCACCGTCAGTGCTATACACGGCTAACGAGGCACGAGACGCATATCGAATCGGCGCGACTGGCAAGTGTGTGGACGGCCATCAGGATCGGCTCTTCCGCGAATTCTGTGATCACTGTGAGTGACTGGTCAGGGAGACCATCTGACGGTATGGGGTGCTGCGGCTAGCGCCGGGAATGTCGCGATCTGAGATAGGTACGGCGTGACGTGGCAACGAGGCTCCGGTAGTACGCGGTGGTCTGCCAAGATCACCGTTCCCGGGAGCCTCGTTGCCGGTTCAGTCTGCCATGTCACCTGCCGGGACGGCCACTGCCGCCGATGCCCGGGAAATCTCGGGGCAGGATGAGGCGCTGGTCGCCATGTTGTTCCCGCACCTGACGAGGCTGCGGATGCACCGGGTGGCGGACGTCGGCGAGGCGGTAGTGATCTCGGCGTCGTGGCGGGCGGAGGCGGCATGCTGCCCGCGGTGCGGGCAGGAGTCATCCCGGGTGCATGGCGGGTACTCGCGGGTGGTGGCCGACGGCGCGGCCGGCAGCCGCCCGGTGCTGATCGCCTTGCAGGTACGCAGGTTCGGCTGCCTGCAGCCGCAGTGCCCGGCGGTCACGTTCGCTGAGCAGGCTGAGGGCGTGACCGGCCGTTACTGCCGGCGCAGCGTGCCGCTGACGGCGATGCTGGCCGGGTTCGGGCTCGAGCTGGCCGGGCGCGCCAGCGCCCGGCTGGCCTGCTCCTGGGGATCGCCGTGCACCCGTCCACCGTGCTCCGCCTGGTGAAGGCCCTCCCCGGACCCGAGGTCGCCGGGGCGCCGGAGGTGCTCGGGATCGACGACTTCGCGCTGCGCAGGGGCATGTATACGGAACCGTCCTGGTGGACATCGCCACCGCGGACGTGGTGGACCTGCTGCCGACGCCGGATCACCGGTGGGACGTGCCGCTCATTCCGGGCAAGGCTTACGTGGGTGCGTCAGCAATACCATATGTAAAGAGCGTCGGCTAGCCGCCGAGATGCCTGGCAAGAAACGCGAATGCTCTCGACATGGCGTCGGCGCGGTTCGCGCGCTTGGTCAAGCCGTGTCCCTCGTCGCCGTAGACCAGCAGTTCGCATTCGCGGCCGCGGGCGGTCATCGCCGCGTGGATCTGCCCAGCCTCGCTCAGCGGCACCCGCGGGTCGTTCGCGCCATGGATGATGAACAGCGGTGCAGTGATGTCGTCAATGTGCGTGAGAGGGGAGACCTCACGCAGGAACTCGCGGTCGTCCTTGAGCGTGCCGTACTCGCGTTCCCGGTAGGCGCGACGGTAAGCCGAGGTGTTCTCCAGGAAAGTAACAAGCGAGGCGATGCCGACGATGTCCACGCCGGCTGCCCACAGCCCGTGCTGGAACGCCAGGCCTGCCAGCACCATATAGCCACCGTAGGAGCCACCCCACAGCGCGGCGCGGCACTGGTCCACGCCCAGCTTGGGCAGGTAAGCGTGCAGGGCAGCAAGGTCGGCGACCGAGTCAAGACGGCGGTGCCGGTCGTCCGCCGTGTACCAGCGCTTGCCGTAGCCCGTCGAGCCACGGACGTTCGGGACCAGGACGGTGTGCCCGGCAGCGGCGAGCGCTTGGACGGTCACGTCGAAATTCTGCCGGGCCTGTAGCTCGGGACCGCCGTGCACGACGAGGACCGCGCTTCCGGCTAGGTCTGCGTGGTCTGGCTTGCCTTGATCTGGACGCCGGTATACGCGACAAGGCACCATCTCGCCATCGGCTGCCGGCACCCGATGCTGCTCCGGGAGAACCGGGGCGTCAGCGCCGAACGCGCACGCCGAATGGGTGAGCCTGCGCACCTGGTTCCCGCCGGTGCTTGCGTCGAGGAACCCAACGTCGAGGAGCAGTGCGTCGCCTGGGAGCTCGGGGCTGCTGATCGAGAGAGCGATACTGCGGGAATCCGGCGCCCATTTCGGGTAGGCAAGCCGGGGACTGCTGACCGTGCCGACGGCCGGCAGCGGCAGATCACGGATCTTACGGCCAGTGGCAGGTGCTTCATAGAGTGCCAGCTCCGACGCGCCATCGTCGTTGCGCTCGACGAGCAGTGCAGCGCCGTCCGGCGAGAGCCAGCCGGTCAGGTCGGCGGTGTCGTCGGTGACCAGCCAGGTCAGCTCCTTCTCGGCAAGATCGTACCGTGCCACCGCGATGAACTCGCGGTCGTTGCTGGAGCTGAAGATCAAGGCGTCGCTGCCCGGTGTCCAGGCCAGCGCGCGGTTTACCGCCGGCGCGTCGGGCGGGGTAACCAGCATCAGCTGCTCGCCGTTCAGCGGGATGGTCAGGTCGACAAGGGCGACATGGTCGGCGGCCGCGGTGACGGGGGATGCGACCGTCAGCGCAAGCCACCTCCCGTCGGGAGAGATAACTGCTTCTTCGAACCTGTGGTCGCCAAGATCGATGGTCCGCTCGGTACCGCCGACCAGGTCGCGGATCACCGGGTCGAAGGCGACCCCGTTCCGGCGATTGGTCAGGTAGCAGATCCGGCCGGGCGCTACGTCGGCGAGCGTATGAATATACCGCGGGTCACGCACCAGCGGCTCCAGGTCAGCCTCGGTCGCAGCGTTTTCCCTAGGCAGCCTCAGCAGGGACAGCTGGTAACGCTCGTTGCCGCCCTCGTCATGCGACACAATCACCCCGCGCTGCCCGGGCACGTACCGTCCGGTACACGCGCCCGGCAACGCGGTAAGCGGCGTTACAGTGCCATCGCCGACAATCTCGACCAGCTGAGTGGAGCCCGTGTCATCGCTGCCGGCCAGCACTCGGCCGGACTCGTCGACATCGAAAGCCTGGAATAGCCGGAATTCAAGCAGGCGATTCAGGTCAAGTCCCATGAAAGGCACGTTGCCACACAACCAGGCAAACCGCACAGCCGCTGCGCCGACAGCCGGTCCGCATGCTGCACCCGGCGCCTGGTGTCGGCACCCGGTGCCCAGGCCCATAACAAACGTTCTTGCACGTCTACACACGCAACGCTGGAGGGTGGACCGAGGGACCCGTACCCGCAGAGCCCACTCGTCCGCTTCGCGTCTACGGGTCGGCAGCCGCCAGACGCGCGACCACTCCCCCGCCGACTCGGACATCCTGTGAACCCGGTTCGCCAGCTGTGCCGGAGCAGCGACCGGATCGGCATCGAGCTCTGAGCAGCCGTCGACGACCTCGGCCTGGAACAGCATCCGGCGCTCCGAACGCTCTGGGAGCCAGAAATGGGAGCCAACGTGTTCAGCCGCCCTCAGACGTAGCACGACTCGATCAGATTCTTCTCGCAGGTCATGGGCTCCCAGTTCGACCCAGTCCGATGGTGACAGACAGCCAAAAACGGCTCCGGAATTCCCTGACACGGAAGAGGTCACTGATTCAATCCAGCGTGGCTCACGCAATTTTTCGAAATCCTGTCTAGTGCTTGGAGCAAGGATGGGAGCCACGCTCCTGCGGTTATGCCCAATAAGCGCTGGTCACAGCGTCGGCATCCCGGCCTCTGCATAAGCCGTCCCGGCGGTTCCGGTCAGCTCGGAGTGCTTAGCCGTCGGCGCCATCGAGTGCGCGACCATCCAGGCATCCTGGACATCACGCACGGTCAGTGCAGCATGACGCCTAACGCGGCACGGCGCGGATCCCTGACGATTACGCGCCTGCCCGAGCGGAGTCCATGCCGAGCCTTGTCGCGCGCAGAACGTCTCGCTCGGACAGTTTCTGACCGGCCGTTGTTCGGTTCGCTGGTAGCCATTCGGGGCGGTGAGCGGCTGAGCGAGAGAAATGCATCGATTTCGACCTCCTGGCGGCCTTACCCATACCGTTCGCGAACACCGCAGCGGGGACCCGCCACGTTCCGCGATCGCCACTACGGGTCGCGTCCTTTTTGCGAGGTGGTCATTTCACACACCACGCCAAGAGGCCGGTCAGGCAAGCAGGCGGGCGAGCCGCCGCCGGAATGACCTTCGGCACGAGCGGCATGGCCGCGGGTTAGATGGCGCAGGTTGCATATGTTGTGGGCGTGACGGAGATTCCTGCGACTGTGACCGCGGAGCTGGCGCGGCTGCGGGCAGAAAACGCGCGCCTGATGAAGATGCTGGAGCTGAGCCCGCGGCAGGCCGCGCCGCCTGGTCCGGCGCAGGCCGGTTTCTTCGATGCGCCGCCGGGACCGGTCCATCAAGACTCGCCCAATGACGCGAAGGTGGCGTTCTTCCGGGCGCTGTTCGCGGCGCGCGCCGACATCTATGCCACCCGGATCGAGAACTCTCGTAGTGGCTGGAAGGGCTGGCTTCCGGCGGTGCGCGGCGGGTGGCAGCGCGGGATCCCCCATGAGAGGCGGGACTACTTGCCGTTGACCATGGATGTGCTGACTGCTCACCTGAAGGGCGATGTGCACGTCGGCGTTTATCCGCTGCTGGACGGCGACAGGTGCTGGTGGCTGGCCGCTGACTTTGACGGGCAGGATGCGCTGACCGAGGCGCTGATGTACGTCAAGGCGGGGCGGGCGTTCGGCGTGCCGGTGGCGCTGGAGGTGTCGCGTTCCGGGGTGGGTATGCACGCGTGGATTTTCTTTACCGCGCCAGTGCCGGCGGGGACCGCGCGGCGGCTGGGCACCGGCCTGCTGCGTGAGGCAATGGCGATTCGCGGGAAGGTGAATCTGGCCAGTTATGACCGGCTGTTCCCGTCCCAGGATCTGCTCCCGGCCGGCGGTGTCGGAAACCTGATTGCGCTGCCGCTGTTCCGGTCGGCCCGGGACCGCAACGCGACAGTGTTCCTGAACCTGGAGAATCTCGAACCGCACCAGGATCAGTGGTCTTACCTGTCAACGCTTGGCCGCATGACGCCTAAGGAGGTGAGCCGGGCCGCGGACAAGGCCGGTCGGGTCCCGGCGGGCAGCGAGGTCACCAGGCTTGCCGCGCCGGCCTCCACGAAAATCCGGCCGGAGGCGGCGGCTGTGGTCCGGACCCGGCTCGGGGCAGCCATCCGGGTCGAGCTGGCCGACCTGACGCCCGCGCTCGCCGCGTCGCTGCGGCACGCTGCCTCGATGCACAACCCGCAGTTCTACGAGAAGCAGCGGATGCGCGCTTCCACCTGGGACATCCCCCGGTTCCTGCAGTTCTTCGACGAGACCATCGACGGCGGGCTAATCGTGCCGCGAGGCATGCTCACCACGGTGACCGAACTCGCCGCGCAGGCGGGCAGCAAGCTGGACCTGACCGATGAGCGTGCAGCAGGCACTACGCAGGCATTCACCTGCTCGGCTGTGCTGACCGGGCCACAGCAGGCGGCCGTCCAGGTCTTGACCAGGCACGATCTGGGGATGCTGGTCGCGCCGCCTGGAACAGGCAAGACCGTGATGGCGTGCGCGGTCATCGCCGCGCATCAGGTCTCCACTCTCGTCCTGGTGGACCGGAAGACCCTCGCGGACCAGTGGCGGGCCAGGATCGCCGAGTTTCTCGGCGTCAAAGCCGGGCAGCTCGGCGGCGGCCGGGCCAAACTGCGCGGCTCGATCGATGTCGTCACCTTGCAGACCCTGGCCCGCCGCGACGACGTCGCGGAACTGACCGCCGGGTACGGCCTCATCGTCGCCGACGAATGCCATCACGTCCCGGCCGCCGCGTTCGAACACGCGGTCAAGCAGATCCCGGCACAGCGCTGGCTCGGGCTGACCGCCACTCCATACCGCCGCGACAAGCTCGACGACCTGATCGCCATGCAAGTGGGACCGGTCCGGCACACCATCGCACTCTCCCGCGACCCAGCCGGCCAGGGCACGCTTCTGGGCACCGGCCGGCCTGCCCCGGTGGTGTACGTTCACCCGACTGCGTACCGGTACGACGGCGACGCCGACCCGTCCCGCCCCGGGGGCATGACGACCATCTACCGGCATCTGGCCGCTGATGAGAAGCGTGCCCGGCAGGTCATCGCGGACGTCCTCGCCGCACTCAGCAAGGACCGCAACTGCCTGGTCCTGACCAACCGGACCAGCCATCTGGAAAAGTTCGCCGACTTGCTGCGCGAAGCCGGGCACGACCCGGTCATTCTTCGCGGCGGGATGGGCGCCAAGAGCCGCGCGGCGGCGCTGGCCCGTCTGCAGCGGCAGCCCGGCGGGCCGCCGCTCCTGGTCGTGGCCACCGGCGCATACGCTGGCGAAGGCTTCGACTGCCCGGCCCTGGATACCTTGTTCCTCGCCGCGCCGGTCGCCAATAAGGGCAGCCTGACCCAGTATGTAGGCCGGATCTTGCGCTCACATGAGAACAAGACCACGGCCGAAGTCCACGACTACCTCGATGAGCGGACTGGCGTCCTGGCCGCTATGCTCGCCAAACGCGCGCCCGGCTACGCCGGTCTCGGCTTCTCCGACCCGCGCAGGCTCGCACTCACTCCAAGCGCCAGCACAGACGGCTGACGGGCTCGTTAAGGCCACGTAATATTATGCTGATGTGATATCATGTCTGCGTAATGCTGCTGCTGCGGGAAGGCAGCTGACGTGGCCTACGTCCTGGTCATGACACCGGAGGTCCGGGCATGGCTGCACGACTTGCGCAAGCGTGACCGGGCCAGCGCGATCCAGGTCGGCCAGGCCATCGGCATGCTGCTCGAAGCCGGGCCGGAGCTGGGGCGCCCGCTCGCCGACCGCGTCCGCCATACCCGGCTGAGCAACCTGAAGGAACTGCGGCCAGGCTCCGCCGGGCGCAGCGAGATCCGCATCCTGTATATCTTCGATCCTCGGCGGAACACGGTCCTGCTGGCAGCCGGAGATAAGGCTGGTAAATGGGAGACCTGGTACCGCCAGGCGATCCCACTGGCCGAGCAGCGTTACGAGGACTACCTGAAACAACAAGAGGACATCCGATGAGCAGCAGCGAGTTCCACCACTACACCCGGGACGAGTTCCTCGCCGAGTTCTATCCCGATCCTGCCGACAAGGCCGCCATCGCCGCCGGGATGGAGCAACTGCGCGCCGAGCAGCGCGCCTTCCGGCTCGCCGAGATGCGCCGCCGCCTCGGCATTACCCAGGCCCAGGTCGCTGCCCGGATGGGCATCAGCCAAGGCCGCGTGTCCGCAATCGAGCACGCCAAACCAGGCACCACCGAACTGCGCACCCTAGCCGCCTACGTCGAAGCCCTCGGCGGCCGTCTGGAGATCATCGCCGACTTCGGCGACCTGCGGCTCGCCTTCATCGAACCCGGCACCGAAGCGGCCTGACCTGATCAGCATCGGACATTTGCAGGACCCCGTCCACCCACGAGCAAGGGAGCCAGCCAGCTCGAGATCCGGACAGCCTCAAATAATCTTGACGCCTAGAAGGCTCCCAGCGCGCCAAATGCCGTGGGAGCCAGAAATGGAAGCCAACGTGTTCAGCCGTCCCCAGACCCAGCGCGACGTAGCCAGAACCTTCTTGCAGGTGAAGGGCTCCCCGCTCGACTCAGTCCGACGGTGACAGACACTCCAGAATTCCCTGACATGGAAGAGGTCACTGGTTCAAATCCAGTACGGCCCACGTATGGTGACCTGGCCTTTTGGGTCTGCTGGCCCTAGTTGACCTGGTTTCTGGCCCTACGGAGTATAGCCAGAGCCGATCGCGCGAGCCCCCCGGAAGCTCGATTCCCGGGTCTCTTTTTGCTTATCAGGCGGTTTGCTCCTCCTGTATATAAAAGACGGCTTACCGCCTGGTTCATGGCCTTGAGGATGAATGCCCGGTCCTGGGCGGGCTGGCTCGGTTCCGGTGTGATCATGGTCGGGTCACCGCCTTCCGCAGGCGACATCTGCGGCTGCAGGCTGTAGCCGGTAACGTGTGTGCCGTGGCAGCGTTTCCATTTGCGGCCACTGCCACGGGGGTACAGGTCGTTGTGGACACGCCGGGAGTCCAGCGCGGCGATCCCGAGAATGAGCAGATCGAGGCCATCTGGCCGGTGACTACGAGCCGCGCCGCACTGCCGAACGCATGACCGGTCGTGGGCTTTCACGTCGGCCGATTGGTTTGCCATCGCCTGCACCTCCAAAGCGGGCCTTCCATCGATCCGACCTCCCCGGGCCCGCACCGGCATCCCCCCAAAGAGGATGAAAAGAGGCTGTAGCGCTTCACCTCCGCCGCCTGCCAGGCCTTCGTGGACGAATGAATGGCGTCAGAGCAGGCGTAGGTCGACGGCCCGCTTGAGAGCTTCCGAGCGCGACGCCACCCCGAGCTTCCGGAAGATGGCCTGTAGGTGGGTCTTGACCGTGCACGGGCAACGTACAGAGGTCGCTGCGAAGATGCACATGCCGCCAAAGAGCATCACGCGGATCGATCTTCCCGACCCCATCGCCATGGCCGTCGCGATCGACCCGCAGACCGCCACGCTCACTCGGCGGCTCAACGTCGATGTCGAGACAGCAGGGCAGTTGACTCGCGGCCAGACCGTCATCGATCACCTGAGGCTAACGAACCGGGAGCCGAACGCCGATGTCGTGCTCGAGGCATCACGAGAACGCTTCGACGATCTTCTCAAGCTCACACTCGCCGCAGATTAAACAGGCCACCCGCCGCCGGTGCCGGGCAGGCACGGTCCGTTCTCTTCCAATGCTTATAGCTGCAAGAGCCCGGTCGTGCGTCGGCGAGGAGTCG
>Ga0210386_10003681_pt1 | contig 12794 bp, 13 predicted proteins | sample IncBWH32OmetaG_FD_160091 | JGI IMG/M metagenome (GOLD analysis project Ga0210386, IMG submission 160091) | Forest soil microbial communities from Barre Woods Harvard Forest LTER site, Petersham, Massachusetts, United States - Inc-BW-H-32-O ... | reverse complement strand
CACCAAGAATTGCTTCGAGACGCTTGAGGCGCTCGTCGGTGAGAATACGGATCTCATCGGCGAGGTTCTTTTCAAGCTTGGCTACCTGCTCGCCTTCGATCAGCTTGGCGCGCTCGTCCTTTTCCTGCCCCTTGCGGGAGAAGATGCGAACGTCGACCACTGTGCCTTCGATACCCGGAGGGCAGGTGAGCGAGGCATCGCGGACGTCGCCGGCTTTTTCACCGAAGATGGCGCGCAGCAGCTTCTCTTCAGGCGTCAATTGCGTTTCGCCCTTGGGCGTCACTTTGCCGACGAGAATGTCGTTGTGCTTGATCTTCGCGCCGATGCGGATGACGCCGCTCTCGTCCAGATCGCGCAGCGCGCTCTCTGAGACGTTGGGAATGTCACGCGTGATCTCTTCCGGTCCCAGCTTCGTGTCACGCGCTTCGATCTCGAACTCTTCGATGTGGACTGAGGTGTAGTAGTCCTCACGAACGAGCTTTTCCGAGATAAGGATCGCGTCCTCGAAGTTGTAACCGCGCCACGGCATGAAGGCCACGAGCACGTTGCGTCCGAGACCAAGCTCGCCCTGCTCCGTGCAAGGACCGTCAGCGATGACCTGACCCTTGGCCACACGATCTCCCTGACGGACGATCGGCTTCTGGTTAATGCAGGTGTTCTGGTTCGAGCGCTTGAACTTCGTCAGCTGGTAGATGTCCGAACCAACCTCACGCGACAACTGCGTGGGATGGTGCTCGCCTTCTACGCGGATGATGATGCGTTCAGAGTCGACCGAATCTACGACGCCATTACGACGAGCCAGGATGACAGCTCCCGAGTCGCGTGCGGTGACGCCTTCCATACCGGTTCCGACCAGCGGCGCTTCGGAGACAAGCAGCGGCACTGACTGACGTTGCATGTTGGCGCCCATCAGCGCGCGGTTCGCGTCGTCGTGTTCGAGGAAAGGCACGAGCGATGCTGCCACCGAGACGAGCTGCTTCGGGCTTACGTCAACATAGTCGACGTCCGACCGGTCGACGAGAACAAAGTTGCCCTGACGGCGGGCGTTCACCAGCTCTTCGACGATGTTGCCGTGCTCGTCGAGCTCGATGTTCGCCTGCGCGATGGTATGACGGTCTTCTTCCCATGCCGACAGGTAGAAGGAGAAGGGCTCGAAGTCAATCGCGCGCTTCTTATCCTTCTTGAGCTGGTTGTTCAGCTTGAGCGCCTCGGACTTTTCGAGGTGATCACCGACACGCAGACCGCTCTCACCGGCGTTGGTGACCTGTACGTAATCAAGTACGCGGTGATCGCGCACGCGGCGATACGGCGACTCGATGAAGCCGTATTCGTTGATGCGCGCAAAGCACGAGAGCGAGCTGATGAGGCCGATGTTCGGACCTTCCGGCGTCTCAATCGGGCAGATGCGGCCGTAGTGGGTCGGGTGCACGTCGCGGACTTCGAAGCCGGCACGCTCACGCGACAGACCGCCAGGCCCAAGGGCGGAGAGACGGCGCTTGTGCGTGATCTCCGACAGCGGGTTGGTCTGGTCCATGAACTGCGAGAGCTGCGAGGAGCCAAAGAATTCGCGGATCGCCGCCATGACCGGCTTGGCGTTGATGAGGTCGTGCGGCATAGCCGTCGACATCTCCTGGTAGACGCTCATCTTTTCCTTGATGGCGCGCTCCATACGCACGAGGCCGATGCGGAACTGGTTCTCCATCAGCTCGCCGACCGCGCGGACGCGGCGGTTGCCAAGGTGATCGATATCGTCCACGACGCCGATGTTTTTGCGCAGCTTGAGCAGGTAGCGGATGGTTCCGTAGAAATCTTCCGGCGTCAGCGTGCGCTTGTCGAGCTGTGTGGCGTCCTGGTTCTCATACAGCTTGATGTTGAACTTGAGACGGCCCACGCGCGAGAAATCATACTTGCGCGGATCGAAGAACATGCCTTCGAAGAGCGCAGTCGCCGTATCAAGAGTTGGCGGATCGCCCGGACGCAGCTTGCGGTAGATCTCGATCAGCGCCTCTTCCGGCTTGCGCACGGAATCACGACGCAGCGTGTTGGTGATGATGTTGCCCACGTCATCGCGCTCGGGGAAGAAGAGCTCGATGGAGGTGACGCCGCTCTGCGCGATCTTGTGCAACTTGTCGGGCGTGAGCTCCTGATTGGCTTCGAGGAAGACTTCGCCGGTCGTCGTATCGATCACGTCGGCTGCGGTCACAGCGTTGTCGAGCTCGGCGGCTTCAATTTCGACCTCAGAGACTTTGTGCGCGCGCAGTGCCTTGAGAATTGAAGGCGTGACCTTGCGGCCCGAGTGCGCGATCTCTTCGCCCTTGACGACAACGGCGTGCGCGGGCTTGGCGCCAAGCAGATGCGTCGGCTTCTCGGCGCTCTCATCGAGCGTCCAGAAGAGCTTGCCATCCTTCACCGCAATCTTGTCGACAGTGTAGAAGGTCTTGAGGATCTCTTCGTCGGACTTCAGACCAAGTGCGCGGAGGAAGATGGTGCCGAGGAACTTGCGCTTGCGGTCGATGCGTACGTAGAGCGTGTTCTTCTGGTCGTATTCGAACTCAACCCAGGAGCCGCGATACGGAATAATTTTGCCCAGGAAGTAGGTGCGATTGTTCGCAGTCTCGAAGAAGACGCCAGGCGAACGGTGGAGCTGCGAAACGATCACGCGCTCGGTGCCGTTGACGATGAAGGTGCCGTTCTGCGTCATCAGCGGAATGTCGCCGAAGAAAACTTCCTGCTCCTTGATGTCGCGGATGGTCTTCGCGCCGGTCTCTGCGTCCTTGTCGTAAATCGTGAGGCGCACGGTGACCTTGAGCGGAGCCGAGAAAGTCATGCCGCGCTCTTCGCACTCGGCCTGGTCGTACTTGAGCTGCAGGCTGACCGGGTCGCCGCACTTATTGCAGAAGTCAGGCGTGTTTTTGTTGTAGGTGCCGCACTTGTGGCAGAGCACATCGCCCGGATGAAACGGGTCGGTAATGACCATCGCTCCGCAGGTGACGCAAGCGGTGCGCAGGTGGTGCAGGCCTTTCAGGTGTCCGCACTTGCACTCCCAGTTGCCGATCGAGAAATCGACGAAATCAAGCTGCGAGATGTTGCGAAAATCGGTGATGGGGAAAACCGAGGTAAAGACGGACTGCAGTCCATTGTCTTCACGCTCGGAGGGCAACTTGTCCATCTGCAAAAAACGCTCGTAAGAACGCCGCTGCACTTCAATCAGGTTAGGGATCTGGATGGATGTAGGAATCTTTGAAAAATCGAGACGGCTGCGTAGGGCGCGGTTCTCGTTCGACATGCTTCACTCCTGGGGCTCGTAAAACGCGAGGTAAAAAGACATGCTGTCCGAGTCACGCAACATGCCGGGGCTGTTTCTTGTCCTGCCGCTCCGTCCTCGCCCGGAAGCAGCATGATTTTTTCTGCAGTCTGCAGCGCTCTATACGAAACGCGCAGACTTGAAACCTTCGTGCGGAGCTTTCCACATCTCAGGCCTTGCAAATCCAGACAACCTCGCGGTACAAACAAACGTCAGAGCGAAGTGCTGGGCAAAAAGCTGCTAGAGCAGCATGAGGCGGGGTACCGGAATAAGGCGAGACAGGGCAAAACGGGGAAAGAAAAGAAACGAGACAAATGCCAAAAGCTCGTAAAGACAAGGTGTCTTACGAGCGCCACAACCGGATTGTGCACTTGTTAAAAACAGAATGTTCGTTTCCCGCCGCTTCGCAAACTGCGTGTATGCCGCCCTACAGCCGATTCCTGGTTTCACATCTGCGAGTCCGCCGCATGCTCACAGATATGCCGGCAATCGATATGTGCCGGAAAATTTTCTTCGCGTTCACCCTGCAATCAAGGGAAAAACCGCAACCACCTGATTCACTGCGACTTATAACTTCATCGCATCTAGAAAACGCAGAAAGTCGCGAGCCCGATTCAGCCCTCTACACAAAAGAAAGCCAAGCGGAACGCGCACTATTTATAATAGCGCGTTCCGCTTTGGCATGCAACTTGCCTTATTGACAACCGTGATTACTTAACTTCGACGGTTGCAACGCCTTCAAACTTCTTCTTGATGGCTTCGGCATCTTCCTTGCTGATATTTTCCTTCAGAGGCTTCGGAGCGCCGTCGACCAGGTCCTTGGCTTCCTTCAGACCCAGCGAGGTAACTTCGCGTACGGCCTTGATGGTGTTGATCTTGTTCGCGCCGGCATCCTTGAGGATAACGGTGAACTCAGTCTGCTCCACAGCTGCAGGAGCTGCCGCACCCGCACCCGCGCCACCAGCCACAACGACCGGAGCCGCTGCTGCTGCCGAAACGCCAAGACGCTCTTCGAGCTTCTTTACCAGGGCCGCTGCGTCCAGCAGGCTAAGCCCGACAATCTGATCTTCCAACTGCTGCAAATCCGCCATGATGTTCTCCACGTAAAACTAAATTTGTTTTTCTCTCCGAAGCGTCGCCGCCCCGGTTGCCGCTTGCCCGTCCTGAGGTTTCCGTTGTGCCCAGACCCAGCACCCCTCAAGCCTGCTTACGGCGAATGCTTCTCAACTCTTAGCCAACAGCCATAGCTGTTAGCTGGCGGTCGCTTCTCCGCCTGAAACTTCCTGCGCGGCCTCTTCGACCGCGGGCGCTGCTTCGACTACAGGAGCCGGCTCGGCCGCTGCTGCCGCTTCCACTACTGGAGGCTGCTCCGCAACCTGCGCCTGAACTTGCTCCTGCTCTACGGCAGGGGCTTGCTCAACTACTGCTACGGCTGATTCTGTTACCGCAACCTGCGCGCCGGAAAACTTGTTCTGCTCGACTGCCTGGTTGATCACCACGGCCAAATCGCGGCCCGTCGCGTTGATAACGGTGGCCAGACGCTGCGCCGGTGCATTGATAAGGTAGAGGAGCTTCGCGAAGATCTCTTCCTTGCCAGGCATAGTCGCCAGCTGCTTAACTTCTTCGACGGTGATGACCTTGCCGTCGATGATGCCGAGCTTAAAGGTGAACTCCGCGTTCTCGCCTACCCAGGTCGAGAGCGCCTTGGCCAGAGCGACCGGGTCGCCACTGGTATAGGCGACGGACGAAACGCCCTTCAGGCCCTGGAGAGCCGCTTCAATCTTCGATCCCTGAGCGGCGCGAGCGGCGAGTTTGTTCTTGAGCACGCGGTAACGGCCGCCAGCGGCGCGAACGGTCTTGCGCAGCTCAAAATCCTGCGCGACGGTGAGCTTGGCAAAGGTTCCGACAATCGCGCTGGTTGAGCCTTCAAGCTCGTGCGCCAGCTGCGTGACCTTCTCTGCCTTCTTTGCTCTGGTAAATGGCATTGTTTTAAATCCTTACTGGCCACCACCTGCAGCGCATTGCGCTTAAGCAGGCTGGCCGGAAAACCTGTAACGTGTCGGCCTACGCCTTGGCTGCCTGATCGGCAACAGACTGATCGAGCGAAATTCCGGGACCCATCGTCGAGCTGAGAGTAATGCCCTTGACGTATTTGCCCTTGGCCGCGGAAGGCTTGGCGCGCATCACGCTCGTAATGACCGTGAGCGCGTTGTCGACCAGCTTCTCCGGGGGGAACGAGAGCTTGCCAACCGGAACGTGAACCAGCGCCGTCTTGTCCGTGCGGAACTCGACCTTACCAGCCTTGATTTCCTTGACGGCTGCAGCGACATCGTTGGTCACCGTGCCTGTCTTGGGGTTCGGCATCAGGCCGCGTGGTCCGAGCACCTTACCGAGACGTCCCACCGATTTCATCATGTCGGGCGTCGCGATCAGGGCGTCAAAATCAGTCCAGCTTTCCTTTTGAATCTTCTCCACCAGCTCTTCGCCGCCGACAATGTCTGCGCCCGCCGCTTCGGCTTCGCGCTGACGATCGCCTGTCGTGACAACGGCAACCTTTTTGGACTTGCCAAGACCATGCGGCAGGACTACGGTGCCGCGCACCATTTGGTCGGCATGCTTGGGATCGACACCAAGACGCATCGTCAGATCGACCGTCTCATCGAACTTTGCAAACTTGACTTTCTGCAGGAGCGGAACCGCATCCTGGAGCGAATAGGGGCGCTTTTCAACCGCAGCGCGCGCCTTCGCAATATTCTTGCTGACTTTCTTGCCCATGTATCCTCGTCTCCCACCGCACAGTCGCTACCGCCTGCTGGCCGTGGTGTTGTTGACTGCATCTCAGCTGGCGCTGGAGACGCATCTTTGATTATGCCACACACTTCCCGCTTTTTCCACAGAAACGTGGCCGGCCGGCTTACGCCGTGACTTCAATCCCCATCGAGCGGGCGGTGCCTTTGATGCTCTTGACAGCAGCTTCAACCGACACGGCATTCAGGTCGGGCATCTTCTGCTTGGCGATGTCGAGAACCTGGGCTTCGGTCACCTTGCCCACCTTGTTCTTGTTCGGCGTGCCAGAACCCTTGGCCAGGTTGGCTGCCTTCTTAAGCAGAACGGCGGCCGGAGGCGTCTTGGTGATGAAGGTGAAGGTGCGGTCGACGTAGACCGTGATGACGACCGGGATGATCAGGCCTGCCATCTCCTTGTTCTGCGTGCGTGCATTGAACTGCTTGCAGAACTCCATGATGTTGACCTGGGCCTGGCCGAGGGCCGGACCGACCGGCGGTGCAGGCGTGGCCTTACCGGCTTCAATCTGGAGCTTTACCTGTGTCTGTACTTTTTTCGTTGTCGGAGGCATTGCTAAAACCTTTCCTTAAAGCAGCCGCTAGCTCGTGGCTATCGCTGCCAACCAAATTCTTGTACTGCAAAATCTTCGCTCGAAGCTGATGTACCTCAGGGGCTAAAGCCCCGTTTCACCGGCTTCTGCGATTGCGAGGGCTAAGCCCTCGCCTACCTTAAACGACCTTCTCTACCTTGCCGAACTCGAGCTCGACAGGGGTGGAGCGGCCAAAGATGGTTACCATCACCTTGAGTGTCTCGCGGTCTTCATTCACTTCATCCACGATGCCGTTGAAGTTTGCGAACGGCCCTTCGGTGATCCGTACGGATTCGTTCTTCTCGAACTTGATCTTGAGGCGCGGCTTGTCTTTCGAGACATCCGTGCGGAAGAGAATCGAACTGACTTCCTCTTCGCTCAAGGCCACCGGCTTGTCACCTGTGCCGAGAAAACCCGTGACGCGCGGTGTGTTCTTAATCACGTGCCACAGATCGTTATCGAGATCCATCTCAACCAGCACGTAGCCGGGGAGAAACACGCGCTCGACCGTGCGCTTCTTGCCGTTGACGATTTCCGTGACCGGCTCGGTCGGAATCATCACGCGGCCGATCTTGTTCTGCAGACCAAAGGCCTGTACGCGGCTCTCAAGCGACTCGCGCACCTTGCGCTCAAAGCCCGAGTAGGCGTGGATGATATACCACTTGAAACGCTCGCTGGCTGGGGGTCCTAACTGCTCAGGCGCGCCGCTCTCGGGTGTTTCGTTTTGAATTTCTTCTGCCATATACCTTCTTTATCCGAGGATTCCGACTTCACGCCTTTGGCTTTGTCATAACCCTCTGGCTTTGTTCGCACTTTCCCAGCGCTCGCGCCGCCATACCACTCCACGCTTATTGCGTGCCACCCAGCCAATGCAGCAGCCACTTCAGCGCGTTGCCCAGCACTGAATCAATAACATAGAAAAACGCTGCGAAGACGAAGACTGTCACAATGACAACCGTGGTCGTTGACTGCACCTCGGCACGCGAGGGCGTGACAACTTTACGCATCTCACCGCGTACATCCTTCAGGAAATCGACAGTGCGCGTCCAGAACGCCGTCACCTGATTGGTCGTGGTGCTCTTTTGCGGGGAACGCTCTTCATTCGTCGCCAATGCTGCCTTCGCCATAACGCTGCTTCCTTCTTCTACGCGGACAGTCTTCAGACTGTTCCGCGGCAACCCATTATGGCAGCGGGCTGCGAACTGCATCAATCTCCTGGCAGGGGCGCTCGGATTCGAACCGAGAAGTTCGGTTTTGGAGACCGACAGTTTAACCGTTGAGCTTACGCCCCTGTAATTCGAGGGCTTCGCGGTGAAACTGCTCCCGCCCTCTGACTTTGCTCGCGCTAGCCGGCGCTCGCTCCGTCATTCACCCTGTAATTCGAGGGCTTCGCGGTGAAACTGCTCCCGCCCTCTCGCTTTGGTCGCGCGATCCAGCGCTCCCTCCGCGATTCACCCCTGGCTAGCCCAAGCTTGGCGCCCAAACGGGCGCGTATGCCTGGACGACCAGTCCTACTTCGTTTCTTTGTGGTCGGTGTGCTTGCGGCAGCGGCTGCAGAACTTCGAGAACTCCAGACGGCCAGTGGTCGTCTTCTTGTTCTTCGTCGTCGAGTAGTTCCGTTCCTTACACACGGGACACTGTAATGTCACAATTTCGCGCATCTCTTTATCCTAACCGATTGCCGAAAAGACTGCTTCAGCGATCTTTTTCTTCAAACCTTCCGGGCCTGAAGGCCCCTCGAGCCGGGCGGCTTATTCCGGGAGCTAAAGCTCCCGGTTTCTACCTAAAACTTGCACAACCGACTCGCTGAATCCCTACCCGCATCACCGTTCAGGCCTTGTCGTCCGCCTGGACGGCCAGTCCTACTGCAGAATCTCGGTGATGGTGCCGGCGCCTACCGTGCGTCCGCCTTCGCGGATTGCAAAGCGCAAGCCCTTCTCCATCGCCACCGGCGTGTGCAGCTCGATCTCGAGCGCGATGTTGTCGCCCGGCATCACCATCTCCGTGCCTTCCGGCAGCTTCGCCGTTCCCGTCACGTCCGTCGTGCGGAAGTAAAACTGCGGACGATAGCCATTGAAGAACGGCGTATGACGACCGCCCTCTTCCTTCGACAGCACGTAGATCTCGCCCTTGAACTTGGTGTGCGGCGTGATCGACGCAGTCTTGGCCAGCACCATCCCGCGTTCCACGTCTTCCTTCGGAATGCCGCGCAGCAACAGACCGGCGTTGTCCCCAGCCAGACCTTCATCCAGCTGCTTCTTGAACATTTCCACGCCCGTCACCACCGTCTTGCGCGTCTCGCGGAAGCCGACGATTTCTACTTCCTCGCCCACCTTCACCTTGCCGCGCTCGATACGGCCCGTCACCACCGTGCCACGGCCCGAGATCGAGAAGATGTCTTCGATCGGCATCAGGAAGGGCTGGTCGATCGCACGCGCCGGCAGAGGCACATTCTTGTCGACCGCCTCCATCAGCTCGTCGATCTTCGCTTCCCACTGCGCTTCGCCGTTCAACGCGCCCAGAGCCGAGCCGCGAATCACCGGCACATCGTCGCCGGGGAAGTTGTACTTCGACAACAGCTCACGCACTTCCATCTCGACCAGGTCGATCAGCTCAGGGTCCTCAACCGCATCGCACTTGTTCAGAAACACTACGATGTACGGCACGCCTACCTGGCGGGCCAGGAGCACGTGCTCCTTGGTCTGCGGCATCGGACCATCGGTTGCAGCAACCACCAGAATCGCGCCATCCATCTGCGCCGCGCCCGTGATCATGTTCTTGATGTAGTCAGCGTGACCGGGGCAATCAACGTGCGCATAGTGACGGTTGCCCGTCTCGTACTCCACGTGCGCCGTCGCAATCGTGATCCCGCGCTCCCGCTCTTCCGGCGCATTGTCAATCGTGTCAAACGAACGGAACTTGTTGTTCGGGTTGTGCTTCGACAACACCTTCGTGATCGCCGCCGTCAACGTCGTCTTCCCGTGATCGATATGCCCGATCGTCCCCACATTTACGTGCGGCTTCGACCGGTCAAATTTCTCCTTCGCCATGTCCTACTCTCCTGTTTACTCGGAGGGAAATGCGCCAATCCGGCGCTCCCACTCCGTTAATCCTGCCAATTTCACATCCAGCGTCGAATAGGCTTCCATGTTCTCACGCCGGAAATCTTCAAACGCTGCGCGCGAGGTCCACGCATCCAGGGTAAAAAATCGCAGCGGATGCTTGACGCTCTGCACCAATTCCAAACCCAGGAACTCCGGAGACTTCCGGAAGAGCCGGGCCCAAACCCCATCCGGGGCGTACGCCTCAACAAATGCCGCCTCACAGCCCGAACGAACTTCAAACTCCCACATCAGCACATACAAACTGGGTTCGGATGGCTGCGGAAATGCAAACGGCTCAGTAATACGCGTACACCTTCAAATACTTTGTCCGCAGCTCGGGAGCGACATGCTCGACGAGCCCAAGATACAACTCGCGCACCTGGCCGCGGTCCGAATCGCCGAGCGATCCATAGAGCGACGGCGTCTTTGCGCCGAGAAACCCATGCGCCAGGATCGCCTCAAATTGCCGGGCACGCAGTCTTGCTTTTTGCAGACGGCGAAGAAATTTTGCCGCGTGCGCCGGCGCAAAAGCTTCCTGGAGCGCGCTTTCGATCTCAGCGAAGGTCTTTTGATCCTGAACCGGAAGAACTGCCTGCTCGAACATGGACTACCACGTACCCCGTTTACCTAAATCTTTGGAGCGGGAGACGGGAATCGGACCCGCGACCAACAGCTTGGAAGGCTGTGACTCTACCACTGAGTTACTCCCGCTCTACACGCTACAGGGCCGACAGCATTTTCCCACTGTCGGCCTCGGGCGCTTTTCCCCAATCCTGGAGCTGATGACCGGGATTGAACCGGTGACCTCTCCCTTACCAAGGGAGTGCTCTACCAACTGAGCTACATCAGCCTATTACTACTTCCAAAACCTACTGCGAATTCTCTTCCTCATCGTACTGCCGACCCGATGTCAGCAATACCCGAAGAGCGAACCCGCCAAGCAGAACAAAGACCAGCATGCGAACCTTGCCGGCATCCATCGTGCTCCAAGCCAGGCCAGCGAGTGCGGCCAAAACGAGGAGCGCAACAATCTTGCGCTGCATACCTCGAACCCGCATAAAAACCCGCTTCCCAACTGAACTTACTGGTGCACAGGGAAGGATTCGAACCTTCGTAGCTCCTAGGAGCGGCAGATTTACAGTCTGCTGCCATTAACCACTCGGCCACCTGTGCATACACACTACATTTTTGAGGGCTTCCCGGTACTACCGCTGCCGCCCTTGGCTTTGCTCGCGCCTTCCCAGCGCTCACTCCGCCATTCACCCTGGAGCGAATTTTCCACTTTCACCAAGACACCAATCGTCCTTCCGGACATGCAAACGCTCCGGCTCAAACGGGACGCTATCTGGTGGAATGACTGCGGATTGCTCGCGCCAATCGAACTCACGCTACTTTATGAGGCTTAGGATTCTGGAGCTGGCGAAGGGACTTGAACCCCCGACCGTCTGATTACAAATCAGATGCTCTACCAGCTGAGCTACGCCAGCCCGAACAGCCACATACCTCTATTTCGAAAGACACTGCCGCGTCAGCTGAAAGAGGGGTACAGATTGAAAGGTTAACACACGCCAAGGCGCGCCGCAACGCACCTCCTTCTCCATTCATGATCTCTGTGCTAAAAGGGATTGCCCTTGTTATTTGACGTTGGAGGAACCCATGCCTACCGCTCTCACCTCCCGAGTTGCCGATCACGTCACGACGCTGTCTCAGGTGTTGCACTTTGCCACAACAAGCAGGCATCCGCGACGCCTGGAAATCGCATGGGTTTATCTGCTTACCCGGCTGCGTCTGGGCATTTCCAAGAAAGTGGGGAGACCCACAAGTCATTTTTCCCTGTTAGGCACCCAAGTCCAGTTCGACGACACAGGCACGCTTGAATATGTGTTTCGAGAGGTGTTTATCGAAGAATGCTATGCCGGATGCCCGATTACTCCTTCGACTATTCTGGATTGCGGCAGCAATATCGGCATGTCGATTTTGTACTTCAAAAGTTGCTGGCCCGATGCAAAGATCACCGGCATAGAGGCTTCTCCCGGCACATTCGCGCTGCTGAAAGAGAACGTCGGAGGGCTGCATGAAGTGACCCTCGTCAACAAGGCCGTCAGCGACAGGGATGGAACGATCTCGTTTTACACAGTCCCGGGTCTGGGCGTCAGCAGCACGAATCCCATGCGGGGATGGAAGGCCAGCGACGAGACTCTTGTCGAAGCCGCGCCTCTCTCTCACTTCATCCAGGGCCCGCTCGATCTATTAAAAATTGACATTGAAGGCTCTGAGATTGCCGCCTTTGAAGAGCTGGAAGCTTCCGGCAAAATGCCGCTGATACGCTTCATGTTCATCGAATATCACCATCACCTTCCGGGAGAAGATCACTCGCTCTCCTCCTTTCTGAATCGTCTGGAAAGATGCGGCTTCGATTATGAAGCCGCGGCATTCATGCCGCGGCAGGCTGGAGGTTTTCAGGACATTGTCATCCGGGCGCGGCAGAGGAACAACGGCGCTCCATCGTGAAATGAACAGAGGGCATCTGCCACCAAATTTGCTTGTGTTTCACAGGCTGTGAGTGATACCACTCATGGCTGCATTTCTTATCTCCCCCGGCCACAATTGGCAGACGCAGTGCTGAAGAAAGAGGTGAGGTATGTGGCGACAGCGACGCTGGCTGACATGGGCAGTCCTGCTTGTACTGCTCGGCTCGACGCTTTCCTGCAAAACATCGGAAGATGCGCGGGCGCTGGCCGCACAAATGACGACAACGGCCAAGCATCTGGGCGACTACTACGAGGCGCTTTCGCAGATTGTCGATAACCACGCCAAGCTGGAGCGGCTGCAGAAAGCGACGCTCGGCGTTCCGCTCGACGCTCAGGACCAGGCCCAGCTGCAAAATATCGCGTATGAGTTAGAGAAGCGCGCGGCGGCCGCCCACTCGCTGGCGGAGCTGGCCCAGTCCTTTACCGAACTAAGCAGCTCCAGTGCGCCTGCGGATGTTTCTCAAGCTGCCGCCAACCTGGGA
>Ga0210386_10003677_pt1 | contig 12804 bp, 13 predicted proteins | sample IncBWH32OmetaG_FD_160091 | JGI IMG/M metagenome (GOLD analysis project Ga0210386, IMG submission 160091) | Forest soil microbial communities from Barre Woods Harvard Forest LTER site, Petersham, Massachusetts, United States - Inc-BW-H-32-O ... | reverse complement strand
CGGAAGCCCGGCGATCAGATCGATATTGAAGTTTGCGAGCCCGGTTTCGCGCAGTAATCTGATCTCACGCGCGACAATTTCGGCTGTATGCTTTCGTCCGGTGCGCGCCAGTTCCAGTGGGACGAATGACTGGACGCCCAGGCTCACGCGATTCAGTCCTGCGAGCACCCAGCCGGCCGCGCGCTCCCGCGTAACGGTACCTGGCGCAACTTCGATGGTGGCTTCTTGCCAAGGCGCACCGGGAACGCCGGACAAAAGCCGGTTGAGGCCGCTCAGCTCCATCCGGCTGGGTGTGCCGCCGCCGATGTATACGGTTTCGGGCCGCCAAGGCCAGTCGACGGTAGCGATCTCGGCTGACAGGGCTTCCAAGTATTGCTCTTCCAGAGCCTCCGGAAGCACTCCGGACGCGAAGTTACAATAGGTGCACTTCTGAGCACAAAAAGGATAGGAAACGTATACGCCGGGCATCTACAGCGAGACTTCTTCCCCAAGTTGTCTGGTGATGGCGTCCTGAATCAACTCGGTTAAAGTTTGGCCGGTTCCGGGCAGTACAAAGGCGCTTTCGACGGCATCCCAATCGAGCTTGTAGCTTTTCGATTGAGCCGAAACCCAGATCTGGTGAACGGGGGAATTGGGGCTGATAACGAACTTGGCCGGCGGATCCTCAAATTCGATGGCCAAAGCGCCGGAATTGAAGTCAACCTCGAATTCAGCCTCATCGGAAGCAGCGGCCAGCCGCTTATACAGAGCATTCAGCGATTCATCTGATTGCTTTTTGAACTCTTGGTCGTCCATAAAAGAGATGACTCGAACCTTGATTCTAGCCGAAAAGGAAGAGGTGCGACCCCTTCCTGCCTGTATCCTACTCATTTCGCAACTTTGGGACGGGAGCGATCATCTGCTAATCTTGAACGGTTGCTGACCATGGAGACAGCTTGTATACGCCACGACGAAATCCCTCACACGACGCGGCTGTTTTCCGACTTTCAATACCATTTCGATCGAGTTGCCCAGTATTACGCCCATCCACCCGGTGATCCAGCTTCTTACGCCGCGGTGGCTCGCAAGATGCAATATCCGGAGGATCGGCGAGCGGCTCTGGTAGGGGCGCTTCGGGCCCGCAATCCAGGAAACCCTTCGCTCGAACTGCTGGCGCGGCCAGATACGGTGGCGGTGGTAACCGGGCAGCAGGTTGGTCTCTTTTCCGGTCCAGCCTACACGATTTACAAGGCTCTCACCGCCGCCCGGCTGGCGGCACAGTTGAACGCGCAAGGGATCCCCGCGGTTCCGGTCTTCTGGCTCGCTACCGAGGATCACGACTTCGCCGAAGTGAACCACACTTTCGTTTTTGATGTGGGCCATCGGCCGATCCAGTTGAGCGTGGATGGCTCCGCGGGCGCCGAGCGGCCGGTGGGCAGAATTCCGATCGCCGAGCCGCCGTTGGCGCGATTGCGCGAGGCTCTGGCCGGATTTCCGAATGGCGAGGAAATCACCCAGATGGTCGCGGAGACCTATCGCCCCGGAACCACTTTCGGGGCCTCCTTTCAAGCCTTGCTCGAGCGGCTGCTTTCTAAGCATGGCCTGCTGTTTGTGGATCCGCTTGATGAATCGATACGGCGGATGGCGGCGCCTTTGTTGCGTCACGCACTGCGGGATGGCGCCGAGTTGCAAGCCAAGCTTCTCCAACGGGACAAGGACCTGGAAGCGGCCGGTTATCACGCTCAAGTTCACGTAGAGGCAAAAACATCGCTGGCGTTTCTGCTCGAAGGCGATCGGCGAATCACGCTGCGCCGGCAGAACGGCGACTACACGTCGAGGGACCGCCGCTATTCGGTCAGTGAACTGGGCGACCGCGCCGAGCAGCTTTCGCCCAACGCGCTGCTTCGTCCGGTGGTTCAGGATTACGTGCTGCCGACTGTGGCTTATGTCGGGGGACCCGCCGAGCTGGCCTACATGGCCCAATCGCAAGTGCTGTACGAGGGACTCCTGGGGCGCATGCCGGTGATGCTCGCTCGCAGCGCATTTACGCTGTTGGACGCCCGAACCACCAAACTGATGGAACGCTACGGGCTCACGCTGCCCGGCTTTTTCCACGGCGAAGATGGTGTTCGCGAAGCGATTGCCGGGAAACTGGTGCCGTCCGCGCTGGTGCGCGAGTTCGATGACACGCAAAAGGCGATGGTGGAATCATTAGACAGACTGCGCGCTGATCTGGTTTCGTTCGACTCCACTCTGGCGGCGGCCGCCGACAAAACCCGGACCAAAATGCTGTACCAGCTTTCGAAAATCGAGCGCAAGACGGCGCGCGAGGCTTTGAAGCGCAATCAACGCGCCGGCGAGGAAGCGAGTTACATGTCGGGATTGATATTTCCCGAGAAGCATCTGCAGGAGCGCTTGTACTCGATTCTGCCTTTTGTCGCCAACCACGGGCTGGGGCTCATGGATACGCTCTACGAGCATGTTCATCTGGACTGCCCGGACCACAAGGTGCTGGTCGTTTGAGTTCGATCAACCATTCATGAGAGTCAATCAAGTCAAGAAGGCGCTGGCCGAGGGCAAGTTACAGCTCGGCACTGGATTTGCACAATTTCGTTCGCAGGATGTGGTGCGCATCCTGGCCCAGGCGGGGTTCCACTGGGCCTTCATCGACACCGAACACGGCGGCTTCGATCTCGAGACCGTGCAGGACCTCTGCCGCATTGCCGTGTTGGTAGGGCTGAGCCCGGTGGTGCGTGTCGCCGACATGCAGTATTCGCTGGTCGCTCGGGCGCTCGATTGCGGCGCGCAAGGGATCCTGTTTCCGCGCGTCGAATCGCCCGAGATGCTTGAGAAAGCCGTAAGCTGGACGCGATTTCCACCCGCCGGCGTCCGCGGATTCGGGCTGGTTCCTCTGCACGTCGATAACGAGAAAGCCACCATTCCCGAGATCATCGAGCACGTCAATGCCAATACGCTGGTAGCGTTTCAAATCGAAACCCAGCGCGGGGTGGATGCCCGCGACGAACTGATTTCCGTGCCCGGGGTCGACGCAGTCTTTATTGGACCGGCCGATCTGTCGATTTCGTTCGGGGTCGGCGGCGATTTCCTGCACGCCAAGATGGTGGACGCCATCGACAAGATCCATGAAAGCTGCCTGAAGCACAAGGTCGCCTCGGGATCGCATAGCCGCGGAATCCAGCAGGCCAAGTTTCTGATCGACCGCGGTCTGCGGTTCGTCGGCTGCAGCAACGATACGTCGATGCTGTTCGATCGGGCCTCGGAAATCGTGCGCGGGCTGAGCTAGGTTCGGGGTTGCATGAGCAAGATCACCGAGGAAGAAACGAGATCAATTCCGTTCTCTCATTCTCGGCCGTTGAAGAATGCCCGATAATAGCGAGTGCCAAGCGGCTTCCTCAGTAGCTGGCCCCCACCAATTCGAAATCCATCCGAATTCCATCCGAATTCTTGACAGCCTCCTCCGGCTATGATATTGTCGATCCACCGTACCCGGTAACTGTATCAGAGGGCACACATCACTCGTTAAGTTGAGGACGGCGGGTGGGTGGCGTACTGCCAAAGCGTGCTCCGCTGAGTTGTCGCGTCTGTTTGACAAGGAGGGGCAATGCGTCGATCTGCGTTGATCGTGTTGTGTGCGTGTCTGCTTTTTCGGGCACCTGCTGCGTGGGGACAAGCCGCGGAATCCGGCAGTATTGTGGGTACGGTCGTAGACCCCTCAGGCACTGCTATCCCGGACGTCAAAGTTACGCTGACCAGTCCGGCTCTACAAGTGCCGCAGTTAACCACGGTCACCGACGCCGAAGGCAGTTATAAGTTCGTCAATCTCCCGGCCCCCGGCGTCTATCGCGCGACATTCGAGCGCGAAGGATTCCAAGCTTTCGTGCGGTCCGACTTCAACCTTACTGTCGGCTTCGCTGCCAAAATCGACGCGAAGTTGACCATCGGCGCAGTGAGCCAGTCGGTAGAAGTGACCGGCGAAAATCCGGTGATTGATACGGTCAACACCTCAGCGGGAACGACGATACAGAGGCAAGAGATCCAGGATATCCCGAAGGGCGCGCTGATACAGGAAATGATGCCGATGGTGGCGGGTATCAATTTGGCGGGCAAACCGGATGTCGGCGACAGCAACCTCGCAGCCCGGGCCCAAATCATCACCTACGGGATTCCCATGCAGCCGACGCTTTATGTCGAAGGGCTTAATACCGACACGGACCACTCGGGAAATTCTTCCGACTATCTGGATGCCTATTCGCTAGAAGAAGTGGAGTTTAAGACCACTGGGAATAATGCCGATGTCCCGTTTGCCGGGGTCGCACAAGTGGCGGTCGTTAAGTCCGGCTCGAACTCATTTCATGGCTCAGTGGTAGGAGACCTCGAGAGGCCCAGTTTTCAAAGCACAAACATTACTCCTGCCTTGGCTGGCCCTCCCAGCAATCTTAAGTTTACGAATCCACTTACAGGAAGCGGCTATTACGATTACGCGGCAGACTTCGGCGGCCGTATCATTCGGGATAAACTCTGGTTCTACGGCGGCTACAGCAAGCAAACTCTTTATCAGCAGATAGTCGGCTTTGTCGGCGGCCCCGGCCCCACTACTGGAGCTAACGCTTGTACTCCCGTAACCGCCTGGATTCTCTCCCAGTGTCCCAGCGCGAAACCTGCGGCGGTTTTCGCGAAGCTTCCCGAGTACAACGCGAAGCTGTCTTACCAGGCGACGCCCAGCATAAGGTTAATCGGCTCGTATCAGCACAGCACCAAGCTGATCAATGATCAGGGCGAATCGATCCTGGAGCCTCTGCCAACCAACATCTATCAGAACGAGCCTTCCGCCGTCTGGAAAGCGGAGATTCAGATTGCGCGTCCCCACTGGGTGTTTGAGGCCGTAGGGGGCTTCGCCGGCACGGAACCGGCATACATACCTCAGCCTGGAAGTTCCATCGGACAGTATGGTTTTACCAGCGGGGCCGGCATCGCCGGCGATCCACCCCAAGAAGATTTGTACAACAAACTATTCACCGGGACGAACGATCAGGTTTATCTCCATATCTATGATCGCCACGAAATGACCGAGACGTTCAGTTATCTGCCTTCCGGCACTTTCCTAGGAGGCTCGCATCAACTGAAAGCCGGCACCACTTGGGATTGGGAAGAGGGCGACACGCAAATCACGAAGGAGTATCCGAGTGGCGATTATCTACTTATTTTCAACAGTCCAAGTGCAGCCGCCACCACTCCGACCCCGTTCGAGTTTACGGCTTTCAACTACCCGGTATTTCCTAGAAACCTATTGCATGCCCAGGCGGCCTTCGTAACGGACACCTGGCGAGTGAGGAGAAACATCTCGGTGAATCTGGGTGTGCGGTGGGAGCGATATAACTCGTTTTACCCAACGCAGCACACTACGGCGAATCAGTTCAGCGACGTCTTTCCGGCACAAACTGTTCCCAATACCAATACGCTCACGTGGAAAGATATTGTGCCTCGCGCGGGTGTGGCCTGGGATATTCGGGGAAACGGCAAGACTGTTGTCAAGGCTTCGTTCGGAGAATTTGGCGACACGATGGGCTTTTTGTATTCGAACCTATACAACCCCGAAAGCATCCAAAGCAAGACGTATCGCTGGTCGGGACCGTGCGCGCCAACGGCGCCTAATGCCGCCGTGGAGTGGGCGTGTGATGTGACGCCTGGCTACCTCTCGACGCTTCCCACGCTCACGCCGATTTCACAGACCGGAGGCATCAGCCAGATAGATAATACCGGTCTCAAAGAACCCAAAACATTCGAATACCATGTCGAGATCGAACGCCAATTGATGCCCAACGTGTCGTTGAGAGTGGGCTTTGTCCAGCATAGAATTTACGATCTATTTGACTCGCAGACCAATGGGGGGTCAATCGTTCCGACCACCACCTACGTTGGCACCGGCATAGGCGTGGGGCATCCGTACAATTCCTATACTCAGCCCGCGACGTTTTCGTATAAATTCAATGGAGTCGTGACGCCGATTACGGTGTTCACGTACCCGGCCGGAAGCGGGACAACGTCGAACGAGTTCCTGAACACGCCCTCCAGCCGGCCCGATACCTACAACACTTTCGAAGTTGCCGTAACCAAGCGCTACTCCAAGCGGTGGACGGGACTGGCGTCGTTCTGGATGACCAAAGACCACCGCTGGATCGAGGGACTAGCCGGCATAGCAGGAAGTCCCAATGACGATCCATTCAATATCGACAACACCTGGAATTGGGAAGCTCGAGCCAGCGTGACTTACAGGCTTCCGTGGGGCTTTAGCGTATCCTCGCTCTTCCGGGCTACATCAGGTACATATGGACAGCTGACCAACAACTTTAGCGGTACGGGCGCCAACGGTCAAGCGTTGAATCAGGGCACGGTCACGATGCGGCTGGGGCCTTTTGGCCAATTTCAAGGTCCCGTTGTCTCGGTTCTAAATATAAAGGTAGCGAAGCAGTTCCGTCTCAAAGAGAGATTCCTCTTTGAGCCTAATTTCCAGGTCTTCAACCTGCTTAACACCAGTGCCGCCGTGACCACGAGCTACGCGCTATCCACATTGGGCGCGGTGTCGAATATCGTGTCACCGCGAGTGTTTCGAATAGGTGGAATGTTTTCGTTCTAGTAAGTAGCGTGAATACCAAAGAATTCAAATATGGGGAGGAATTAACATGAAACGCCGTGACCTTCTGAAAGCCGTGCCCGCCGCAGCGGCTGCGAGTATCGCGAGCACATTGGGCGGACCGGGACCTTTGCAAGCCGCGCAGAGTGCAGCTCGCCGGGGCATGCCTCCACTAACCATTACCGACGTCAAAATTATCGCAACCTCCCCGTCCAACTCCAACTGGACGATCGTAAAGGTGATGACGAGCGAGCCGGGGCTCTACGGCCTCGGTTCGGCAACTCACCAGGAAGTTCCTCAGGCCGCGCAAGCGTACATCGAAAAGCGGCTGAAGCCGTTTGTGATCGGTAAGAAAGTCGACGAGATCGAGGACCTGTGGCAATCGGCCTATGTGCAGGAATATTTCCGCTCCGGCCCGGAAGGAAACAACGCGCTGAGCGGAATTGACGGCGCGATGTGGGACATTCTGGGAAAGCGGCTGGGAGTTCCGGTGTATCAATTGCTGGGAGGGAAGGTGCGGGCGGCGGTGCCGCTTTATGGCCACGCGGCGTCCATGGACCTCAATGCTCTGGAAGATCAGGTGCGGAAGTACATGGAAGAGGGCTATCAAGTGGTGCGCATACAAACCGGCGTTCCTGGATTCTCGGGCTACGGCGTCGGCGCGAAGACCTCCGACGCGACCCAGGCTTTGCGGCCGGAAGGTGCGGTGGGAATCTCGCCGGTCTTCGACGCGGGGCGGTATTTAAACGCGACTATTAAGATGTTCGACCATATACGCTCCAAGGTCGGTTTCGACGTCGGACTCGTTCATGACATTCACGAGCGGCCGTCTCCAAACCAAGCCATCCAGTTGTGTAAGGCGGTCGAGCAATATCGTCCGTTCTATATGGAGGATCCGGTTGCTCCTGAAGATATTGGCTGGTTCCAGATTTTCCGCCAGGAGACCTCGGCGCCGCTCGCAATGGGCGAGCTATTTGTCAATCGCCAGGAATGGCTGCCTCTGGTGGCCAACCGCTGGATTGATTTCATCCGCTGCCACATCTCGGCCGTAGGCGGACTGAATATGGGCCGCAAAATCGCCCATATCTGCGAATTCTTCAACGTCCGGACCGCGTGGCATGGGCCCAATAATGTAGATCCGGTGGGCCATTGTTACAACCTGCATCTGGATCTGGTCACGCCGAATTTCGGAATCCAGGAAGAGACACAGTTTCCCGAAAAAACCCAGGAAGTTTTGCCCGGCTGCCCCATCATCAAGAAGGGCTACATGTATTCCAACGACAAGCCCGGCCTGGGAATTGATATTGATGAAGTCGCTGCCGCTAAGTATCCTTATCGGCACGATTTCGAGAGCCGGGGAAACGATCGGATGCTGGACGGGACGATCGTACGGCCGTAAGCCGCGCGGATACATAGCGCGGACGCTGCCAAGCCGAGAGAGACATTGCTAATCGTTGTAGCGGGCCGATCGCTGGAGTGGCGGAACTGGCAGACGCACGGGACTCAAAAACCAACACATAGGATCACCAAGGGCAAAACACTTTGCCCTCTCTATGCTTTGTGCATCCGTGAGGTAACGCCGGACAACGTGCATTTGCCGCCGAACCATTCCGCTCCAACTCTGCCCCGATTTCAGCCGTTCCGAAGGCCATAATGGTCTGGGAGATTAAGCCCGTCTCCCTCCGTCACTCTCGCGATTCCGTCCAACCGAAGCCAAGTCAACTCGGCGTGCCGGACACGAACTGCTGCCCTCTTAGAACTGCCTGCGCTGCGGGAAGCAGGTCTTCGGCCGCGGACGCTTTCCGAACAAAGCCAAGCGCGCCGGTGTTAAGAGCTTTTCGCATGGTTTCTTGTCCGTCGTCTGCGGTGATGAACACGACCGCTACCGAAGACGATTGTGCCTTCAGCCGCTGGACCGCTTCAATGCCACCGAGAACAGGCATAAACACATCCACGAGGATCAGGTCAGGCGTAAGACGCCCAATGGCCTCAAGCAACGCCTGTCCATCGTATACGTCTCCCACAACTTCAAATTCGGGTTCCAGGAGACGGCGAAACAGCGCATGCATATCCGCGTAGTCGTCGGCAATGATGACGGTCGGCCGTCTTCCTTCAGTCGTCACCCTGCACTCTCTTACCCAATCTAAACGCAATAAGTGTGGATGGGCCCTCGTGAAGCCACTAGGTTTTGGAACTGTTTCAACCTAATTCGGAACGAAGCGGTTACGGGCAGCATGGCGGGCCAACTCCACACCCGTACCCAGCCCAGCTTTACTATGACGTTGTTCTTGTGGAACTCCACGGTTCGAGAGAGACATTCAGTATCGCCGCAATCTCCGTGATGATCTTGCCCTCAGCCAGGAGTTGCAGAACCTCCGCCCGCGGCCTGTCAATTCGGGCCCGCTAACAGCTCCGGGCGGCTCATCATGTTCTGCAAAACCTCGTTGGGCGATACGCGGTGTGATGTAGGTGTTGCCGGCGAGCGCCTCGCGGATCGCTACGGCCAGTTCCTCAGCGGCTGCATTTCAGCACATACCCCGAAGCTCCCGGCCGGAAGGCTTGTGTCGCTAGCGTTACTTCTGGGCTACCGGTCTGGAAAATAAACCTTATCCCGAAGCGCGTGCTGTTAGCCTGCCGAAGCGCATCGAGGCCGTTCAGCGGCGGCACCGAAATATCTGCCACGACTACCTCCGGCTTGAGTCTCTCAATTTTTCCGGGACCGCCTCCCTTTCACCCGCGGCCGCGGCCACAATTTCGAATTCCGGCTCCAGCATCCGGCGCAGTCCGTCGATCTCGTATGTACGCCGCTATACGGTGCTGAGACTCTGGTGTTTGCAGTATCTCGTTCCTCGGGAAAGTACGAGGTTTCCCAGGACCGTTTGCGTCATAGACTTCAGATTAAACGGCTTGAGCCAAGCAGAAGCGGGGGGCCTCATTTCGACATTCAGAAACAAAGTGATGAGACCTCTTGCTTCCTGTTAGAGAGGAACACACAGTGCTGACAAAACTTCATCTAAAACGCAACGCAACGGACCGATTCGCTCTCTGCGGAATTTTGCCCGACCGCAATTTTGCACTGATGGACGAAGTATCGCATCATTCTCTTGGGGCAGTCTGCCGAACCTGCGTCGGCATAGCCACTTTCGCACGAAACGATGCTGGTACCGAGCGGTCTACCCAAGCGACTTCAAAGGAGTTAACTTCATTTTGACGGGTCCCTCCATGAATTGTCATGTCGCATTGCTACACAACGGCGCACGAAAATGCGGGCGATCGTATCCGGTGGGAGGGCGGTGCGGCTTGAGCTTGTCGGCTCAATGATGCCCAAAGCCCGCCCATGAGTTTGACTCGGGACGCCTGTTGACGGTGTCCCAACTCGCCCACCCGGCTAAGGCCAACGAGCGTCTGAAAGCTTTGGGCTACGAGGATTCCCGACCAGAGATGCCCGAACTCGCCGACAGCGAGCGGGCGGCATTCTCACTTTAACCTTCGTGCAAAGAATTCGCAATCACACTGAAAGACGTCGAGGATGACAAAATCCAGGTGTTGTATGAGCAAGCTGGCAAATAATTATGAGCGGCACGTTCAATAGGCGGCTGCGGCGCTTGGAGCGAGATGCGGAAATCAAACGGGCTGCCATGATGAAAGAAAACGAATACGACATCTCGAAGCCATGCATCTTAGCTACGAGGATCGACAGCTCGTGCATGTGATCAGCCCTCGAAGTGATCCCTTCAAGACCTGCACGCCGGAAGAACAAGCTGTTTTAGAGCGATTTTCAGCTAAATACCAGAGGGCGTTCAAGCTAGTCAGCAGTTCTGGACCGTTTTGTGGGGACCCGCGGGCCTGTCGCAGGCGACCATGAGGCCGATCGACAGACGGTTTGCGAAGCTTGAGAAGATCTTCGCTCCCGTGGTCGAGAGCGAGGATAGGTTGGGCCGCGTGGCCGAATTCCGCGATGAAAGCAGCAGGGCGCAACGTCCGTTGCTGATCTCAGGGCAGAGTTGGAGGGGATTGGCCCATCAGGACGCTGGATCGCAGCAGCTCGCGGCTACCTCAGCGACCACGGCTTCGTGCGGAGCGAGAGCGAAAGCTTTGCCCAAACGATGGCGCGAGCACTCGGGATTAATACGGACGAGTTGAGGGTTTAGATTGCGGCAGGTCGAATAGGCTCGGCATTGGTGGACAGCTTCAGGGAGCCCATCGTCACTAGCTTTACCTAAGGCGGCAGGCGAACGCGACTGCTGTCTCTCCTAAGTACTGGACGATTCTTGGCATAAACCAGTACAAAAGTATGGGTTAGAGATCGCGGAGTTATCCGTACACTTGTGTCGTGCTTCCACAAAATCTTAATTGGAGAACCTTATGAGAACGAATATTATTCCGGTATTCGCGGCGCGGTTTGCGGTTATAACTGTTTTCGCTAGCGTCGCGCCGATGTTTGCAGGTATTCTTGGGTTCAATAACGGCGTAGGATACACCGCCAACGGCGGCTCCACTTTCAGCGGCAACTCTGTCACCCTCACGGATGGTGCTAGCATGGGCGAGGCTAGGTCTGCATTTTTCAACACGCCTCAATCAATCACAGCAGGATGGGCAGCTTCTTTCATCTATCAAGCCACCAACCCTGGTGGTCTCTGCTTTTGTGACGGTGCCGCATTCATTTTTCAGAATTCGCTGGCCGGCGCAAATGCAGTTGGGTTTAGCGGGGGTGACTATGGGTATGTCGGGATTACTCCCAGCGCAGCAGTCGAATTCAGTCCCGATTCAATCGGGTTTAGTCCCGGCGGACCAGGAACAGGATTCTACCAGGATGCCACCGCACAAAGCTCCGGAATACCTCTCAACTCTACCGCGCCCGTATTCCTCAACAGTTTTGACCCCGTGCAGGTAAACATCTCCTACAATGGTGCAACGCTTGTTGAAAGCTTAACGGACCTCGCAAATAGCAATACCTTCTCGATTTCGTACAACGGCGTGGACCTTCCGGCTATCGTGGGCGGGTCTACGGCGTTCATTGGTTTTTCGGGTGGCCAGGGCGGAGGGTATTCGCTGCAGACCATTTCTAATTTCTCGTTCTCAGACGCAGTTCCCGAGCCTAGTTCGGTATTTCTCTTTGGTACGGGAATTGGCTGCATTTTTTGGCGACTTCGGCGCCAAGGTAAGGGATAACGCAGGTTACGCGGAAGACGTGGGAACGCTGTTTACTGTTTTTAGTACCTAAAAAAGATCGAACGGAAGCTGATGCTGAAATTCAGGCAATACTTCGGTGTAGCGATCGCCGGAGCTGGTAGCAGCATGTAGCTCGACGACGATCCGAAAATGCCTCTGACGCCACCGTCAATCGGGAACTCGCTGTCGTGCGCCGGGGTTTCAAACTCGGCGCAGAGGAAGACCCGCCTCTGGATCAGCCGCCAACCGGCTATTTCATTGCTGGAAGAAGACAAAGTCCGACAGGGGTTCCTGGAACAGGACCAGTACGAGCGGTTACTAGAAGAACTGCCGAAGAATCTCAAGGCGCTGATCGTGTGCGGCTATCACACGGGTGCGCGGAAGAACGAGCTTCGGCGCCTCCGGTGGGACCAAGTGGATTTCGAGAGTCGTCTGATTCGTTTATCAGCGGTCCAGACCAAGGCCAAAAAGCCACGAACGTTGCCAATCTACGGTGATATGGGACGTTGGTTGGAGCACCAGTGCGAAACTCTTCCGCAGGGCTCTAGCTGGGTGTTTCACGGAGCCAACAACCGGCCGGTGGATAATCATCTCAACGGATGGACGGAAGCGTGCGATAGCGCGGTGCGCAATATGAAACGCGCTGGTATCCAGGATCGTGTGGCCATGGAGATAAGCGGCCACCGGACGCGTTCCATATTCGATCGCTACAACATTGTCGATGATGCCGACCTGCAAAATGCTGGCGAACGGCTGGAAGAATACGTCCGAAGGCGGAAACAGGAGCGGGCAGCCCGGCTCAAGCGCATCAAATGATCAGTACCGGGAACACTGCAGTCGAGATGGCCAACCTGCGCAAAATGAGCAAACGTTTCCTGAGAACCACTACAAGAACTACTACAGTGCGGCTAGTGCAAATGTACGATAAGCTCAAAGGAGTCAAAGTTTTGCTGGAGTGGCGGAACTGGCAGACGCACGGGACTCAAAATCATACAACCAAA
>Ga0210386_10003674_pt1 | contig 12813 bp, 8 predicted proteins | sample IncBWH32OmetaG_FD_160091 | JGI IMG/M metagenome (GOLD analysis project Ga0210386, IMG submission 160091) | Forest soil microbial communities from Barre Woods Harvard Forest LTER site, Petersham, Massachusetts, United States - Inc-BW-H-32-O ... | reverse complement strand
AACCCGCCGTTCCATGTGCTGCAGAATTTTTTCCCAAGAATTCATTGCTTAAGAAACCCTCAAGAAAGCGAAAAGGATCGGCGCCAGACATTTCCACAAGTGTGGAAATGCTGTGGAAATAGCAGCCACAAGGCCATCCTTGTAAGCCTTCCTTGTTTCTGGGTTGACCCCGTGACTTTCTTCCCTTCGCCCGATAGACCCAAGAAGGGCCTGCCACTCGGTGCGCTTAGTTCCAATCCATGTCACGGCGTCCACAGGGATGCCAGTTGAAAGACTGGGTACCTAAGACGAGGGTGGATTCTCGCTGAAGGCGTGCTGCGCGGCAAGAGGAAAATTAGTGCTTCAGGCCGGACCTCCCACAGAAGATTCACAGCTTTTCCACAAGCACGCAACTCTAAGAAAATAATAATCTTATTTCGATATCGTGAAATGATCGGTGGATATCCCTAGGGGAAGTACGCCTAGTGCTCGCTTCTGTCATAACTGATAAACCAACAAATGGTTCTTCAAAGATTACGAAACCGTAATCTTTACTTTGGGAGCGGCTGTGGTTTTGGGTATTCGTAAATGCCCTGCGGATCGGCGCCGATCAACATTTTGTCATGCTCTACCAGGATTTGCGAGGGTTCCAGGGCCCCTCCATGGGGCAAAAAAACGCGGAAACTGGACAGGCGTTGTCCATCCTTATCGAAGCGCATCAGCAGCGTTCCAATGGCAATCCAGAGCTCCTGCGTGGGGGAATCGACCCCCACGGCGCTAATAATGCGGTGCAGGGAAGGGATGCTGTTTTCCGAGTCTTGTGAGCGGGCAATGGCCTTACGGGCGGCCTGTGCGGCGGGCTCAAATTCGAGCGTCTTTAGGGAAATCTCCAGAGCAAGATAGCCAACACGATCAAATTTGCGGACAGTGGGCTCGGGAAGATAATCAAATGAGAAGTAATTGTTTCCAGATTCATCCGCAGTGAGATGGCCGAAATTGGCCTGATTATTGAGGTCCGCGCGGTCGGCAATCTCTTCGCGGTCGCCGTAATCTCGAACCAGCCTTCCATTAAGGTCATAGGCCGCCACCAAATGTTCGGCATTCGAGCTGGCCACTACGAATTCGTCACCGGGAAGAAAGGCCACGGAGATGGGCCCTTGTATTTTGATCGTGGCGGAGAGAGTTCCATTCGGCGAATAAACTTTTATGGCATTCGCGCCGCGATCGCACACGACGATGTGGCCGTCATGATCGATGTCAAAGGATTCGCCATACACGAGCGCCGCATTTTTTGGGGCGGCGGAAGCATCCGGAATCTGGCCGACCCGTTTTCCGGACGGGTCATAAATCAAAAGTGCCGGAGCGGGCGCGGTGAGCACATAAAAATTTCCATTGGGTCCGATGCGAATCTGGCGAAATCCTGCGCCCACATCGGGCAATATCCGCTTTCTGGCCACCAGATCGCTTTCGTACTGATACTGCTCCTGCGCGAGGCCGGAGAGGGGGAGAAATGGAGTCATCATCGCGGCGAGCACGGCCGCCATGCACACATAATACGCACGATTCATATCGAGTTCGCCTCAGTCGATCCGGAAGCGCAAACGTTCGATGCCTCTGGCATGGCCCGTGGTTTCATCCACGTCAATTAAAACGGTATTCATCTGGATGTCACCGGTGGCAACTTCGAAGCGCGCCGGCTGCCCGTCGAGGAATCGCCGCAAAATCGCGGTTTTATCCATTCCGATGATGCCGTTATGCGGACCGGTCATGCCCACATCAGTTTGAAACGCCGTTCCGCCGGGCAGAACATGCTCATCCGCCGTGGCCACGTGCGTATGCGTACCGATCACGGCTGACACGCGTCCATCCAGATACCATCCCATGGCAATTTTTTCGCTTGTCGTTTCCGCGTGAATGTCCACGAAGATCACGTGAACATCTGCTGGGATGCGTGCAAGCTCCCTATCGGCTGCCCGGAAAGGACAATCATTTGAAGCCATGAAGACGCGGCCCTGCAGATCGATCACGGCATAGGGCACCCCGTTGCGCGCCTTGCCTACAAATAAACCGGTACCGGGATTCCCTTCAGGGAAGTTGGCAGGCCTGATCAGCCGTGGTTCATGGGAGATATACTCCAGAATCTCTTTTTTATCCCAGATGTGGTTTCCGCCGGTTATGACCTCCACGCCCGCCGCGAAGAGCTGCTCGGCGATGCGAGGGGTAATGCCAAAACCCGCTGCGGAGTTCTCCCCATTGGCAATGACCAGGTCAATTTGACGTGTTTCAACGATATCCGCCAGTCGCTCCACCACGATCTGGCGTCCTGGAGAACCTGCAATGTCACCAATAAACAGAAGTTTCATACGCTCACTTTGCGGGGCAGAATTCAACGCCAGTCACGGCGTGCCGATTGAAACGCCATCCAAAGGCAGGCAATTTTTTCGGAAAAAGTATGGAGCGGGTCCGCTTCGCCGTGTGGGGCTAGATCCTGAACCACCTGTGAATAAATTGGACGCCCTGCGCCGGCCTTTAGGCTTTCCCACGGCGAACCGAAATTCGCCGGGGATATGCACACCAGCCGTCTGACTCAGGCATCCGGAGGTTCATATTGGTTCAAAAGATCGTCACCCAACATCACCTGCGTTGCAGGCCAACTCCAGATTTCATTCTAGCAAATCCGGCAATCGGAAGAAGGCAAGTGAGCGGCAAGGTTTCCACTCATTGGCTTATGTGCAAACCTGACACCCCGCGGATTTCAAAATTTTCGCTACCGGGAAAATAAGCATCAGGAAGTAAAGAATGGGGGACAAGGAAATGCGGGACCGAGGAGGACGGGGTGGTTGGGGAATAGGACAAGAGTCCTTCAATAACCTGCGTGACCTTAAATTGCGGTTGGAATCTCACTTTGACGACGGATCGTATTCGTCCTACGCCGTGTGAGTGTCATCTTCCTTTTTCTCTTGGGCAGGGGCGTTGGACTTGGGCATGAGTGAAAGTCGGGCGACCGCGTTGGCGGACAAATGCTGGGCAATGGTCTCCACCAATTTGGTGATATTGCCTAGTGAAGACAGGGGAACGCTCATCACTGCCTCATTGGTGATGGGATTCCTTACTTCAGCGGAAAGAATGTCGGATTGTTTGTAGATGCGAACCGTGATGTTTTCCTGGCCTACGGGTATGCCAAGAACGAGGTCGATGACTCCGCGAACCATCGCCGTATTATCCCCAACGAACGAAGTTGGATTCTGCCGCGATTCGTGGGCGATGAAAGGGAATTCGCTGGAAAAAAAATCGGGTTTGTTTGCCTCGAACTTAGTAAACGAAAAAAGACTGTTCTTGGTTACAGGGTCGGTAACGATGAACTTGTCCCCTCGAATGGCGCCGCTAACCGTCACGCGGAAGAAAGAAGCTACATGCGCATCTCTCGCGCTAACGCTAGTTTCCACCTGGAATGAATTTTCCCCGAAATCAATCAAATAGGCGTTTGCTGCATTGACCGACCCTTGCCGAACGGGGGCAAAACTTCCGTCCCGCAAAAGTTCGCCGCCAAAGAGCGCGGCTGCGTGGAGCGCGGCTTCCGGCCCGCCGGCCCGCAATCCCGAAACGTCGTTGGCTTGTTGCGCGGAGGACAGCATGGGCAGAAATAGTTGATCCAGCTGATCGTACTTTACGGCGAAGAAGCGCCAGGGAATCGAAACGATGTCCACCGTGCTGCTGGAGGCGATCAGCTCTGTCCTGCCCCGCAAATCCTTGCCGACCGCCATTTACTTTCCCCCACGTCAAATGCAAAAAAATCGCTTTCAATCGAAAGTCCCGTGACATAGAAAGAAATCGGCTTATACATGGAGAAACTTTAGCACTACTCATACATCAGTGTGCCCCGGCAAAATCTCCCGGGTTAGCGAAGATGAGTCAAAGCATGTTTAGAAAAGTGGCTGCTGTAGCCCGCCTCTGATCCTTCGTTGTTACTCAGGACAAGAGAGGCGGGCTACAGCACCGGGCTACAACAGAAAATCCCTAAAAGTGAAAACTTAATTCAGCGGTTTCGGTGCGCGGCGTGACGTAATGCGTGCCGCTGAATGTGGATAGGAAGTTGTACAACGCGACTTTGTTTGTCAGGTTGACCACTGTGAATCGGAAATTCCATTTGTAGCGGTCTCCGCGGAAGATGTTGTCCTGACCAATTGCGAGATCAAAGAGGCTTCGCGGTTGGATGCGCTGCGGGTTGTGATCATCATTTTCCGTGCCCGGAGCTGGAATTTTTACGAGATTGGATGAGAATTGCGATGCAGGGCAAAACGTTGGCAATGGGGAGGTGGGAGTTGCGCCCACGCCATTGCAGGTGAACCCAGCTTGGAATTCTTGATCGGCAGTTAGTGGCAGTCCTGTAATACCGCTAAACATGCCTACATCACCCGGAGGAACCGTTACTCCTAGGGGGCCACCGCCGGAAGTAGTAAACCCGCAAGTTGCAGTTGCCGCCACACAGGGTACAGCGCCGGAAACTAGCCCGCTGTCGTATCTCCAATTGAAGCCGAGCCACGGGCCACGCTTGAGTGGTTGATATTGGATGTGCGTCGTTTGGTTGAAAATTTCGTCGTGGTCGATGCGGAATACGCCAGGCGGTTGCGGAGGAGCGATTCCGCTGACGGTCGGTGGGAAGAAGCGCGCCGAAACGTGGGACAACACGATGAACGCGGTCAGACCATGATATTCCGGAAAGCTACCACGAACGGCAAAACCAGGGATCTTGGAACTCGCCCATTCAATAGGTAGAAAAATGGGAGTAGTACCAAAGATGTTGAAGTCATATGCATTATGCGTGTACTTCCAAATGTACTCGCCGCTCAGAACGAAATGTTTTCCGAAGGCCTGCTGAAGTCCGGCGTGGAATTCATTTCGAAAGCCGGGAGTCAGCGGTGAGCTTGTACAAGCAAAGCCTTGGGCGACGGTCATGACCGCATTGACGACAGCGTTGGTGCACCCCGTGCCAGACAGGATCAAGTCTTCGTTAAAAGGACTTTCCATTGTGCGGGCGTACGAAACCCGGAGAATGGTGTTCGTCTTTTTGATGTTATAGGCGATGCCGGCGCGCGGCTCCGCTTGTTTTGAGGTCGCTTGCAGTCCGTTGTAGAAATCCCCACGAAGACCCAGATTAAATGTCCAAGGTCCTTTCGTAATTGTGTCCTGCGCGTAGAGGGCGATCTCCTTGATGTCCGTATGGCCGTTAAAGTGGTATTGAGCCTGGGTTGGATCTGTTGTGGTATTGGTCAGGTCATAAGGCGCCAGCGTGGCGCAGATAGAATTCGCTGGATCCGGGCACCCGAGCCCGGGAAGCAAGCCGGGATTCACAATTCCAAACGTGTCGTGTTCGGTCAGGAATGTGTGTTCGTAGACGGCCCCGATCTTTATGTTGTTTACTCCCTTTACATAGGAAACGTCGGCGTGAGCACCCGCGTTTGTGAGGAATCTCTGTTGAGAAACGGTTTCATCCTGGAGGTCTCCGAAATCAGAAAAAGGGTTGTTACTGGGATAGTAATTATATTGGTCGCGGCGCACGAAAGCGCCGATGCTGAATACGGTATTGTTATTTAGCAGCCGGACCCAAGACGGTGCAATGTTAAACGTCTTAATTTGGGAGCGCTGATCTGTGGGACCGAGAGGAGCATTCGTAAGCGGGTCGAGGGCGACGGAGGTGCCGTACGGAGAAGCTCCACTGCACACTGTGTTTAAAACGGTGCAGATATGAAGTTGCTGGTCCCAGCTGTTGGGATTCTGGAACCAGGAACGCGTGAACTGCAGATTTAGTTGGAGGCTGTCTTTATCCGACACCTTGAGATCAAAGCGATTGAAAATGTTTTCTTCATTTCCATGGTCGTTCAGAGTTGCATATTCGGGCCCATCGAGGAAACGTCCCGTATTCAATCCACTTACGGAGATATATTCACCCCACTTTGCGCCACCCCAAGCCAAGTCGAAGGCTGGACTTACCGTACCGAAGCTTCCGTAGGATGTGGTCACGGTGCCCGTTGGCGGCGTGACGCCTATGCCCGAGCGGGTGGTCACTTTGATAACCACACTGGTCTTGCCTCCAAATTCAGCTGGAGGAGCACCCTCGATCACTTCCATCGATTGGACAGAGTCCTCTGGAATCTGATTGGAGAAAATCTTGCTCTGTTGGTCAGTGATAGGTTGTCCGTCAACGGAAAAGGAATTCTCCGCATGATCTCCGAGACCATGAAACAAACCGTTCGAATCCGCGGTAATTCCCGGAGAAGCGAGCGTGATCAGCGAGCTGATCGAGGATGAAGCACTCTCAAGGGGAAGCTGCTCAAACAAATTGCGGTCTACGTCCGTGTGCTCGGTGGGAGTGTTTTCGAGCAAGTCCACCGCCGAGGCTTCCACGGTGACTTCGCTCTTTGCGCCGGCAAGGGTCAAATTGATCTTCAAAGTTGTAGGGACCGAAGAATTGATGTCGACATCTTGAGAGTAAGGGTTGAAGCCGGCTACCGAGACGGACACGTGATAATGGTTGAACGGAACGTTCGGGAAGCTGAAATTTCCATTTGCATCTGTAGTGAGCGTTCGATCATAGCCGCTGACAGGATTGTGAATTTCCACAGTGGCCTTTGGAATGACGGCGCCGGTCTGATCCGTGACCGTACCGGAAATCCCTGCCGCGTTTTGGGCAAGCAGCAATTCAGATCCGGCAAAAACAAACAGACAAAGCAATACCGATACGCATAGCTTGCGAATAATACCAATCATTGAGTCTCCTTTTAATTGCAGCCCAAAGGGCTGATAGGGCAGATGCTGGGGACAAATAATGGAAATGGGTCCGCGCTACCCAACGCGGAGCCAATACGTCACGGAGAAATCCAGCAAGGAGATCTTTTAAACGGGGGGTGCGCGAGGGGCGGTTTGGGAATAGATCGGACCTACGATATGAAGAACTTCCACTGCCAGCAACAGGAAGGCGACAGGTTTTAGCGAAATGCCGGATGGCGCGATAGCCAGCTGAGCCGGGGTCTGATGCCCCATATGGCAATAGGGACAACGTGCATCGTCGCTCGGGCCCTGATGGCTCCAATCGCTCACGACGCCCGTGACAAAGATCACGAGCACAAGGAGTGCGAGTGTTACACCGAGTAAGCGAATTATATTGCGTGTCGTCATTTTAGAAAATCTGAAAAACCGTCCGTCGCGTCAGGCAAGCCTTATGATATTACTGCCACTTTTGATGCAAAAAAATTGTTGCTTGGTGCTATGTTTCAAGAAATAGGCAGTAAACAGACTACTGGTTTTCCTGTATTACACCTGCAAGACGTCGCCCGGCTTGGCCACCATTTGGTAAAGCACGGGGCTAACGATTCGACCCAGGAACAGCCGCGAGACAAGTCCTGCAACAATGACGATGGCAAAAGGCTTTTGTGAATCCGAGCCAATTCCAGTAGAAAGGGCAGCAGGCAACAGCCCGAGGCAGGCCACGAGTGCGGTCATCATGATTGGCCTTAGCCTCACCAGTGAACCATCCAAAGTTGCCTTTCGTATACCCTCTCCCTCTAATCGCAATTTATTAATGTAAGAAACATCAATAATCGCAGTCTCCGCCGAAACCCCGAGAAGAACCAAAAGGCCAAGTACAGAGGAGACGCTAAACGGTGTATGTGTAAGTTTGAGTGCCAGGAGCGCACCTACCGGCTCAGTCATCACGACACCAATCATCACCGTTAACGGGAACTTCAGGTTGCCGTACAAGGCGAACAGGATCATGAATACCAGAAGTAGCGCGAGTGGGCCAATAATGAGAAATTGCTGGCGTGCGGTTACGTATTCGCTGTATTCGCCGCCCCAATCGAGCCTGTACCCTTGGGGAAGAGTCACGGATTGGCTCACCGCTTTTTGGGCATCGTTCACAGCCCGGGCCAAATCGCGTCCTTCAATGCTGAACTGCACACCAATATATCGGGAATTATTTTCCCGGTAAATGAACGACGCGCCATTTCCCTGACTAATCGTGGCCAATTCGGAGATGGGAACTTGTTGCCCTGATGGAGTCGGGACAAGTAAATTTCCTATCGCCTTTGTGCTCGAACGATATTCCGGCTTCATGCGCACAACGAGATCGAACAACCGGTCCCCTTGAATGACCTGCGTAGCCGCCTGCCCCCCGACGCCGGCCTGGATCACGCCTTCCACGTCGGAAACATTGATGCCATAGCGCGCGATTTTTTCACGGTCCACATCGATCTGTACGCTGGGCTGCCCGAGTTCGCGCACTACAGTAAGCTCCGCGAATCCGGGAACTTGCGAAAGAACGCGTTTAATCTCGACGGCTTTGCTTTCCAGAACCTGCAGATCTTCTCCGTAGATTTTCACGGCGAGCGCGCTTTTTAAACCCGTGAGCGCCTCGTCGACTGCGTCTTCCGCAGGCTGTGTGAAATTGAAAATAACTCCCGGGTAGGCGGCAAGTTTTTTCTGAAGATCCTCCGTGAGTTCCGCTTTGTTATGTATGCTTCCGCTCTGCCATATGGGGTCTTTGTATTGCTTGAGACCAACATAGAATTCGCAATTAAAAAATCCCGTGGGATCTGTGCCGTCGTCAGGGCGGGCCAATTCTGATCCAACTTCCGTTACCTGCGGATATGCCAGAAGGATATCGCGGATTTGCGGGGCGAACTTGGCCGACTCTTCAAAGGAAATCGTGTAAGGCATTGTGGCGCGGACCCACAACGCGCCTTCATCCAGATGAGGCATGAACTCTCCGCCGATGTAGGGGATTAGCATGAGGGACGCGCCAAAAATAATGGTCGCAATTACCATGGTCAAAATCGGATTATCGAGGCACCAGTTCAGTTCCGCCGCATATTCGCTGCGAAACCATTCATAGGCGCGATTTGTTTTTTCTTTGACCCCTTTGGTAAACCAGTACGATGCCAGGACAGGGACAAGCGTGAGAGTGAAAATCAGCGAACCGAGCAGCGCGTAGGACATGGTTTCGGCCATGGGCAGAAATAATTTTCCGGAAGGCCCGGTGAGCGCATAAATCGGAAGGTAGCCGGCAAGAATGACGGCGACGGAATAAAAAATTGGGCGATCCACATCCCGTGCTGCCGAAAGAATAACGTCAATCAGTTTGTACTCTTTTCCGTGGCGTTCGGCGAGCTCACGATAAATGTTTTCCATCATCACGACTGTGCCGTCGATGATGATTCCGAAATCGATTGCACCGATGGACAGCAGGTTGGCGGGTACTCCGCGGCCGTGCAAAAGAATAAATGCGAAAAGCAAGCTGAGTGGAATGGTCAACGCAACGATAACGGCGGCTCGAAAACTGACCAGGAAAAAAATCAATACAATGAAAACAAGGATCATTCCCACGAGCATGTTGTGCTCGACCGTATCGATCGTCAGGCGGACGAGATCGCTGCGATCGTAAAAGGGGTGGATTTTTACGTCCGGCGGCAAAATACCATGATTCAATTCTTCCGTCTTTTTCTCGACGCCGGCGAGGACGTTTTGCGTTTGCTCGCCGCGCAGCATCAGGATCACGCCTTCGACGGAATCGTTATTTTTCTGAAAGCCGAATTCGCCGAGGCGCGGAGCGCTGCCGATAGTCACTTCGCCGACGTCGCGCACGCGAACCGGCACGCCGTTATTATTTCCCACCACGATGTTTCCGATATCGCTGGTGTTCGTAACGAGGCCCAGACCGCGCACATAGAAAAATTGCGAACCTTGCGAATAAAATCCGCCACCCGCGTTGGAATTATTTGCCGTAAGCGCTGCAATGACCTGAGGAACGGTAATGTGATAACCGTAGGCCTTCGCCGGATCGAGCAGCACTTGATACTGCATCACCGTGCCGCCAAATCCGGAATCGTCCGCGACGCCCGGAACTGACTTGTAAGCGCGCTCAACAACCCAATCTTCAATCGTTTTCAAATCCTGCGGGCTGCGGTCAGGGCTTTCAATCACGTATCGATAGACGAGCCCAGACGGGCTGGACAAGGGCGATAGGCCCGGCGTCACACCGCTGGGAAGTTGAACTCCAGATAAACGCTCAAACACAACCTGGCGCGCAAAGTAGTCGTCAGTGCTTTCCTGAAACGTCATGATCACGTCGGAAAGTCCGTACAGCGAAATAGACCGCATCACCGCCATGTGCGGCACGCCATTCATTTCAATCTCAATTGGTAGAGTGACGAGCCTCTCAATTTCCTCGGCCGCGTGCCCTGGCCATTGCGTAATGACCTCAACAATGGGTGGCGATAGATCGGGGTAAGCATCAACCGGCATGCGTTGGAAGGACAACGCGCCCGCGATGGTCACGAGCAGAACCAGCATCAAGACCAGAAAGCGCTGGCGTAGAGCGAATTGAACGATGTGATGAATCATGGTCGCGACTGCCCCTTCCGCTCAGCGTTGCAGTGAATTCTGAAATTGCAAAAACAGGCTGCCGTCTCCCACGATTTTGTCTCCGGATTGCAGCCCATCCGTAATTTGCGTTTTTCCGCCCTGGCTTTCACCCAGAGTGACCATGCGCCTGGCAAATTGGTTTGCGCCTGTCTGTATGTACACGTAGGGCATGTTGTCGCTGTCACGCAGGACGCCGGCATCGGGAATCATGATGGCTTTGGGAATCGCACCGGCGCGAATCTCGGCGGTCACGTACATGTCTTTCTTCAGCCGTTCGCCCGGATTTTGCGCTTCGATGCGCGCCTGCAAAGTGCGCGTTGTGGGATCGAGAGCCGGGGCGATGTATTGAATTTTTCCATGAACTTCGCCCGTATAGGCCTCATTGTTGATGGTGACTTCATCGCCCACGTGCACGTAGGCCACATCATTCTGATAAATGTTCACGAGGACCCAGACACTGCTCATATTGGAAAGCGTGAAGCATTGCGTGGCGCCGGATTGCAGCAGTTGCCCAGGCGAGCAAAGGCGTTCCACCACTTCGCCCGCGAGCGGAGCGAGCAGCGCAACCTCCGACGATGGCGGTTTGTTGATCAGATCATCCGGATTGGAAATTCCCAGAATGCGAATGGCTTGCTCGCTGGATTGCAGATCGGCTTCTGCCTGCGCTCGAACGGATTCAGCCTGCTCCAGGTCTGCCTCCGCAATGGCCTTGTGTGCGAGGAGATCCTGGTCGCGTTTGTAAATTCTGTCCGCGAGCTGGAATAAGTCTCGCGCTTTTACGTAGGCCGATCGCAGCAAGGAATAGTCGGGGCTCGTGACGTAGAGCATTGGTTGCCCCTTGGTCACTTCCTGCCCGGGCGTAACCATGATGCGGCTGACCGGACCACCTACCGCTGAGATGACTGGCGTCGTTAAAAAGGCGTTGTACGCGACAACTCCAGAGGTGCGCAGCGTGCGCACCACGGGCGCTTGTGTAACTTGAAAAATCTGGATATGAGACATCTGGTCCGAGGGCACAGTGAAAAGTTCCGCCTTGCTCTGCGCGCTCTCTGCTGTGGAGAACGACGTCATTTTGCTCGCCTGCTCCGCGGAGCTTCCGCATCCGGCCATGAACATGGCCACAGCCAACGCGCCGCCACTCATCGCGCGAGACGGCCTTCGGGTTTTTCGAACCGGGCATGTACGTCTTATTTTCATGGCAAGCTCCTGGTACCCACGGCTTGGCGCAACTGTTCGAGCGAGATCATGTAGCCCGCGAGCGCCTGTCTGTAGGCTAGTTCGGTGGCCCGGTAGCTGCGCTCCGCGTCCAGGAAATCAAGCAGGCTGGCGGCTCCGCGCTGGTAAGCGTACTGGCTGATGTTTTTGGATTCTTCGGCCTCTTGCAGGTAGCCGGACTGGTACAGCTGCACGACTTCATCATTGGTGCGCAGAGATTCGTAGGAATTTTCCACGTCGGTCAGTGCGAGGGAGTTCTGCTCGCTCGAAAGTTCCTGCGATTGTCCGATCGCATATCGTGTGCGCGCGATTTCTCCCTGATTGCGATCGAAAATCGGAAGCGGAATGCTGCCGAACAGCGAGACAGAATTTGCGTCGGCCACGTGCGTGTAGTTTATGGTTGCGCTGACGTCATGTTTCGCGTTCGCCTGCGCGAGTGCCAGCTGACTTTCGGCCGCGGTAATTCCCAGCTGCGCGGCTTTCACATCGGGACGCTGCCGCAGCGCCATCGCTTTCAATTCGTCCTTGCCCAGTTTCACGGGTTTGTATTCCAGGTCGCCTACCACTTCAAAATTTTCCGGCACCGAATCGTATCCAAGCAGTTGGCGCAGGCCAGCAAGCGCTTGAATGCGGGCAAGCCTGGCGGCCGAGACGTCCGTCTGAAATTGCAGCAGCTGCAATTTGATCTTGAGCAGGTCGCCGCCGCTCATCGCGCCCGATTTGGTCTGTGCTTCGGCGATGTCCACCGTTTCCTGAAAACTTTTCAAATCTGTGTCGGCTAATTCAATATTTGCCTGCGCGAGAAGAGCGGCGATAAACTGCGAGGCCACGTTAAAAGTCAGTGTGCGTTCGTTGTCAGTGGTCTGCGCCACGGTTACGGCCGTCTGATCCTTCGCCGCCTGAAAACGACGCTGGCGTTTGTTTCCTCGTTCAAAGAGGTAACCGACTCCCACGTCGAACTGCGCAATGTTGTCCAGGTAATTGGAATTGAGATTGCTGGGCGAAAAGATCGGCAAAAACTGCGCGTCTCCGCTTAGGATCGGATTCGGGCGAAGGTTGGCCGTGATTTCCAGCGCCTGATTTTGCAAAATCATGGTGCGGGCCGCCTGCAGGGAATGGTTATGCTTCAACGCCATATCGATGGCTTCATCTAGCGTGACGCGGGTGGGAGCAGCCTGCGGCGCGGGCGGCGCAGGATCA
>Ga0210386_10003673_pt1 | contig 12814 bp, 10 predicted proteins | sample IncBWH32OmetaG_FD_160091 | JGI IMG/M metagenome (GOLD analysis project Ga0210386, IMG submission 160091) | Forest soil microbial communities from Barre Woods Harvard Forest LTER site, Petersham, Massachusetts, United States - Inc-BW-H-32-O ... | reverse complement strand
GCGAGCGGGCGGGCAAGACCGGGCTCGAAAAGATTCAGATCGCGATGAGCGGCTATCTGCGCTCGATGATCAGCGATCTCGGCGTGCCGGTTCTGCTGCTCGAAGAGAATGCGCTGGAGAAACAAAGCGCGCAGCGGATCGTGGCGCTGCGCGACAAGTTCGAGAAACGCCTGCGCGCGCTGGTCAAAATGGGAATTGCGGACGGCAGCATCGTGCCGGTTGATCCCAAGCTTGCGGTTTTCATGCTGCTCGGCGCCGTCCACTGGGTCACCAAGTGGTATTCGCCCGCCGGTCCCTGGAGTGCCGACGATGCCGCCTCGGCCCTGATCGAGGTCGCGACCCGCGGCTTCGCGGCAAAGCCCGCGCGAGCGCTTAGCAGCAAGATCAACAAGTCATCCCGCGCAACGGCGGCGTCGAAAGAGGAAATGGCGTCATGAATTTCGATCTGAGTCCCGAGCAGCAGCAGCTGCAAGGTCGCGTGCACGAGTTTGCGCAGCGCGAAGTGGCGCCGGTCGCCGAGCAACTGGATCGCGATGGCGTGTTTCCGACCGCATTGTTCAAGAAGCTCGGCGACCTCGGCGTGATGTCGATCCCGTTTTCCGAAGAGCTCGGCGGCATGGGTCTTGGCGTGTTCGATGCCGTGCTAGCACTCGAGGAGGTGGCGCGCGCCGATCAATCGCTCGCAGTGTCCGCGATGGTCAGCATGGCGACCGGGCTGACGGTGTCGCGCTTCGGCACCAGGCAGCAAATCGATCAATGGCTCCCCGAAATCGTGACCGGCCAGAAGATGTGCGCGATCGCGGGCACCGAGCCGGATGCCGGCAGCGACACCGCCGGTTTCAAGACCCGCGCCAAGATGGTCGGCAACGATCGCTGGTCAATCAGCGGCGAGAAGGCCTACATCACCAATGCCGGCACCGACATTTCGATCTTCACGCTACTGCTGACGGTAAGCAGCCCGCCGGAATCGCCGAAGAAGCAGTACACGCTGTTTCTGGTGCCGAACGAGTCGAAGGGCTACGAGCGAGGCGAGCGCTATCGCAAGCTCGGCTGGCGCTCGTCCGATACGCGTCCGCTCTATTTCGACAGTTGCGAGATTTCGGCCGACAACGTCGTCGGCGAAGTGCATCGCGGCCGCTACCTGCTGCACCGGGGCTATCAGGCGGCGCGATTGTTCCTCGCCGCCTGTTCGCTCGGGCTGGCGCAAGCATCGCTCGATCATGCCATCAAATATGCGCAGGAGCGCCAAGCGTTCGGCGGCTCGCTCGGGCGCCTACAATTGATCCAGGAGATGATCGCCGACATGGCGATGGAGGTCGATACCGCCCGCCTTGCCACCTATCGCGCCGCCTGGGGCGTCGATCAGGGCCGCGACAATCTGAAAGAGCTGTCGATGGCGAAATATCTGGCGACCGAGGCCGGGACGAAGTGTGCCGACAAGGCCATTCAGGTTCATGGCGGCTTCGGCTACATGGAAGATTGCCCGGTTTCGCGCTACTACCGAGACAATCGCGTCTGCACGATCGGCGACGGCAGTTCGCAGATCCAAAAGCTGTTGATCGCGCGCGCTTGCGGCCTCGACGTCACTTTCACCTAATCCGGCAGACCGTGTGAGCGCGTTATGCTGGCACCTGCGACCGTGACAGAGCCCATACTGGAGGCGAAGGGCCTCGGGTTGCGGTTCGGGGCCGTCGATGCCCTCAAAGACGTATCGATCACTGTCGTACCGGGCGAAATTCACGCGATCATCGGGCCAAACGGGGCCGGCAAGTCGAGCTTGTTGAATTGCCTTTCGGGATTCTACCGCCCGCAGGTCGGCGCGGTGGTCTTCAACGGCGCCAATATCAGAAATATGAGGCCGCATCGCCGCGCGGCGATCGGCGTCGCGCGCACGTTTCAGGGCATCCAGACCTATCCGGGCATGACGGCGCGCGAGAACATCCTGACCGGCTTCCACAATCAGATGCGCACCGGCTTGTTCGATGCACTGCTCTATTGGGGGCGAACGCGGCGCGAGGAGGAAGTCTTCGCCGCCAAAGCTGAAGAGATCATCGAGTTTCTCGAGCTCGAAGAGCTGCGCCACGCGGTCGTTGGCGCTCTCAGCTACGGCATGCGCAAGCGCGTCGACCTCGGCAGGGCGATCGCGCTTGATCCGAAGATCTTGATCATGGACGAGCCGATGGCCGGCATGAATCCGGAAGAGAAGGGCGATCTCGCGCGCTTCATTCTGGACATCCGCGATGCCCGCAAGATTCCGATCGTACTGGTCGAGCACGATATGGAAGTCGTCATGGACATCTCCGACACCGTGACGGTGCTCGACTTCGGCCGCGTCATTGCCGTCGGCACGCCGGCGCAAGTGCGGGCCAACGAGGCCGTCGTCGCCGCCTATCTGGGTGTCGCATGAGCACGCAAGTGTATCGTGCGATGCCAGTCGATGATGCGCGCACGTCGCGCGGCCGCACGCTGCCACAGATATTCCGCGATCGCGCCCGCGAAAACGGCGATGACGTCGCCATCCGCAGCAAGCGTTTCGGCGTATGGCGCGGGCGAACGTGGGCCGAGGTGAATGCGTCGGTGCGGCGCTACGCGCTCGGCCTCGCGGCGGCGGGCATCGAGCGCGGCGACGTGGTAGCGATCATCGCGGAAAACTGCGAGGAGCAGTTCATCCTCCAGCTTGCTGCGCTGTGCGTCGGCGCGCGGACGGTCTGTGCCTATCCGGACTCGATCGCCGACGAGATCGGTTTTCTGCTCGATCACGCCGAGGCGGCCATCGCCGTCGCTCAGGATCAGGAGCAGATCGACAAGGTGCTGAGCCTGGCGTCGCGGCTGCCGAAGCTGCGACGCACGTTTTATATCGAGCCGCGCGGGCTCTGGCATTATGACTCGTCATTGCTGGCGCCGCTCACGGCTCTCGAAAAGCAGCCCGACGAAGCTGACGAGCGCTGGCTCGACGCGGCCATTGACGCAGCCGCGCAAAGTGACATCGCGGTCTATTGCTACACATCGGGGACGACCGGACGGCCGAAGGGCGCGATGCTCTCGCACGCCTTCATTCTCGACAACGCCTACCGGCTGATGGGCACGCTCGCTGTAGAGCCGGGCGCGCGTTACCTTTCTTACATCTCACCCGCTTGGGCAGCCGAGCAATTTTACGGCTTTGGCCTGGCGCTGCTGGCCCCGATGCTCGTGCATTATGCCGAAAAGCCGGAGACCGTGCAGAGCGACTTGCGCGAGGTCGGGCCCGAGTTTTTAATGTTTACGCCGCGCCAGTGGGAGATGCTCGCCTCCGGGATTGATGCCCGGATGATGGACGCGGATCGCTTCCGGTGGGCGCTTTACGCATGGGCGCTGCGTGTCGGCAGCGAGCGACTCGCATCGAAGGGCCAGAGCGTTGCGCGCTTCCTCCATCCGCTGGCTGATCTGTTGGTGTTACGCGGCGTTCGCAATCTGCTGGGTTTGAGCCGCGCCCGCGCGGTGCTCAGCGGCGGCTCGGGACTTTCGGCCGAACTGTTCAACCGCTTCCATGCGTTTGGCGTGCCGCTCGGCAATCTGTACGGATCGACCGAGATGGGGCTTGTGTCCGCGCACAGGCGCGGCGTGACCGACAGCGGCACAATGGGCGCGCTGATGCCGTCCGATCCGACCATCGCCGGACCGATGGAGGCGTGGATCGACCCGCGCGGCCAGCTACGGCTGCGGCTTCCGGCTTTCTCGGGCTATCTAAAAAACGACGCCGCAACGGCCGAACTGGGCACGCGCGAGCATGGATATGAAACCGGCGATGCCGTGCGCGTCGATCATCGCGGACAACTCGTGTTTCTCGACCGCTTGAAGGACATGCGCAAGCTCGCGAGCGGTCAAAGCTACCCGCCGCAGTTCATCGAAAATCATCTGCGCGCTTCGTCGATGATACGCGACGCGATCGTGATCGGCGATGAGGGCCATGCCTTCGTGACGGCGCTGATCAACGTCGACAGCGAGATCGCCGGCCGCTTTGCCGAGTTGCACGGTCTTGCCTACGGCACTTTCACGGAGTTGAGCCAGCTTCCCGCGATCCGTGCCGAGGTCTCGCGCGCCGTCGATCAGGTGAACGGACTGCTGGATCGCGGCGCCCGCATCCGTTCGTTTGCCACATTGCCGAAGGAGCTCGACGCCGACGAGGCCGAGTTGACACGCTCGCGAAAACTGCGGCGCGAGCTGATCCACGAACGCTACGCCGATCTGATCGAGTCGCTTTATCGCGGCGACCCGCACTGCGACACCACAATACAGGTCAAGTATCAGGACGGCTCGGTGAATACGATGCGCACGCAGGTCGCGATCAACCGCCTGGAGCACGCATGATCCGCTTCGCTCAGGCGCTCATCGACGGCACTTTGGTCGGGCTGGTCTATGGCCTGATCGCCATCTCGTTCGTTGTCATCTATCGCGCCTCGCAGATCGTGAACCTCGCGCAGGGCGAGGTCTTGCTGATGGGCGCGCTGTTCGTGTGGACGTTCACGCTCGGCGCGCCGACGCTGTTCGGCTTCAAGATTCCGCTCGTCGTCAGTCTCCTGCTCACCGGCGCGGCTTGCGTGGCGCTTGGTCTTTTGCTCGAGCGGCTGGTCTTCCGGCCGCTCATCGGCCAGCACGCCTTCGCGATCTTCATGGCCAGCATCGCGCTTCTGGTCATGCTGCGCGGCGTTGCCCAAATGATCTGGAGTGCGGAGACGCGACCCTTCCCGGCCATTCTGCCATCGGGCGCGATATCCCTGGGGCCGTTTTTGCTGAACAAGCGGTTGCTGATCGGTGCGATCCTCACGATCATATTGGCGCTGGCGCTGCATCTGTTCCTGACCCGGACCCGCCAGGGACTGCGGCTCGCCGCCGTCGCTGAGAGCCACAACACCGCGCTGTCGCTTGGCGTCTCCGTTCGCTCGGCGATCGCGATAGCCTGGGTCCTGGGCACGGTCGTGGCAACGCTCGGCGCCATCGTGCTGCTGTCCGGGCGCATTCTGTCGCTCGACGTCGCCGAAATCGGCTTCAAGGCCCTGCCAGTGGCATTGCTGGGCGGGCTCGAGTCGGTGCGTGGCGCGCCGCTGGCCGGCCTGCTCATCGGCATCGGCGAACGACTGGCGATGAGCTACCTCGATCCGGTCACCAATGGCGTGGCGTCCAACGTGCTGCCATTCGGCGTCATGATCGCCGTATTGCTGATCCGCCCGCAGGGTCTTTTCGGTTGGAAGAAGATCGAGAGGCTATAGCAGCATGCTTCCGACCGGCATCCACTTCAAGACCTATGGCAGTGAAGCGGGGCTGCTCAAGACCACGCGCGCTCGCGTCTGGGTCGCCTTGTTGGTCGCGGGGTTGGCGCTGCTGCCGCTCGTGTCGAACGACTATCTCCACGGCATCGGCACGCAGATGTACATCACGCTGATCGCCGTGCTTGGTTTGCATGTCACGGTCGGCATCGCCGGGCAGATCAACATCGCGCAATCCGCCTTCGTCGGAGTCGGCGCCTTCGCGGCGGCCAAGTTCGTCGAATTCGGCTGGCCGTTCTGGGTCGTGATACCGGCCGCTGCGCTGACCACCGGCGCCGTCAGCATCCTGTTCGCGCTCCCAGCGGCGCGGGTAAAGGGCTTCTACCTGGCGCTGACGACGCTGGCCGCGCAGGTGTTGTTTCCGATCGTCGTCTTCGGCCTGCCGCCGACCTGGCTCGGCGGTCTCGTCGGCATGCCGGTCGAGCCGCTGACCGTCGCCGGCTACGCCATCTCCTCGCCGATGCAGCTCTACTACTTTACCTTCGCGATTGCCCTGATCATGACGCTCGCGGCGTTCAACCTACACCGCAGCCGCTTCGGTCGCGCGCTCAAGGCGGTGCGCGACAACGATATCGCCGCCGAGGTGATGGGCATCGACGTGTTGCGCTACAAGCTCGCGGCCTTCTTTGCCGGCTCGATGTTCGCAGGCGTTGCCGGCGCCTGCACCGCCTGGTTTCTGCAATTTGTCACGGCGGAAAGCTTCACGCTGTTCTCGTCGGTCTGGTACCTCGGCATGCTGATTGTGGGCGGGATGGCGACCCCGATCGGCGCGATACTGGGCGTCGTCTTCATCACCGTGGTGCAGGAGGGCTTGCACGAGATCGCAAGCGCCTTCGTCCGTCACGGGGATGCCAGCGGCACCATTTTCGCCGCGACTAATGTGGCGCTCGGCGGCTGCATCCTGCTTGCCTTGATTTTCGAGCCGCGCGGGCTTGCGCACCGCTGGATGGTGCTCAAGAACACGTTCCAGTTCTGGCCGTTTCCGCCGCGATGAAATTATCAACCAAAACGAAACGCAATAAAACGACAGGGAGGAACGCAATGACGTCAAAGCTGAGATTGATCCTGGCGGCGGCGGCGCTCGCCGTCGCGCAGCCCTCGTTCGCCGCCGAATACGTGATGTCGGCTTCCGCCGACTACAGCGGCCCGTTTGCCGACGTGATGCCGAATGCCATGTCCGGGCTCATCGCTATCAACAATTGGTGGAACAAGGAGGTCGGGGAGAAGCTCGGCGTGAAGGTCGATATCAAGATCACGGACATGCGCTACGACGCCGCCGTGATCGCCCGCACCTGGCCGAGCATCCTGTCGCGCGACAAGCCGATCATGCATCTCGGTTTCGGCTCGCCCGACCTGACGACGCTGATGAAGCGGTTGCCGAACGACAAAGTGCCGATGCTGATCGGCACCGCCATGGTCGGCCTGGTCTGGCAGCCGAACGGATGGCACTTTTCGATCCGGCCGACTTACAGTCACGAATTCGCCGGCCTGTTGAGCGAGCTGCAGAAGAAGAAGGGCGGCAAGCTCTTGATCGGCGCGCTGAGCACCCAGAATGCCGCCGGCTTCGTCGATCAGGTGAAGGGCGTCGAGAAGCTCGCCGCGATGTATCCGGATCGCTTCCAGGTCGTCGATACGCAATGGATCCCGGCGAGTCCGGTATCGGTCACGTCGAACGTTCGCGACCTCCTCGAGAAGAAGCCGGACGTTCTGCTGGTCGGTGGAACCACCGCGCAGGTCATCGCCACCGCGAACGCGCTCGACGAGCTCGGCGCCCATGTGCCGATCATCTCCTCGACGCATAATGGCCTGAGCGAAGCCGCCAAAGGCATCGATCTGGCCAAGCTCAACGGCTCGTATTCGGCCTTCTCGTTCGCGCCCGACAATCAAAAAGACCTGCCGATCCGCGCCATCTACGAAGCCAACAAGGGGCCGGACGGCAAGTGGGGCCTGATCGCCACGCAGTCCGCCGCGCAGGCGTTGCTGGCGCTGCGGATTCTCGAAAAGGCCGTTGCCAAGGTCGGCAAGGACAATGTGACCGGGCAGGCCATGTATGACGCCATGATGGAGAATTCGTTCTCCGAGCAGGAGCTGCTCGGCGTGCTGCCGGCGATCAAATACGACCAGACCGCGCCATTTCCCGTCGGCGACATCAAAGTGAAGGCCCAGGTGGTGACCGACGGCAAGATCGTGCCGCTCAGCGACGCCTGGATGGATGTGCCGAAGCTCGAGAAGTGGTGACGGATCACCGAAGAACCAGACCATGAGCCTGTCGCTGACCAATGTTGACGTTGTCTATGCCGGAGTCATCCAGGTATTACGCAGCGCCAATCTTGAAGTGCCTGAGGGCAAGATCGTCGTCTTGCTCGGCTCAAACGGAGCCGGCAAGACGACGACATTGCGAGCGATATCGGGCTTGCTGCGGGCCGAGCTCGGCGAAGTGACCGCGGGCGAGATCAGGCTCGATGACGAGCCGATCACCGGGCTCGATCCCGTGAACATCTTCGGACGCGGCGTCGTCCAGGTTCTGGAAGGCCGCAAGGTGCTCGAACATTTATCGGTCGAGCAAAACTTGCGCATCGGCTCGCATCGCCGTTCTGACCGGCATGCCGTTGCGCAAGATCTGGATCGCGTCTTTGGCTACTTTCCGCGCCTTCCGCAATTACTGAACCGCACGGCCGGCTATCTCTCCGGCGGAGAGATGCAGATGCTGCTGATCGGGCGCGCACTGTTGGCGCGGCCGCGCGTGCTGTTGCTCGACGAGCCCTCGATGGGGCTGGCGCCGATGCTGGTCGCGCAACTGTTCGAGACCATCGGCATGATCAATCGCGAGATGGGCCTTACGGTCCTGCTCGTGGAACAGAATGCACGCGCCGCGATCCGCCAATGCCACTACGGCTATGTAATGGAAGGCGGCCGCGTGGTGCTGCACGGCACGCGCGAGCAGCTCGAACAAAATCCCGACGTGCAGGAATTCTATCTGGGACTGTCGCTAGGCGAAGAGCGAAGAAATTTTCGCGACGTGAAGCACTATCGCCGGCGCAAGCGCTGGCTCGGTTAAACACAATCCACTGTCTTTCAATGGTTTGAAGCATGGCGACGCTGTCCACCAATATCGATCCCGGCTCGGAAACCTTCCGCGCCAATTCCGCGGTGTATGACGGTCTTCTAAGGACGCTGCGCGAACGGCAAGGCTGGGCGGTCGCCGGCGGCGGCGAACGCATGGTCAAGCGCCATCGCGAACGCGGCAAGATCCCCGTTCGCGAACGCATCGACTACCTGCTCGATCCGCTCAGTCCGTTCCTCGAGCTTTCGCCGCTGGCGGCCTGGGGGCTTTACGGCAATGCCGTGCCCGCGGCCGGGATTGTAACTGGCATCGGCACGATCCGCGGCGTGGTCTGCATGATCATCGCCAACGACGCGACCGTGAAGGGCGGCTCGTTCTTCAAGGAGACGATTAGAAAGCACGTACGCGCCCAAGACATCGCGTTCGAGAACAAACTGCCGATTGTTTATCTCGTGGACTGCGGCGGCGCCAACCTGGAGCAGGGCGACCAGGTTTTTCCCGATCAGGATCACTTCGGCGGCGCGTTCTATCGCCAGTGCCGTATGTCGGCGGCGGGCATCCCGCAGATCGCGTCGGTGTTCGGCGAATGCACCGCAGGCGGGGCGTATATCCCGGCGCTGGCGGACGAGGTGGTGATGACCGCCGGCAACAGCAGCGTCCATCTCGGCGGCCCACAGATCGTCAAGGCCGCGATCAAGGAGATCGTGGATCGCGACACATTGGGCGGCGCCGAGATGCACAGCACTGTGTCCGGCGTTTCGGATCATTTCGCGCGCGACGAGATGGAAGCGATTGCCAGGACGCGCGACATCGTCGGTGCGCTCAATCGCGTGCAGGGCGTTCACGGCGACATCCGGCCTGCGCGCGCGCCGCTCTACGATGCAACGGAGATCCCGGGCATCGTCGGCACCGATCTGACGCGGCCGTTCGATCAGCGCGAAATCATCGCGCGCCTGGTCGACGCCAGCGAGTTTCACGAATTCAAGCCGCTTTACGGCCCGACGCTGGTGTGCGGCTTCGCCCACATCCAGGGCCTGCCGGTCGGCATTCTGGCCAATAACGGCGTGCTGTTCTCGGAGTCCTCGCTGAAGGGCGCGCACTTCATCGAATTGTGCGATCAGCGCAACGTGCCGATCCTGTTCTTGCAGAACATCACCGGCTTCATGGTGGGCTCCGACGCCGAGCGCGGCGGCATCGCCAAGAATTCCGCGAAGCTCGTCTATGCGGTATCGAATGCGCGGGTGCCGCGTTACACGGTGGTCACCGGTGGATCCTACGGCGCGGGGAATTACGGCATGAGCGGGCGCGGCTTTCGTCCGCGCTTCATGTTCATGTGGCCGAATGCCCGCCTCGGCACAATGAGCCCGGACGTCGGCAGCTCGGTGCTCATGGACCTGCGCCGCTCCAGCATCTCGCGCAATCCCGCAACTGAAGAAGAACTTGCCGCGCACGAGGCGAAGCTGCGTGACATGTTCGATACGCAGTCCAATCCCTACTACTGCACGGCGCGGCTTTGGGACGACGGCCTCATCGAACCGGCCGACACGCGCGACGTACTTGGATTGTGTCTCGCGATCGGCGCTGTGGAGCCGCCGGTGACCGGCACGCGCCCCGTCTACCGGATGTAAGGATATCTGCACGTGCGTTTCTTGAATTCACCTCGTCCGATCCGATCGGTGCTTATTGCCAATCGCGGTGAAATCGCCGTTCGCGTCATCCGCACCTGCAGGCAGCTCGGCATCCGCAGTATCGCAATCTATTCGGATGCCGATGCGGACGCGTTGCACGCGCGCAGTGCCGACGAAGCCGTGCGTATCGGTCCTCCTCCCGCGCGGCAGAGCTATCTCGACATGGATGCCGTGGTGGCGGCGGCACGGCAGACCGGCGCCGACGCGATCCATCCGGGCTACGGTTTTCTCTCCGAGAACGCGGCCTTTGTGCACCGCTGCGAGGAGGCTGGTCTCATCTTCATCGGGCCGTCCGCCAACGCGGTCGAGCGCATGGGTTCGAAGATCGAGTCGAAGCGCATCGCCGAGTCGGCCGACGTGCCGACAGTTCCGGGCTATCATGGCGAGGCCCAGGACGGCAAAGCTCTCGCCGCGGAAGCTAAACGCATCGGCTTTCCGGTGTTGATCAAGGCCTCCGCCGGTGGCGGCGGGCGCGGCATGCGCCGTGTCGACCGCGCCGAAGATTTCGCCGATGCGCTCGTCAGCGCAAAGGCAGAGGCTGAAGCGGCATTCGGCGACGGTTCAATTCTGCTGGAAAAGTTCATTCTCAATCCGCGCCACCTGGAAGTGCAGGTCGCTGGCGACCGCCATGGCAACCTCGTTCATTTGTTCGAGCGCGATTGTTCGGTGCAGCGCAACCATCAAAAAGTCCTCGAGGAGGCACCCGCTCCGAATCTGCCCGATGAAGTACGCAGCATGCTCTGTGACGCCGCCCTCAAGCTCGGCCGCGCGATTTCCTACGACTCGGCGGGCACCGTCGAATTCATCATGGATGCAGGCAGCGATCAGCCCTACTTCCTGGAAATGAATACCAGACTTCAGGTCGAGCACCCGGTGACGGAGCTCATCACCGGGATCGACCTCGTCGCATGGCAGTTGCTGGCCGCGTCCGGGGAGGCGTTGCCGCTTAAGCAAAATGAAATTCATGCACGCGGCCACGCCATCGAAGCACGCATCACCGCCGAACGGGCCGATCTCGGCTTTCGTCCGGCCTCCGGCGATCTCATCGCCGTGGACGCGCCGCGCGGCCTGCGTTTCGATTCGGGCGTCGCGGCAGGTTCGCAAGTCAGCCTTTACTACGACTCGCTGTTGGCGAAAGCGATCGCCTACGGCCTCGATCGGCCGGCAGCACTGGCGCGGCTACGCGCCGGCTTGTCGGAATTGGCCATGCTGGGCGTGCCGACGACGCAAGCCTTTCTCCGTGATGCCATTGCTCATCCGTTGTTTCGCGATGGCAAGATGACAACGCGTTTCATCAAAACGGCCTTTCCCGGTAACTGGAAACCCGATGCGCCGGAATTGCATGCGTTGCGCGCCGCGGCGTGCGCCGCATGGTCGGAGCCACGCGTCGAGGATGCGACGTCATCGTGGATCAGCCCGTGGCATCAGCGCAGCGCGGTCCGTGTCGCATCGGCCGCGCAGCCCGCGCGTTTGCCGCTCTTCATCACCGACGAGTTTGGAGAAGCCGACGCCGAAGTCCGCATCGGCCGCAATGACATTGCAGTCGCGATCGACGGCGAAGTCGTGAAATTCGCAAGACCCACGGCCGGAGGAGAGCTCAAACGCGTCGCATCCGACAGCAAAGCACTCTTTGTGATCCATCGTCGCGATCGCGTGCTGCACATTGCGCACAACGGTTTGGCGCTTGCGGCCGCGATCACTCCACGGATTGATATGTCGTTGTCGGCCGGGCATGTCGCGCATTCGGGCAATGCCATCGTGGCGCCGCTGCACGGCGTCGTGTCGATGCTTTACCTCAACGTCGGCGACAGTGTCGAAAAAGGCGCACCAGTTCTGCAGATGGAAGCCATGAAGCTCATTCACACCCTCAACGCGCCGGTGCAGGGAACGGTCGCGGCCATCCGTTGCAAGGTCGGCGAGACGGTTCCGGCCGATGCACTGCTCGTGGAGATCGAGCCTGCGGCCATTGGCGAGGTATCCTAAGCGCGTGCTTTGCTGGCGCAAGGCGCCGCTCGCAAATCGTTTTCACAGCACATCAAGACGAATGGTCATATCGAACCTAGAAGAGGAGAAGAACGATGGCCGGTCTTTGGTTCGAGGAATTTGAGGATGGCATGGTGTTCAATCACGAATGGTCGCGCACCATCACCGAAACCGACAATCATTGGTTCTCGCTGTTGACGATGAACACGCAGCCGCTGCACATCGACGCTCATTACGCAGCGAAAACGGAATGGGGAAAACCGCTGGTCAACAGCCTGCTCACACTGGGCCTTCTGGTCGGCATGTCGGTCAATGACACGACGTTCGGCACGACGCTGGCGAATCTTGGCATGAGTGACGTGCGCTTCCCCAAGCCGCTGTTTCAGGGTGACTCGGTCAAGGCACGCACGACGGTGCGATCCAAGCGCGAAAGCAAGTCACGCCCGAACGAAGGCATCGTCACGTTCTTCCATGAAATGCTGAACCAGAACGGGGATATCGTCGCGACCTGCGAACGCGCGGCGCTGATGCGCAAACGACCGAAGGCGACCTGACTCGTGCCCCGCAACGCGGAGGCGCTTAAAATGCGTGACGTGCGGCGGCTTTCCGTGTTTTGAAGCGCTAAAAACCCCTGTTTGGGGCCGATGCGAGAGAACCGAAGGTGCCGTCTTTCCCGACAATTCTGTGGGTGGCACTCAGCTGTTTCCGAAACAATATCGTCAATGTCCGCTTGTGGCCGGAAATTGGGATCGATCCAAGGACTGATTACTTCCTAT
>Ga0210386_10003672_pt1 | contig 12818 bp, 9 predicted proteins | sample IncBWH32OmetaG_FD_160091 | JGI IMG/M metagenome (GOLD analysis project Ga0210386, IMG submission 160091) | Forest soil microbial communities from Barre Woods Harvard Forest LTER site, Petersham, Massachusetts, United States - Inc-BW-H-32-O ... | reverse complement strand
CGCGTAAACAGGGTGCGCTCAGTGCGTCCTCTTGATTGAGCAGTTTTGACAACTTGGGAAACACCACACCACCGAAAGCCTGGCAGGTCCCTCCCGGAGAGCGGCGGAGGGACCTGCTGTTCTCTCTGCATCCACTCACAACTCCCACCTGAGTCACCCCTCTCCCCTTGTCATCCCGAGCGAAGCCGAGGGATCTGCAGTGCGCCCTGCGGCCTTCTCCAATCCCTCCTGGGAAGCGACGCGGATGAACACACCCCTTGTGGATCAGAGGTCCCCGTGAATATTTTGTTCATTAGGACCGGAGCGTAGCGAAGTGGAGGGACCTGCTGTTTCTTTCCCTCCCGCGAGTTCTCATGCAGATTCTTTAGGCCGTCCATAACTACTGTGTAACGAGGGCGGTTTTGGCCGCTAAGGGCTGCGATTTTGCTGTGAACCGGCTCTTTCCGCAGCCCGCTGGGCCAACCGGCGTCAGAACCGCGGACGCCGCATGACAAACGAGACAATCGCTAATACGTAGCGCCCAGGCATATATATCGTCCCGTTTGTCAGCGGTAAGAGTGAGTTTCCGGACTTAGTTCGCTTAGTTCGCTTAGTTCGCACATTTCTGCACCGGGACCAACTCAGGGAGAGGATAGTCGTTGCCGGCTGGCGCTACCTGAACCAGCAGGGGTGGCTTGTAGCGCGCTTGCAGCTCTTCGAATCAATCGCAAATTGGACGAGCGGATCTGCTAGCCCCGCAGCGGACCATCAACGGCTCCACCAAACAAACCTCATTCGCTTGAATCCACCCAGGATCAGCACCACCCTGTGATTACTCCCTCCACCACTTAGGCCGGCCGAGCCAGGAGTACTGCCACCCGACGGAGACATTCTGGTAGTTCCCGCCAAACCTTATATAGTCGCCATAGTTGTAACTGGCCTTTATAGACTGGTGCGGGCCCAACGGGAGCGAAGCCGTGACGCCGACGCGGGAGCTCGTTTGCCGCGTAGCGGGATTCGCTATGCCACTCAAGCTGGTAACACCACCGAACCAGAAATTTCCATCCAGCGAAAACCAGAGCCGTGGTTTGACATCGTAGCTCAGGTGGCCCTCGAAAGATCCGATGGGCCTTTCGCTCTGCGGCTTAGGCATGGGGGGCGAAAAATACTGCGGGTTAGTAGTGTAGAACCAGGCTCCGGCGTAGGAATCGAGAAACCAATTATTCCGGCGTCTGGAGTACCCAAATTCCGGTTTAAAGGCCCAGCGGTTCGCACCCCAGTTCACCAGCTTGGTCGGGTTGTATTGGCCCGTAGGCGCCAATACTTTCAGGCTGACGCCCAGCAACGTTCTTTGCCTCCATTTCTTAAACTCTTCTCCTGGCATGGATGGGCCGCCTCTCAGGTTCACCGATACCCGAGCCGTGAAGTCCACCAGACCAGAGCGGTAAATTTGATGCGGTTGGCCGGCTACATTACCCTGAAAATTGCCTACCGCGTAGGGTAAGGAGGCATTCACGTTGGCCGAGCGGCCCAGCAAGCTGAACGAATGATAATAGGAAAGAATCGGCACGCTGTATGTTCCGGTAGCCCCAGTTATCGGAGCCGCGCCATCTAACAGAATACTGCCGTGAAAAAAAGAATAGGTCATGTTGATCGCATTGGAATTTAGTGGCGTGATCACGTAGGCGCGGGGAGAGAGGTCTTGCGCCAAAAGAGGTTTGGGCGAGCATGTCCCGGCCGCCATGGAACACCAGAGGATGAAGGCTAGAAGCAGTCTCATAAAGTGCCTTTATGCCTTCAGCGGGGTTACACTAGACCTCCTTCGAGGACAGGTGCTGCCGGCAACATCCTCGAGTCATGAGGGTTTGTAAGGCCGCTGCTATCCGCATTTCCACTGCAGCGAAAGCAAACCTGCCTTGCTGACCTTGAGTCGCCGGCACTACTTGAGGTTCGCGCTTAACTCCGTATCGAATGAGACACAAAGGCGTTGCCTTTCAGCGCCTCCTGAATTGCAAGAACCAGGTCGGTCGACAGACGGCGCTTGGTAACATAGCCCGTAGCACCAGCCGAAAATGCCGCAGCGATAAAATCCCGGTCTTCATGGATAGTCACGAATATGATCTTGACTCGGGAATTCGCGTTCTGGATACGTCTCGCAGCCTGGAGCCCGTTCAGGAGAGGCATCGATATATCAGTCACAAAAACGTCGGGGTCCAACGCCAGGACGGCATTAACAGCTTGAATGCCATTCACCACTGCTTCGACAACCTCGAATTCATCACCCAGCAATCCTTGAATCTTTGCGATGACCTCCTGATGATCATCGGCCAACACCACTCGAATCTTATCCACGGCGATACCTTCGGTGGCCAACATTCTAGACATCCTGCATACGATCATTTCCCTTCCGTGACTACCTGCCTACTGTCACCTGCGACAGTACCGGCGGCAGCGGCTGCCGGCAGTCCTGCCTCTCAAGCCGAGGTCATTCCGTGCCGCATAGCTTATTTGACCATGTCTGAGTTTGTAGTGATGCCCAACTCCTCCATGATCTGATACTTGTGGAACCGTACGGTGCGGTGGGCGATCTCCAGAAGGTAGGCGATCTCTTTCATCGAACGACCCTCGGCCAGCATTTGCAACACTTCGCGCTGCCGGCCGGTGAGTTGCTTCGGCGCCTCTGCTCCGGGATCCCGGATGAACATGTTTTCGATAGCGCGGCCGATCTGCGGGGTCACGTATGAGCCCCCTCTTAACGCCTCATGAACGGCCTGAAGTAACTCGGCCGGTCTTGACGTTTTGAGTAGATAGGCCGCGGCGCCGGCGCGAAAGGCTTCGGCTGCTATGTAGGAATCGGTCTCCATGGTAAGGAAGATCAGCTTGATGTGTGGCGTCCTTTTCTTCAAGGCTCGCGCCGCGTCCAGCCCATTCAGCAAGGGCATTCCAATGTCCAGCACCACGACGTCTGGCTTGAGCGCATCCGCCGCTTTCAGCAACGCGCGGCCATCTTCCACGCTGCCTACCACGTCGTAATGGGGTTCCAGCAATTTCGCCAGTCCCGCACAGATCATCGTGTGATCATCGGCCAACAAAATACGTGTTCGTCCCATTTCATCCTCCATAAAGCTCAGGTGCTTTCGCCAACCCTTGTTGAAGCCTTCATTTCTGCGTCGAGGGGCACACGGACCAGGATTTTTGTTCCGCTATCCGTCGACTCGATAGTAAAAATGCCATGAACCAGGTGGACTCGCTCCTCCATACTGACCAGCCCGAATCCACTATCCAGCTTTGCTCTCTCCACGTCGAAGCCCACACCCCGGTCATTGACCTCAAGCTGGATCTCCTTTGCCAACCCTCGCAAGCTCACAGAAAATTGACGGACGCCGCTATGTTTTAGTGCATTCTGCAACGCTTCCTGCGTGACCCGAAAGAGAGAAAGGGAAATATCGCGGGGCAAAAAACTTGGGACGCTCTCATCGGCGAACTGGACGCCCACGTCATGCTGCTGAGAGAATTCGCGACAGAAGCTCCTTATAGCCGCCGCCAAGCCAAGGTACTCCAACTTGGAGGAGTGGAGCTTGTGGGACAACGCTTGAACATCACCGGCGATTTGCGCACAGTGGCGCCGGATTTCCTCAATCTTCGACGAGTTGCCTGAACCATTCGATCCGCGATTAGCTTGTTCCAGTTCCATCGAGAGCAGCGCAAGCCGCTGGCAGATGTCGTCGTGAAGTTCTCTGGCTATCCGGCTGCGTTCTTCTTCCTGCGCCTCGATCAACTTGCCACCGATTTTCTCCAGTGCTTCCTGTGCCAGTTTCTGGTCTGTAATGTCAACCGCCGAACCAACAAACCCGGCAAACGAGCCGTCCTCGTTAACCCGCGGCGCCGCGATATCCAGCATCCATCGGTACACTCCGTCGTGCCGGCGAAGCCTATACTCCTTGGAAAACCCTTGCTGTTGTTCGAGCGCGCGTTTGTTTGCCCCCTGGACACTCTCTACATCGTCAGGGTGAACGAATTTCGACCATGCATCTTCAAATCCGGTCGCCCGATCGCGGCCAGTGAAGTCAACTCGCCGGTCATTCAGATAGGTAACCTTGCCCTCCTTGTCGCAGATCCAGATCAGAGCAGGTGCGGTATCCGCCATCAGCCGAAAACGCTTTTCGCTTTCACGCAGACGAAGATCCGCCTTACGGTTCCGCGCTCGCTGCCATAGCAACCCGACGATCAACATCGCCTGAACCAGGATCAGCAAGAACACGGCGCCCGCATATTTTCCATAACGTTCCCAAAACGTTGGTTGCCGATACGAGACAATGGCGCCCGGAGGGAGCGCAGATTCCGGAACGTTCCAACGCCGGAGCTGGCGCCAATCCACGTGAACCAGCGCTGGAGGACCGTGCACGACGGGAATGTTCTCTGGAGCTTCTCCTGATAGGACCCGCGCAGCCAACTCGCCTGCGTCAATCTCCTGTTCCACGGGATCGGGATACGATCCGCCAATGACTCCATGACCCAGACACCGGTTGACGAAGCAATAAGTCGGGAATCGCTGGGCGATAGTGGAGACGATTTCATAGGTGCCAATCACAGGCTGAGCCTCCTCCTCCGGTATCGCCTGGAAGAAGACAACGGTATGGGGAGGAAGCGCCGAGACTTGCTTTAGCAGTTGATTCGGCGGCAGCCCACGGAGATCGATCACGTTCAACCTGGGTTGATGCTGACGGAGCTCCTGATCGATGACTGCTCCCCAGTACCGGTCTGTTTCTGCGGTTCCCACGACTACAGCCGCATTCTTCGTATCAGGATGCAAGTGGAGTGCCAAATCGATCGTGCCCTGAAGATCGACGTCCATGGTGACTCCGGTCACACCTGGCCACAGCTTCTGACCTTCAAGTCTTTTCGGAGGAACAGACGAGAAGACAATGGGCGCACCAGGAAATAGCTCCTGGCGATGATCGACGGCAAGCCGGAGTGCCGGATAGAAGGCGGCAATGACAAGATCAATCTTCTTGCCGCCATAGACGCTAGCCAGCGATTCGATCACCCCCTTCTCGTAACCAGGGGCGTCGAAACGCGCCGATCCTAGATATTCAACGTGAAAGTCCACAGGAGTGCCCACACGAGATCGCATTGTTGACTTCAGAATCTCCAACTCATCCTGAACCTTTCGGTCGGTAAAGCTATACAAAACCAGGACCGTCTTGGGAGGCGACGTATCAGCAGCAAAGGAGAGATGAGCCGACGCAGCCAGGACGAAAGCGCAAAGCAGCAAAGACCATCGCCTGATCAGGTACTTCGTGCCTCGCAGGTCGCGGTATTGACTGGCGCCCCCGACTACGGCCGCTTTCTTTCGCATAAGCCACTCGATAGCAAGGTCCGACTGCCCGACTGGTCATCATTGCCCCAGGAAGTTGCCGATTGCAATTCCAAGGGTAATCGGTGGATTCAAACTGGACATCTAGCATTAATAGCAGTGGACGGAACGAAAAAATCAGGGGCCCGAACTGCGTGATTGTTTACCAATTGATCTACTCCGCATTCCAGTACCAAGGGCAGCCTCTTACTAAAGCCCGGTAATCCAGTGTTTTGCAATGCCGCGGCCCGATAAATCGCCTGCTCTCTTGTGTGCAGTTGATCCACGGCTCCAGGCGATGGTCGCGTCCCACACTGTCACAAGAGACAGTATCCCCGCTTGCCCAGTGACCTTATGCTGTCTGCATTAACACAGAGTGCACTCATAGCCGGGCTAACCGTTGTGAGCTCGCACTTCGAGCGAACCCTATTGGCATCGAGGGCGGTGGTTAGCCCGCATTCTTTTATGGAGGACAAGGTATGAAGAAACAAAGGGCAGCTTGGGTCACGGTTGCGATTTTGCTGGCTTGCACCGCTGGTGCGCTGGCCCAGGATAAAGCGCAACCCGGGCAGCAGCCGGCCATCTCGCCGGCCTCTGATCCGCAAAACATCCAGGCGTACATTGAACTGCTGCGGGCTAACGTCCGGCAGCAGAAAGCCGAGATGTTGGGATCGGTGATGCAGCTAAGCGCCGCCGATGCCGCGAAGTTCTGGCCCATTTACGAACAGTACGACGTGGAGTTGGCCAAACTGAATGACCTGAGAGTGGCCAATATTGAAGAGTATGCGAATACCTACAACCAGATGACAGATGAGAAGGCGGACGAGCTGATTCAGAAAGCGCTGTCTTACCACAAACAGCGATCAGAGCTTTTGGCAAAGTATTATGAGCTCGTCAAGCAGGCATTGGGCGGAATTACGGCAGCGCGCTTTGTCCAGGTCGAGGAACAGCTACTTTTGATTATCGACCTGCAAATCGATTCTTCATTACCGGTGGTTGGGCAGAGTTCGTAAGTTTCAAGAAAAAGGGAGACAGGACATGCTGAAGGGAATGATTCGATCCGCGGCACTGCTGGTGGGGTTCGCAACCGCAATGACAGCCATGACTGCCGCTGCGCAGAACACAAACAAGGTCCTGGTTCCAGCTGGAACGCGGATCCTGATACGGACGGCAAATTCGATCGATTCCAGCAAACAGCAGGCGGGCTATCGGTTCACCGCCAGCCTGGAGACCAATCTGCAAGCCGACAATGTGGTCGTGGCGCGAAGAGGCACGCCTGTCTATGGCGTTCTTGGCTCGGCATCCTCCGCCGGAAGAATGAAAGGCAGTTCCGAGCTGGGACTGGAGCTGACTGACATCGTGATCAACGGCACATCTTATCCGCTGATGACCAGCACCTACGAGATCGAAGGAAAAGGAGAAGGCTCGAATACAGCGAAAAAGGTCATCGGCGGCGCGGGACTGGGCGCTCTGATCGGCGGGTTAGCAGGAGGAGGAAAGGGAGCTGGGATTGGAGTGCTCGCCGGTGCTGGCGCCGGAACGGCCGTCGCCTCTACCAAGAAGGGGCAACAGCTTTCGATTCCCAGCGAGTCTCTGCTCGAGTTCCGGCTGGCGCAGCCTGTGGAACTGCCTATAGGAAGGTAGCCGGATCCGGGTCGCGTCGATGACGCCCCCAAAAAAGGCACAATCGGCAGGCATTTGGAAACCGCCTGCCGAGAACAACACAAACGTAGGATTGCCTCACCGGCGCCCCTGTCACAAGTGACAGTAGGCAAACCGCTACATGGAGAGAATGATCCTCCCTTAGCTCTGAACTCGCCAACTGGGCGTGTTCGAAGATTGGTTCGACCGGCAGTTGCAGGGCCCTCCGCCGAAAGTTTTCCTTCGTCCGGTGGTTTTGAAAACCACAAATAGACACCCGCGAAAACCGCTGAGCCGACTCAGCCAAGAGGAAGAGGTACAGAATGATTCATGATCCGGAAACAGGCCGATTGGAAGAGGCGCGCGTCGCCAAGACACCGTGGAGGAAATGGGGACCTTACCTAAGCGAGCGCCAGTGGGGAACAGTGCGCGAAGACTATAGCCAGGACGGAAATGCGTGGGACTACTTCACCCACGACATGGCCCGATCCCGTGCATATCACTGGGGTGAAGATGGTCTGGCAGGCATCAGTGACGACAACCAGTTGCTGTGCTTTAGCGTGGCTCTGTGGAATGGTAAAGACCCGATCCTCAAAGAACGTGCATTCGGCCTGACGAATAGCGAGGCCAACCACGGCGAAGATCTTAAGGAATACTACTTCTACCTCGACAGCACCCCCACGCACTCGTACATGAAGTACCTGTACAAGTATCCGCAGGCCGCGTTTCCTTATCTCAATCTGATCGAGACCAACAGAGGGCGCAATCGCCATGACATGGAGTACGAGCTTCTCGATACTGGGATTTTCGAAGGCGACCGCTACTTCGATGTCTTTGTGGAATATGCCAAGCAGAGTCCAGAGGACATGCTGATCCAGATCAGCGTGGTGAATCGTGGGCCTGAGGCGGCCGAAATACAAGTGCTGCCAACGCTGTTGTTCCGCAACACCTGGACATGGTGGCCAGGTACTCCCAAGCCCAACTTGAAGCAACTCCGTGGTCAAAAGGGCGCTCAGGTAATTGTCGCATCGCAAGCGGAGCTCGGTGAACGGTACCTGTATTGTGAGGGGGACGTCCCGCTCCTGTTCACAGAAAATGAGACCAACAATCAACGGATCTTCGGCAGTCCGAACGTCTCTGCTTTCGTCAAGGACGGAATCAACAACTACGTGGTTGAGGGCAATGAACACGGAGTGAATTCCCAGAAAACGGGAACCAAATCTTCTGCCCAATATCGGCTGACTGTTGGCGCAGGAAAGACAGCCACCATCCGCCTGCGCCTCAGCGACAAAGCTCCTGCGGCCATCGGCGACCCGTTCCTCGGCTTTGCCACGACCATGAAGAGTCGACAGGGCGAGGCGGACGAGTTCTATCAGAAGGTCACCCCGGCACATCTCAACGAGGATGAAGCCCGCGTCCTGCGCCAGTCCATGGCCGGTATGCTCTGGTCCAAACAGTATTTCTTCTTTGACCTCGACAAATGGCTCTCGGAGCATGGTGATGATCCGATGAAGCCGGGCAAGCGAGCCATGCGGAACAGTGAATGGTTCCACATGTTGAATCAGCACGTCATCTCGATGCCCGACAAGTGGGAATATCCGTGTTATGCGGACTGGGACTTGGCATTTCACACGATTGCCCTGACTACGGTTGACACGGACTTCGCGAAAGAACAGCTCGACTTGATGCTGCAGGAGTTCTTTCTGCACCCGACCGGCCAAATTCCCGCCTATGAGTGGAATTTCAGCGATGTGAATCCGCCGGTGCATGCCTGGGCCACCATTTTCCTGTACCGGACGGAGCAGGGCGCTACGGGGAAAGGCGATATCGGTTTCCTCAAACGGTCGTTTGCCAAGCTGATGCTGAACTTCAGTTGGTGGGTGAACCGCAAAGACCGGTTTGGCAACAACCTCTTCGAAGGCGGCTTCCTTGGGTTGGACAACATTGGCGTCTTTGACCGCAGCGCGGCGCTGCCCACTGGCGGCCATCTGGAGCAAGCGGATGGAACGGCATGGGTCACCATGTTTTGCCAGAACATGCTCGAGATCGCCGTGGAGTTGGCGTCTTACGACCCCTTCTACGAAGACATGGCGGTGAAGTTTGCAGATCATCTTCTGTGGATCGCTCGCGCCATGAATCAGACCGGGCCCGAGGGCATGTGGGACGAGGAGGATGGGTTCTACTACGACGTGCTTCGCCACCCCGACGGTACTTCCCAGCGGCTCAAAGTTCGCTCCATGGTGGGCCTGCTTCCGTTGTGTGCGACCACACTCATCGAGCCGTGGCAGCGCGAGAAGGTACCTGGACTGTCGAAGCTCATGGCTGAACGCTTGCGCCGGATGCCCGAGCTGTGGGACAGTATTCATCCAACCGGACCCGGCCATTTTGGATATGGCGAGCGCGGTATTGCTGCGCTGGTGAACCCCGACCGGTTGCGCCGGATTCTAACCCGCATGCTCGACGAGGAAGAATTCCTGGGCCCCTACGGTATTCGTGCACTCTCCAAATATCACGACCAGCATCCGTTCGTCGTCTATGTGAACGGCCAGGAATACCGGGTTAATTATCTTCACGCTGAGTCGGATACCGGAATGTTCGGCGGCAACTCCAACTGGCGCGGCCCAATCTGGATGCCAGTGAATGCGGTGCTCATTCGTGCTCTGATGTCGTTTTACGGTTATTACGGGGACAACTTCAAGATTGAGTGTCCCACCGGCTCGGGCAAGCTGATGAACCTTTTCGAGGTAGCCCGGGAAATCGCCCACCGCCTGGCCAGCATCTTTCTGCGCGATAAGTCCGGCCGCCGCCCGGTGTACGGCGGTACGGAGAAGTTCCAGACCGACCCCCAATGGAAGGACTACATCCTCTTCTTCGAGTACTTCCACGGCGACAATGGCGCAGGCCTCGGGGCCAGCCATCAGACCGGATGGACAGGCTTGGTGGGAAAAATGATCGAAATGTTCGGCCGCCTCGACGGACAAAAATTCCTGGAGGCCGGCAGAGCCGGCGCCTTTGCCAGGGAACGTACCGAAGAAACAGAAGCTGTGGCACGCTGACAAACTGAAACTCACGCAGTAGAGCGGGCCGCTATGAATGAAGACAAATGTTTTAGGTGACCGGCCATGTCCTTGCTAAGAAAGAATCGAAAGGGTGTAGGCCGGTTGCTCAAGCAGACCTACACTCTTAGCTTAGCTTTTGCCATGCTGTTATTCGCAGGCACGGATGTGTGTTCGTCTGCCCAACTTCTAAAAGTTCCGGCACCAGAACCCAAAGCTGAACCGGCGGCGCCGCTGGATCCCCTCGGACGTCAAACGCCTCGCAGTTCAGTGTTAAACCTGATGAAATACGAAGCAGCCGGCGACTATAGCACCGCCGCGCGTTTCCTGCAGCTCCCTCCGGGCGAGAACGTGGTCGAGCTCACCAAGGAATTTCGGATGCTAAACCCGAACTTCCAGGGCAGCATCAACTTGATCAGCGACGATCCGAACGGCTCAGTGGAAGCGGGGCTTCCGCCTGGCCAGGTACGTGCCGGGACCGTGACGGTAGGTGGCAGAACCGCAGAAATGATCCTGGTGCGCGTGGACGATCCAGTTGCAGGAAAAATATGGCTGGTTTCGCAGGCGAGCCTGGCGAGTATCCCCGAGCTCTACGCCCAGCTGGAGAGCGAAAAGCCGACAGAAACCAATCGAATCAGGCTTGCCCTGCTAACTGGCCCCGTCATCTTAGGGATGTCATCTACGCAATGGCTCTGCTGGCTGCTCTCGATCCCCCTCGCCTGGATACTAGCCTGGCTGTCGACTTTTCTGCTGAGCGCACCCAGACGAGCCTGGTGCAAGCTGCGCAAACTTCCCTTTCATTCCGTCTGGGACACACCACTTGGCATGCCGCTCAGGTGCATGATTGCCATCCTGCTGCATGGACTTTTTGTGTACCTGCTGCAGCCGCCACTTTTGTATCGCGTCTACTATGTTCGTTTCCTGGCCGCTATTCTGGCGGCGTGTTTCGGGTGGGTGGCGAGCAGGCTCTCTGACCAGGGCTTCAACCGCGCATTAAACCAGACGCGCGCGCACAGCAGGGGTGGGGAGTCGATCCTGATCCTGATGCAAAGGATAAATCACGTCGGGATACTGATCATCGCCTTGCTCGTCGCGCTTGCATTCCTTGGCTTGAACGTGACTACCGCGCTCGCCGGACTCGGTATCGGAGGCCTCGCGGTTGCGCTGGCAGCACAAAAAACGCTGGAAAACCTGATCGGTGGAATCTCGCTGCTGCTGGACAGGGCAATACAGGTCGGAGACTTTTGCAAGATCGGTGATCGTGTTGGTACGGTTGCCGATATTGGGCTTCGCTCTCTAAAACTACGAACCCTCGACCAGAACTTGCTGGTTGTTCCTAATGGCGTACTCGCGCAAATGCAGTTCGAAAACATGAAGGCTCGCCCCAAATTGCTTATCCAGCAAAGCTTCTCGTTGCGAATTGAAACACAACTTGACCAACTGCGGTTTGTATTGGACGGCGTGCAAAAAATGCTGGACGAAGACCCCGCGATCGAATCTGGAAGCTCAAGATTGCGCGTAACCAATTTTGCCGGCGCGGCTTTCGAAATGGAGTTGTTCGCGTTTGTCAAGACCGGCGACTTCCGTGAGTTCACCGGTTTTCGCCAGGAGATCATTCTGAAGATAGCTGGAATCGTTGAGGCTGCCGGCACCCGATTTGCGGCGCCGACACGACTCAATTACCAATCCAAAGACCCAGACGTCGACCCGGATAAGCCAAGGGAAATTGTGCCGCAAGTAAGCGACCTACAGACTAACGACAGGTTTCGATTCCCCGGCGAAGTGCAAACCGCAACAACATAACAATGAGCCGTGACCAACGACGGCGGGCTAAGGGGCATCCCTCCAGGAAAACGAAGAATGAATATCCCGGTTGCGGCGTTTCTACGAGAGCGGAAACCACGATTCTTTGACGGTCTGGATGAACCTGACATCAGGACAATTTTGGCAGCCGGAACGCAGCAACGTTTCCATGCAAGTTCAGTGGTCCACAACCAGGGGTTCCCTGCGGACCATCTATACCTGCTACTGACCGGACGGCTGCGCCGTTTTTTCGTGACGGAAGATGGTCAGAAAATAGTACTTCTTCGGGTCACGGCTGGAGAGATCTTCGGCGAGGCGGCCGTGCTGCCTAGACCTGTAAATTATCTTGTTAGTAGCGAAACAATGACTAATAGCACCACGCTTGTTTGGGGTCGCCGCACAATCCGTGGCCTGTGTGAGCGGTTTCCGAGACTGGTAGAAAACGCTTTGTTGATCTCCTTTGATTACCTGGTAGCTTACCGGGCGGCGCACGCTTCTCTCATCTGCGATTCTGCCCCGCAGCGGCTTGCTCAAGTCCTAGCCAACCTCGCCGACGGGATCGGTCAGAAGGTTGCAGGGGGAATCGAACTTGACGTGAGGAATGAGGAACTGGCGAACGAGGCTAACATTTCTCTATTCACTGCGAGCCGCCTGTTGAGCGCGTGGCAACGCGAAGGCATTCTTGTGAAGCGCCGGGGAAAGGTCTTGCTTCGTTTTCCCGGCCGGCTGTTGCGGAACGAGACCACGTCCGCTTCGTTAGTTACTTAGAGAGCCTCTCTTTAACACCCAAAACCTACAGATTGGAGCAGACGTTTGCTGCACAAATTCTCTGCTGGTTGCTCTTGAGCAACGACCAGGGCCTCGTCTCTCTGTAATGCTTAGAAGTCATGAGTTCGCTCAAGCAGAAGGGATTTCTATAGTGACTTCCAAGACCGCTGCACCGATGTACACTTCAACCGAAATTAGAGCTATGAAAGGGGAAA
>Ga0210386_10003667_pt1 | contig 12827 bp, 14 predicted proteins | sample IncBWH32OmetaG_FD_160091 | JGI IMG/M metagenome (GOLD analysis project Ga0210386, IMG submission 160091) | Forest soil microbial communities from Barre Woods Harvard Forest LTER site, Petersham, Massachusetts, United States - Inc-BW-H-32-O ... | reverse complement strand
TCGGCTCGGCCAAGCAGCGAAAAAGCTAATGATTTCATGGTGGGCCCGGGAGGACTCGAACCTCCAACCAAGCGGTTATGAGCCGCTAGCTCTGACCATTGAGCTACGGGCCCGCGCCACGCGGGCATGCATGGATGTTGTTATACCGGCATCCGCGGGCGACCGGCGACAGGTTTTCAGTTTAGCGCCGCCGGCTTAACAAGAATACCGCCTGCTCGCCGAACAGATTCCAGAACCACCACGGCATCTTCAACCGCATGCGCCGGCCCCAGGCATTGAGCGCCACCGCCTGTTCCATCTTGGCGCCAGACACCTGACACAGCTGGCGGAAATCCTTGATGCTGCAAAAATGAATATTCGGCGTTTCGTACCAGGCGTAAGGCAAATTGTCGGTGCGCGGCATGTGGCCGCCGAACGCGACCTGCCGGCGGATCCGCCAATGGCCGAAATTCGGAAACGACACGATCGCGTGCCGCCCGATCCGCAGCATATGCTCGAGCACGACGCGCGGCTGCCGCGTCGCTTGCAGCGTCTGCGACAGGATGACGAAATCGAACGCGTCGTCGGGATAATTTTCGAGGTCGGTGTCGGCGTCGCCTTGCACGACGGCAAGCCCTTTGGCGACGCACTCGTTGACGCCTTCGCGCGACAGCTCGATGCCGCGGCCGTCAACACCGCGGGTCTCCAAAAGACGCAACAATTCGCCGTCGCCGCAGCCGACGTCGAGCACGCGCGCACCGCGCTCGACCATGTCGGCAACGACCAGCAAGTCGACGCGCGAACCGCCCGGCCCGCGCGCCGCTTCCGCCATGGTGAGGTCGTGCTTGAGCCGCATGAGCATCGTTAGCTATCTCCGCGCCGGCGTTAGTCCGCGCGCCCGTGCGGCGCCTTCGAGAAAACCGCGCACGATCGTGAATAATTCCGGCTCGTCGAGCAGAAAGGCGTCGTGCCCTTTGTCGGTGGTGATCTCCGCAAATGAGACACGGGCGCCGGCAGCGTTGAGCGCGTGCACGATGGCGCGCGATTCCGGCGTCGGGAACAGCCAATCGCTGGTGAAGGAGATCACGCAAAACCGCGTCGGCGCGCCGCGGAAGGCATTGGCGACCACGCCGTCATAGTCGGCGGCGAGATCGAAATAATCCATGGCCCGCGTCAGATAGAGATAGGAATTGGCGTCGAACCGCTCGACGAAAGTGATGCCCTGATGCCGCAGGTAGGACTCGACCTGAAAGTCGGCGTCGAACGAGAATGTCGGGTTGTCGCGATCCTGAAAACGGCGGCCGAACTTTCTGTGCAACGCGGCATCGGACAAATAAGTAATGTGCGCGCCCATCCGCGCCACGGCGAGACCGCGCCGCGGGTTGATACCGTCAGCGAAATAGCGTCCGCCGCGCCAGTCCGGGTCGGCCATGACCGCCTGGCGGCCGACCTCATGAAAGGCGATATTCTGCGCCGAGTGCCGGGTGGATGCGGCGATCGGCAGCGCCGCGAACACCCGCTGCGGATAGCTCGCCGCCCATTGCAGCACCTGCATGCCGCCCATCGAGCCGCCGGCCACGGCGAACACAGAATCAATGCCCAGATAATCGAGCAGCATGGCCTGCGCCCGCACCATGTCGCGCACGGTGATGATCGGGAAATCGAGACCCCACGGCATGCCGGTCGCCGAATTGGTCGAGGCGGGCCCGGAGGAGCCCATGCAGCCGCCGACGACGTTGGGGCAGATCACGAAATACCGCCCGGTATCGATCGGCCTGCCGGGGCCCACCATGGTCTCCCACCAGCCGGGCTTGCCGGTCACCGGATGATCGTTGACGGCATGCTGGTCGCCGGTCAGCGCATGGCACAACAGCACGGCGTTGCTGCGCTCCGCGTTCAGGGTGCCGTAGGTTTGATAGGCGATCTGCAACGGACTGAAGTCGATGCCGGCGTCCAGGCGCAGCGGACTATTGGCTGGAAAACGCACGACCAGCGAATGCGGATGGTCCGCTTCGCGCGTGCGGTCGGCAAGATCGAGCGTGGCGCCTAAGTCGGCCATCGTAATCCCGGAAGACGCATCGCGGCGTCTCAGATCTACTTGTGCAGCGGTCAAAGCGGCGTAAATAGGCCGCTCCCTGAAGGAGTCAATGTTTTCTTTGCTTGCGCCTTGATTTTTCTTTGCTTTCCGGCCCACGCGCACCTATCAATCGGGCCCACTTCCGGGTCAGCGCCCATGTCCAAACCGCCGCGCCAACAGGACGTCTCGCTCGCCGATCTGCGCTGCGAAATCGACCGCATCGATGCGTCGATGCACGCGCTCTTGATCGAGCGCGGCGAGATCATCGAGCGACTGATCGCGGTGAAAAAAACCCAGGAATCCGGCTCCGCTTTCCGTCCGGCGCGCGAGGCTGACATGATGCGCCGCTTGGTGCAGCGTCATCACGGCAGCCTGCCGCTCGATACCGTCGAGAGCATCTGGCGGGTCATTATCTCCACCTTCACCTACGTGCAGGCGCCGTTCGCGGCACACGCCGACTTGTCGGCCGGCGATGCGCTGATGCGCGATTCCGCCCGGTTCCATTTCGGCTTCACGGTGCCGCTGGTGCCGCATGTCGGCGCGGCAAGCGTCGTGCAGGCGGTGACCGCCTCGACTGGCGATCTCGGCCTGGTCCCTGCGTTCGCCATCGCCGGCGCTGGCCCGTGGTGGACGACGCTGGAATTCGACAGCGCGCCGAAAATCATCGCGCGCTTGCCATTCGTCGAACGGGCCGACCATCCCGCCGGCCTGCCGGTGTTCGTCATCTCGCGCGTCGCCGCCGACGCAATGGTCACCGAGACCGAGGTCTGGAGCGTACGGGTGTCGGGCTGGAACGCCACATCCGTCGACAGTATCGCCGAGCTTGCGGACGCCCTTGCCGTGCCCGATCAGGCCTTCGACGGCGCGGCATTGCTGGTCTCGGTTGCCCGTGGCGGCATCGACGCGGTCGCGCAGGCGCTTCGCGGCACCGGCGCGTCAATCCGATCGAGGGCCCTCGTCGGCAGCCACGCGACCCGCTATACGGTGCCCGCGGCATCGTGAACTGCCCTTGGCGGGACCGACGCAATAGATGTGGCGACAAGAGTAAGACCAAACAAATGACCGCTGCGATTCCCAAGCCCCGGCCCGGCGTGCTCGACATCGAGCCCTATGTGCCCGGCAAGAGCAGCGCGGCCGGCGTCGCCAAAGTGTTCAAGCTGTCGTCCAACGAGACGCCGCTCGGACCAAGCCCGCGCGCGATCGAGGCCTACAAGAGCGTCGCGACGCATCTGCAAGATTACCCCGAGGGCTCCGCCGCGGCTTTGCGCCAAGCGATCGGCCGGGCATTCGGCCTCGATCCGGACCGCATCGTCTGCGGCGCCGGCTCCGACGATCTCTTGAACTTGCTGGCGCGCGCTTATCTCGCCGACGGCGACGAGGCGATCCATACCACGCACGGCTTTCTGGTCTATCCGATCGCCACGCTCGGCACCGGCGCCAAGCCAGTCGCGGCGCCGGAGACGGATTACACGGCCAGCGTTGATGCGATCCTGGCGGCGGTGACGAACAAGACCAGAATCGTCTTTCTCGCCAATCCGAACAATCCGACCGGGACCTATATCTCGTTCGATGAGGTCAAGCGGCTGCATCGCAATCTGCCGCCGCGCGTGCTGCTGGTGCTGGATGCGGCGTACGCCGAATATGTCCGCCGCAATGACTATGAATCCGGCATCGAGCTCGTCGCCACCAGCGACAACGTCGTCATGACGCGGACGTTTTCCAAGATCCATGGGCTCGCGGCCTTGCGGCTTGGCTGGATGTTCGGTCCGGCGCATGTGGTCGCCGCGATCAACCGCGTCCGCGGGCCGTTCAACGTCAATACGCCGGCGATCGCCGCCGGCATTGCGGCGATCGAGGATCACGAGCATCAGGAGGGCGCGCGTCAGCACAATTCGCGCTGGCTCGCTTGGCTGGCGCAGGAGATTGAAAAACTCGGGCTGAAAGTGACGCCCAGCGTTGCCAACTTCTTGCTGATCCACTTTCCAGAGACGAAGGGGCGGACGGCCAAAGAGGCTGATGTTTTCCTCACCGCCCGCGGTCTGATCTTGCGTCAGGTCGGCTCATATAAGCTGCCCAACGCGCTACGAATGACCGTGGGCACCGAGGAGGCCAACCGCCTGGTCGTCGCTGCGCTGCAAGAATTTCTAGCCAAACCGGCGTGATGCAGTGACCGAGTCCGCACCGCTCTACAATCGCCTGGCGTTGATTGGCGTTGGCCTGATCGGCTCGTCGATCGCGCGCGCGGCGCGTACGCAGGCGGTGGTGCGCGAGATCGTGGCGACGGCGCGGTCCCCCGCCACGCGTCGTCGCGTCGCCGAGCTCGGCATCGCCGATCGGGTGGTAGACAGCAATGCCGCCGCGGTCGCCGGCGCCGATCTTGTCATTGTCTGCGTGCCGGTCGGAGCCTGCGGCGAGGTCGCAGCCGAGATCGGTCCGCATCTTCTTCGCGGCGCCACGGTTTCCGACGTCGGCTCGGTCAAGGGCGCCGTGCTGCACGACATGGCGCCGCATTTGCCGGCCGGCGTGCATTTCATTCCCGCGCATCCGGTCGCCGGCACCGAGAATTCCGGCCCGGATGCCGGCTTCGCTACGTTGTTCGTCGGCCGCTGGTGCATTCTCACCCCGCCGGAGGGCGCCGACGCCGATGCCGTCGAGAAACTCGCAGCGCTCTGGCGCGCCTTGGGCGCTAATGTCGAATCCATGCCGGCGGCGCATCACGACCTGGTGCTCGCGATCACCAGCCATCTGCCGCATCTGATCGCCTACACGATCGTCGGCACCGCCGATGAGCTAGCCGAAGTAACGCGCTCGGAGGTGCTCAAATTCTCCGCCGGCGGCTTTCGCGATTTCACGCGCATCGCCGCCTCCGATCCCACCATGTGGCGCGATGTGTTCCTCACCAACAAGGATGCGGTGCTGGAAATGCTGGGCACTTTCAATGAGGATCTGGCGCAGCTCACGCGGGCAATCCGCCGCGGCGACGGCGAAGCACTGTTCGCCCATTTCACCCGCACGCGCGCCATCCGGCGCGGCATCGTACAGATCGGACAAGACTCGCCGGCGCCCGATTTCGGCCGACCGCATCCGGATCTGCCGGTCGAGCCGTTGCCGCGGCCCTATGCGACGTCGGACGACAGCTAAGGTCCGCGCGTCAGTTCCGCGTTCGCACCGTCAGCGCCTCGGTCACGGCGCCACGCAAGGTCGCGACCGAGAACGGCTTTGAGATGACGTCATGGATGATTGCATCGAGGCCGTGGGCGCGTTCGCGCTGATCGGCATAACCGGTCATGAGCAGGATAGTCAGCATCGGATAATCGCGCGCGGCGGTGAGCGCCAGCGCAATGCCGTCCATGATCGGCATGCGAATGTCGATGAGAAGAAGGTCGAAACGCCCCTCCTGGCGCACGATCAGATCAAGCGCGTCGCCGCCGTCGGATGCGGTCTCGACCTCGTGTCCGTCGATTGCCAGCGCCCGCGCGCACAGTGCGCGCAACGGCTCCTCGTCCTCGGCTATGAGAATGCGTGCCATGGCGGATATCAGCGACTCCCGCCGACGATGTCACGGCGATTGAGGAAACGGACAACAAGATCGTGCGCGCTTGCCGGCGGCGAGGCAAGGCGGGTGCGGAAGCCGAGCCCCTCGCCCGGGCCGAGCGTGGCGCGCGCGGGAACCGCAGTCCAGGCGTAGATTTCCTGGTGCGCCGCATTGCGCACAATGAATTTGAGCCGCGGCACGTCCTCGATCTTGCGGGCGGTGTTGAAGACATTGCCCTCGACCACGAGGATCGGCACACCTTCATGCTGCTCCATGCTGGTCGCCACGTCGTTGAAGGTGAGATTGCGCAGGTTCACCGGCAGTCTGAGCATGGAATAGAACGAGGCCGTCTGCGGTAAGGCGCGCACTACGTCGCTCCGCCAGCCGATGAGAACGATGTCGATAAGAGCCAGCGCGAGAAGGGCGGTTTGCACGAGCGACAGCGGCCAACGCAACGACAACGCCCTGCTCCGCAGGGGCTGCCGCCTCGCGGCGACGCTCTCGATATCCTCGACCTCGCGCGTCGGTTCATCGGCATGAGCGCCGTCGCGATCAAAGCCGAACCGGCCTCGGTCGAAATCGAGCGGGGCGATCGGCGGCGCATCGATCGCGGGAGCGTACCCGTCTCCCTCTGAGGGGTCGGCCGTCGCAACATCGTGTTCGCCGGAATCGGGGGCCAGTGACGTGTCGTCCGGCGAAGCGGCCGATGGCAAAGAGCCTCCGGCCGCGTTTTCGAACGCGTCGTCGGAGGCGGCCATCGCCGCCTCGCCAACCCCGTCATCAGCCCCGGGTGCAATGGCCTCAGCCGCCAAAACCAGCTTGTCCGCATGGCTCGGCTCCGCGCGCCAGACCGTCCGGCAGCGCGCGCAGCGCACCTGACGTCCGTTCGGCGACAGGCTTTGAAGCTCCACGTCGTAGGAAGTAGCGCAGGATGGGCAGACAATGAGCATCGGCGAATCAACGGCGTGCGTTGAAGTTCCCAGGGGACCCTAGCAGCCGATCCGTTAACGAATTGGAAACCATGCCCGGCCCCCCTTCCGGCCGTGGTATGAGGTTCCCAGAAAGGCCGCGAATCGGCCGCGGCCGCCGCTATGATCCGGAGGTCTGCGGAGGGACGGCGTGATCCGCTTCGAAAACGTCGGCTTGCGCTACGGGCTTGGTCCCGAAGTGCTGCGCGACCTCAACTTCGGCATCAACGGGCATTCTTTCCAGTTTCTTACCGGCCCGTCCGGTGCCGGCAAAACCTCGTTGTTGCGGCTGATGCTGCTATCGCTTCGGCCGACCCGCGGCCTGATCAGCATGTTCGACCATGACACGGCAACCCTGAGCAAGGACGGCCGGGCCAATCTGCGGCGGCGGATCGGCATCGTCTTCCAGGACTTCCGCCTGCTCGACCATATGAGCACCTACGAGAATGTAGCGCTGCCGCTGCGCGTCCTCGGCAAGGAAGAGTCCGACTACCGCGCCGAGGTGGTCGAACTGTTGCAATGGGTCGGGCTCGGCGAACGCATGGGCGCCTTGCCGCCGGTGCTGTCCGGCGGCGAAAAGCAGCGCGCCGCGATTGCCCGCGCCGTGATCGCGCGGCCGCAACTCCTGCTCGCCGACGAGCCGACCGGCAATGTCGATCCCAATCTCGGGCAACGCCTGCTGCGGCTGTTCGTCGAGCTCAACAAATCCGGCACCGCCGTGGTTATTGCCACCCACGACATCGCGCTGATGGACGAGTACGACGCCCGCCGGCTGGTCCTGCACGAGGGACGCCTGCATGTCTATGACTGAACCAGTCGAGACCATGACGGAGCCCTGGGATGCGTTCGACGCGGCGCCATCGCTTGTTCGCACCCTGCCCGCCGCGGCGCCGATCGTTCCGAAAAACTCGATCGCCGGACGCTCGCTCACCGTCGTCGTCGCCATCATGACGTTCCTGGCGTCGCTGACCACCGGTGTCGCCATGCTGGTGGTGAGCGCGGCGAGCGATTGGCAGTCGGAGGTTGGCCGCGAAGTGACGATCCAGGTTCGGCCCGCCCCCGGCCGCAACATCGATGCCGACGTCCGGGCCGCCAGCGAGATCGCGCGGGCCGCTCCCGGCATCGCCGAAGTGCGGGCCTTCACCAAGGAAGAATCGGCGCGGCTGGTCGAGCCCTGGCTCGGCGCCGGCCTTGCCCTCGACGACCTGCCGATCCCACGCCTGATCGTGGTCAAGCTCGCGTCCGGCGTCCGGCCGGATTTCACGTCGCTGCGCCAAGCGCTTGCCACGCGGGTCCCAACATCGACGCTCGACGATCACCGCCGCTGGATCGATCGCATGCGCACCATGGCGGGCACGGCGGTTATCGGCTGCATCGCCGTGCTCGGCTTGGTGTTGGCAGTCACGGTACTGTCGGTGACCTTCGCGACGCGCGGAACCATGGCGACCAATCGGCCGATCGTCGAAGTGCTTCATTACGTCGGCGCCACCGACGGCTTTGTCGCCGGCCAATTCCAGCGTCATTTCCTGCTGCTCGGGTTTCGCGGAGGCGCGCTCGGCGGCGGGGCGGCGATCCTGATGTTCGGCGTCGTCGAGGCGGCCAATAGCTGGCTCGCCGGAACGGCTGGCGGTGACCAGATCGCGGGCCTGTTCGGCAATCTTTCCATCGGCGTCGCTGGATATCTGGCGATCGTGCTGCAAATCATCTTCATGGCCTTGGTCACGGCCTTTGCATCGCGGCGGACGGTCAACCGCACGCTGGAGACGATCGACTGAAACGATGCAATCGCGCGCGGTTGCCGCGGTGATCAAGCCGCGTAAAATGCCCGCGGGGAGCTACCCAAGGACCGGTCGAACAATACCTGCGATATTTGGCGCGAGGGGCGCGCGCGGCGATGGTCAGCCTTAGAGGCGAGGTCAGAAGACGGCGTATTCGATCCGCTGTCGGCAAGCTCATCGTTCTCGGCGGCGTTGCGCTGATGCTTGGCTTTGGGGTGTTCCTCTGGCTGCTGCCGAGCGAGGAAGTGGTACTCGATCGCAGCGCCGACGGTATCGTGGTCCTGACCGGTGGCACCTCGCGAGTGACCGATGCGCTCGAGCTACTTGCCGCTGGTCGCGGCAAGCGCCTCCTGATCACCGGGGTCAATCCGGGAACGACCACCACCGACATTGCGCGGCAGGCGCCCGGCTATGAGCGACTGCTGGCATGTTGTGTCGACCTCGATTATTCCGCGGTCAATACGCTCGGCAATGCGGTGGAGACCCGCCGCTGGGCGATCGACCGCGGCTTTCATTCGCTGGTGATCGTTACCTCCGCCTACCACATGCCTCGGGCGCTTGCCGAAATCGCCCACCAATTGCCGGAAGTCACGCTGGTGCCCTACCCCGTCGTCTCAGACCGCCTGCGGATCGAGCCGTGGTGGTCGAACAGCGCCACCACCCGGCTGGTGCTGTCGGAATATTTCAAATACCTTTTCGCGCACGTGCGCATGCGCTTCGACAGCGTTGCCGCGGAGCATGAGAGTGTCGGCCTTGCCGACGCCGGCCGGTTGAGCCAAAGCCAATAAACCTGAGAAACCTTTGCCGTCGTCCTTCGCAATCGTTGCGCGTTCGCTGCTTTTCACCGCGCTGTTCTATGTCAACATCACCGTGCGCATGATCGTGGCGCTGCCGACGATCTTGCTGCCTTATTCGTATTTGCATGGCGTCCTGCGCCGTTATGCCAGTTCGACCTTGGGGCTTCTGCGCGTCGTCTGCGGCATCACCGTCGAATGGCGCGGACGCGACAAGCTTCCCGACGGCGCCTACCTCGTCGCCTGCAAGCATCAGTCGTCGTGGGAGACGTACGCGCTGTTCATGCTGCTGCCCGATCCGACCTACGTGCTCAAGCGCGAACTGATGTCGCTGCCGCTGTTCGGCTGGCTGGCGACCAAGGCGCGGATGATACCGGTCGACCGCGGCTCGCGCGCCAAGGCGTTCGCCGGGATGGTGGCGGCGGCCCGCGAAGAGATCGCGCGGCGCCGGCAAATCGTGATCTTTCCGGAGGGGACACGACGCCCGCCGGACGCAGAGCCCCGCTATCTGCCCGGCGTTGCGTTTCTCTATGCCGAGCTAGGGCTGCCTTGCGTGCCGGTAGCGCTCAATTCGGGATTGTTCATGCCGCGCCGCTCGGCGCGCCGCTATCCCGGCACCGTGTTGGTCGAAGTTCTCGATCCCATTCCGCCAGGGCTCGATCGCCGGGAATTTCTCGCCCGCTTGCAGAATGTGTTGGAGGGAGCGACCGCGCGACTGGTCGCTGAAGGGAGGAATCAGGGAGCAGGAATCAGGCGTCAGGAATAGTAACCTTTGCTGCTTCCCTGATCCCCGTTGCCTGGTGACCGACGCCTGTGCCGAGCCGCTCGGCGATCAGGTGCAGTTCGGTCTCACGATAGCCCAAAGCCTCCAGCGCTTGCACTGTCTCCAGCACATAGTCGCGATTGGCGCCCGAGCTGCCATGACCCTGCCGCACGTGATGCACGCATTCGGCAAGCGTCAGCCGCCCGGCATATTGCACGTGGCTGCGATCGACGACGAAACACAGCGCCCGCACCTGGCGCCGCGCCGGTTCCTCGAGCTCGATGCGCCGCCATGTTTCCAGATATACGGTCGTGACCTGCTCGCGGGCGCGCAGATAGGCGATGGTCTCGTCGCGCGCCGCGGCAGCGACCCGAAAGGCGATGCCCCGGCACATGCCGCCGCGGTCGAGCCCTAGCACCAGGCCGGGCCGTTCCGGCGTGCCGCGATGAACGAACGAGTAGACGCAGAGCGCCCGGTGCAAGCCGATCATCCGGGCCGGCACGCGTTCGGCGAAGTCAAAGCCGGGACGCCACATCAGCGAGCCGTAGCCGAAGACCCAAAGGTCTTCGTCGTCGTGCTGGTCGGCTAAGTCCTTCACCCGCATCGGGCCCCGATTAAAGCCGCCATTTCCCGGCACAATCGCATCGGAGACCGGTTTTCAGGCTGACATCCTGTATTTGCGCTTAAAGCACCAAACGTGGCGCTGCAATGGCGGCGAAACTCTAGTATCCAAACAGGCGGTCTTTGAAACGCCGCACTCGGCAGGCGAGGAGAAACGATGCCGGGCGAATCCCCTCTTAGCATGATGCGGCAGCCGCGGTCGCGCAGACCTGACCCGGTCGGAGCGCCGCGTCGCCGGCGCTGGCCGTTCGTGGCGGCATTCGCAGCACTCATCGTACTCGCCGCGCTGTGGACCGGGCTCTGGTACTATTCTGCGTCGACGGCAGATCATGCGCTTATCGGCTGGGTCGAGCGCGAAGCTGCGGCCGGCCGTGTCTATGCTTGCGGCGCACAATCGATCGGCGGATTTCCGCTCAGCATTCAGGCCAACTGCGCCAACGCCACCGCCGAGATCAGGAACAGCGCGCCCCCTTACGCCGTCGCGGCCAAGGAGATCAATTTCGTTGCCGAGGTCTATAATCCGACCCGCCTGATCGGCGATGTCACCGGACCGCTGATTCTCGCGCCGCTCGGGCAATCGCCGAGCCTGACCGCGGACTGGACCCGCGCGCGGATCATCGTCAGCGGCGTACCGCCCAACCCCGACCAGGTCTCCATCGAACTCAGCGCCCCCCACCTCGATCGCGTCAACGGCGATGCGATGTTCAAGGCCAAACATGCCGACTTGCGCGGCCGCATCACGGCCGGTTCGCCGCAAGATCACCCGGTGATCGAGATGACGCTACGCCTCTCGGAGGCGGCTGCCCCCACCTTCAACACGTTGTTGGCCGAGCCGACCGAGGCCGAGGTCGATGCGGTCGTGCGCGGCTTCAGCGATTTGTCGCCAAAACCATGGGCGGAACGTTTTCGCGAAATGCAAGCGGCAGGCGGCGGCATCGACATCAAGTCGCTGCATATCGTGCAGGCCGATGCAATCATTGTCGGCAACGGTACGCTCAGCATCGGCGCGAACGGCAAGCTCAATGGTCTGATCCGGGTCGCCATCGCCGGCCTCGAGCATCTGGTTCCGCGCATCGGCATCGACCGCATGATCGGCCAAGACCTCGACCAACTGTCCGGCGGCAATGGCGGGCTTGACCGTCTGGTCCCGGGATTGGGCGAGACCCTTCGGGCGACGGCCAACGCGACCGTCATCGACAATCTCAAGAAGATGGGCCAGCCGACATCGATCGGCAATCAGCCGGCCATCGTCCTGCCGCTGCGCTTCACCGATGGCGCAATTTACCTCGGCATGCTGCGGCTTGGCGAAGCGCCGCCGCTGTTTTGATCTCAGCCGAAGCGGAACGCCGACTCGACAGCGCCCATCACCACGTCTTTGAGCGTCCGGCGTCCGGGATCGTCGCCGGCTGCGCCGACCACGACATGAAGCGGCAGGAGGTGTTCTTCGCGCGGATGCGCGGCGCGGGCGGCAGGCGCCTGATCCCAGGCGACGAGCGCAGTGGCGCGAACCTTTGGCGTTGCTTTGGTCAGAACCTCCTCGAGCCAGTCGTCAAAACGCTGCGAGCCTTCGTCCGCGTGGCCGTTGGCTCCGCCGCGGCGCATGCTCGTCATCAAGGTGCGCATGTTGTGATAGGTCATCCCGCTGCCGACGATCAGCACGCCTTCGTCGCGCAGCGGCGCCAAGGCCCGGCCGATCCGGATGTGCTCGGCGGCGTCCATGCTGGCCAGCAGCGAGACCTGCACGATCGGCACGTTGGCTTCCGGGAACGCCACTTTCAGCGGGATGAAGACGCCATGATCGAAGCCCCGCTCATGGTCATATTTCCAGGCGATATCGGCTGCGCGGAGCAATTCCGCGATGCGCGCAGAAACATCCGGCGCTCCGGGCGCGGCGAATTTGATCTCGTAGGTGTTCGGCGGAAAGCCGTAATAATCGTAGAGCAACGGTGGCGCCGGATTATTCTGGATAGTGACGACCGGTTCCTCCCAGTGACCTGAAATGACGACCAGTGCTTTCGGCGCCGGCGACCCAATATCGCCGGGCACACCCCGCAGATAATTTGCCATCCGCTCCCAGGTATTGGGCGGATCCCAATCCATGAAGAAACACGGTCCGCCGCCATGCGGGATGAAAATAGTCGGCAGTTTGCTCATGTCTGTCCTGATGAGGAATTGCGGTTACGCCCCGGCGCCGCAGCGAATTCGATGGAGACCAATAAATAGGGACCGAATCCGGACGAGACCAGTGCTGGCCATCTCAGCGTTTGATCCCGGCATGCCAGCCGACCGCCGCGTCCGGCACCGAGTCGGTC
>Ga0210386_10003666_pt1 | contig 12827 bp, 15 predicted proteins | sample IncBWH32OmetaG_FD_160091 | JGI IMG/M metagenome (GOLD analysis project Ga0210386, IMG submission 160091) | Forest soil microbial communities from Barre Woods Harvard Forest LTER site, Petersham, Massachusetts, United States - Inc-BW-H-32-O ... | reverse complement strand
GGCCACCCCGCGCGTCTCGCTTGCGTACTATCTCATTCGCCCGTCAGCGTCTTTTTTCAGCGGAACGAAACTGCATGGAAGCTTCGGAAAAGGCATCAAGGAGCCCAGCATCTACCAGCAGGCAAACTCTCTCTACGGAGTCCTCACGGCATTACCCAATGGCAGTCAGCTGCTCGATCAGTACAACGTGACTCCGCTTGGCCCGGAGAACTCACGGACATTCGATGGCGGCGTCGACCAGCAGATCATGAACGGGCGCGCCCGGCTTGGCATTACCTACTTCCACAACGAATTCACCAACGACGTCGAATATGTGCCACAGGCAGGCCTTATAGAGCTTGGTGTCCCGGCTGCGAACCTGCCTCCTTTCGCCTTTGGCGGAGCGTATCTGAATTCTTCCGCCTTTCGTTCGCAAGGCGTGGAATTCGAGACCGAGTACCAGCTTGGAAGCCATCTCTTCGCCCGCGGCGGCTATACGTACACTGATGCCGTTGTCCAGCGCTCTCTTTCAAGCGACAACCTTGGGCCCAGCTTCAATACGTCCTCGAATTTCGCTACGATTCCCATCGGCGCTGACTCTCCGCTGGTTGGCGCACGCCCCTTCCGCATTGCCCCGCATAGTGGCTACTTCAGCCTCATTTACAACCGCTCGAAGTTCTACACATCTTTTACCGGCACTCTCGTTGGCCAACGCGACGACAGCACCTTTCTCACCGATTCGAATTTTGGCAACAGCCTTCTGCTCCCGAATCGCAACCTGCTCGGCTCCTATCAGCGGCTCGAACTGGGGGGCGGCTACCAGATCACGCCCCGTATCAACATCTACACCAACATTCAGAACCTGCTTAGTGAACATTATTTCGAGGCCTTCGGCTATCCGGCGTTACCACTTACTTTTCGATCGGGCATCAAGCTGAACTTTGGTGGAGAGTCGTGGAAGCTGAAGTGAGAGGAATCGTCCTTATCATCGAGTGTTATCGCCTACACGCATCAAGACGCCTCGTGTCACGATAGAAGAGGCTATGGCCCTGCGGCATCTTCAGGAGAATCTCTATGAGCATCGCAACCAAACGAGGTGACGGCGGCCAGACCGGTCTGGCCGGCGGCATTCGTGTCTCCAAGTCCGATCTTCGCGTCGAGTCCTACGGCTCCGTCGACGAACTCAATAGCGTCCTCGGCTTTGCCCGCAGTATCTGCCAGAATAAGGAAATCGCTGGCTGGACTGAAGAGATTCAGCGCACTCTCTTTCGCGTCGGGTCTGCACTGGCCACGCCGCCTGAAAGCAGGAAGCAGCCACCCGTCATTTCCGCCGAAGATGTGGACAAGCTTACCGATCTCGTTCATCAGATCGAGGCCACCGAGGGCATCCTTGCCGACTGGTCGCTGCCGGGTGCCCATACCGAATCCGCAGCCTATGAAGTTGCCCGCACGGTATGCCGCCGCGCCGAGCGCAGCGCGGTCCGCTTTGTTGAAAATGGCGGCGTTGTCGATCCTGCGGTTCTCGCTTACCTGAATCGTCTTTCCGACCTCATCTGGCTCTTTGGCCGCCTCATCGAGTTGAACGCCGGCATCGATACACGGCTGCGTGAAGGAGATAAAGCCGGTCCAAAGTGGTCGCGAGCCTGGTAATGACCGGAGCTCCGGCTACGGCGATCCTGAATCTGTAAGGGAATAAAAGCTCAAGGCCGCATCGCCCTGCTCAAGTAGACGATAGCGATGCAGCCCGCCGTAATTCTCTTCGAGCGGTTGTTTGCGATGATGCTCCGCGATGATGGCGGCATCGTCTTGCAGCACCGCTTTGCATTCTCCCCCCAGCAAGTCCAGTATCAGCGCATATTCGTCAGCGGCTTTATAGGGCGGGTCGAGAAAGACAAGATCGAAACGCCGATCTTGTTCGCACAAGCGTTTCAGTGCTTTCGAGGCACTGCGCGTTTCGAGCTGGTAGCCTTCGCGAATGCCAAGCGCCTGCAGATTTGCGCGAATTGCGGCAACCGCAGGCGCGGATTTTTCAACAAAAACAATCTGTTCCGCACCCCGGCTGAGCGCTTCGATCCCATTTGCACCGGAACCCGCGTACAGATCGAGAAACGCAGCACTATCGATACGCGGCGCGAGCACATTGAAGAGCGTTTCCCGCAGACGGTCGCTCGTAGGGCGGGTATCGAGTCCTCGAGGAGCCACTAAAGTGCGAGAACGAAACCTTCCGGCAATTACGCGCATTGTTTTTGATGGTAGCGCAGCCGTCTTCATCGTGGGGTTTAAGGCGTACACGCGTTTATTACTCCGCCAGCATACAATTGCAGAAGCAAGCTTTGAAGGAACGAGGACGAACGAGCAATGCGCGGCTGGTCATTTCCACTGGGTCGCTGGATGGGTGTTGATCTGCGCATCCACACATTTTTTCTGCTGCTGCTCGGCCTCTGCCTGCTGTCGACGAACCTTGTCAACATCCAGTCGTGGCGGGCCATCATGCTGTGGCTCATCCTGTTGCTTGCTGTCGTCGTCCGCGAAGTGGCCCGCGTCATTGTGGCTGCTTACCATGGCGTGCAGTTGCGCAGCATTCTGTTGCTGCCCATTGGCGGACTTTTCTCTTACGCGAATCCGGACAGCGCGGAGCGAGCCGGCGAGGGCAGCGTACAGACATCGATGGCTCTTGTAGGCCCTCTGTCCAATTTTGGTTTTGCCGTCGCCGTCGGATCGCTGATCGCAGGAGCTGCGCCCCAAGTGGCTCTCTTCACCAGGCCCTGGGTCACGCCTACACACTTGATGCGCTCGACGGTCTGGCTCAATGTAATTCTTGGCGTGTTGAATCTCATCCCGGCCTATCCGCTCGATGCAGGCCGCATGCTACGCAGCGGCTTCAGCCGGACGCGGGGTACGGCGCAGGCCACGCGTGCAGCGTCTGGAGTGGGGCAGATCCTCGGGGCCGTGGCTGTTCTCGGTGGAATCGCACTGCTTTTCCTGCCCAACTCCGGTCTCAGCAGCAGCCTCAGTCCGTGGCTCATCATGGGAGGCTTTTTTATCTTTATCGGTGCGCAACTGGAAGACCAGGGACTGATGTTTCAGTCCGTGGTCGATACGGTGACGATGCGCGACGTGATGCTGACTGATTTCTCCACACTCTCGCCATCGGACACGCTCGAAGATGCGCTCTATAAAGCCATTCACAGCCTGCAGGATGAATTTCCCGTAGTGCGCGGCGCCAGCCTGGTCGGCATTGTTTCGCGGCAGGGAATTCTGGAGGCTCTGCGCAGCGAAGGGAACGGCTATGTACAGGGAGTCATGTCGCGCTCCTTTCAGGTAGCGCAGCCCGGCGACTCGCTGGGCTCGATGATCCGCCGCATGGCTGGCGGTCGGATGTCCCTTGTTCCGGTCACTGAAGGTGACAAAGTCGTTGGCATTGTCACGCTGCAGAACCTGATGCACAGCATGGGCATGCTGGCCGAACATCGCAGGTTCAAGCGCGAAAACTAAAGCCGTATCCCTTGAAAGAATTCGGCCATGTCGGAAGCGAAGACCGTGTCCGTAGAAAACGAAGACAAATCTGAACAGCCGCTGGCGCCGGGCTTATACCTCGTAGGCACGCCGATCGGCAATCTCGGTGACATCACGCTGCGTGCGATTCGCGTGCTTCGTTTTGCTGACCGCATCGCCTGCGAGGATACGCGTCAGACACAGAAGCTGCTGAATCACTTCGGCATCGATACCCCGACCGTCAGCTGCCACGAGCACAACGAGGTCGAGCGCGTGCCTGAATTTCTTGCCGCCATGAAGCAGGGAGCGCGGATCGCCGTCGTCTCCGATGCCGGCATGCCCGGAATCTCCGATCCTGGCATGCATCTGGCTGCCGCGGCAATCGAGGCAGGCATTGCCGTCTACCCCATCCCCGGAGCGAATGCGGCACTGAGTGCGCTGGTCGCCTCGGGGCTCAACGCCGAGCGGTTTGTATACGCAGGGTTTCTACCGCCCAAGGCAGGCTCTCGTCGCGCGGAGCTGGAGCGGCTGGCAGCCGGGGCTGACGATGGAACAACATTTATCTTCTATGAGGCACCCCATCGCATTCTGGAAACATTGGGCGATGTGCAGGCCGTTTGGGGCGAAACATGTCGTGTCGTCGTAGCGCGCGAGTTGACCAAATTGCATGAGGAATTCCTGCGCGGCAGTGTGGTAGAAGTGGCAACCGACCTGAAACAGCGGGATCGCATTCGCGGCGAAATCACGTTGTTGGTGGAAGCTCGAGTCCTGGCACAAACCGTAGCATCGGGCAGCATCGCTGAACGTATTGCAGAACTGCAGAAGTCAGAAAACCTGGACGAGAAAGACGCCCTCAAACGGATTGCGCGCGAACGCGGGCTTTCCAAGAGCGACGTTTACCGGGAATTGCAAAGGGAGCGAGCGAAGCGCTAAAGCAATTTCTTCGAAGCAATAGGTCATAGTCATCGCTTCAACGACCATGCTCGGAAGATAGGCAGGTCAGGCGGCACTGACACAACGCCCAGGTCCTTCTCGACACCGCTGCTAGAAGCGGGTGCCTCCGGGTACGATAGCGGCCTGTCCTGACCGCTGCACCCATCGCCCATTCTGCTTCTCCAGATATACCCATTCGCCCTGCGAACATAAACTGGCGCACCACGCAACCATGTACACCAGTGCGGCGGAGCGCTCCGGGTTGAAATACACATCGCTGAAGAAATTGATCCCGGGAAAGCCGCTGAATCTCTGCCTGCTGGCGCTGCTGGGGCTGATGGAGGTGCGCGATGTACGGAATTCTTGTATATCCGCGGGTGTTAGCAGAATGTAGGGCCTGTCGAGATGAAAGGCGCGGATCACCGGCTGCCGCTCATGCCGGCGCTGTTGATAGTCGACAACGGCATCATGGAATCGCCGGGGATGGTCTGCTGGAGCCCTGAGAGCAGCTTCCGGAGCCAGCGCCGGACTGATGTCTGTATCGTTCACTGTGGTATCGGCAATCGCCCAGCGCTGATTCTGGCTTGTGCCAAGATTGGCCAGGACCGCGCCCGGCATTAACAGCGAGTAGATGGCGTACACATCCTGCTGGCGGTCTGTCAGATGGATCGGTGAGTTCGTATTCGACTGAGCAAAAATCAATCCGGCAAGGGTGACAGTGACAGCTGCTGTCGCAATCAGAACTCGCCGCATTCTCATTTTCGCCTCTAATGTGCGTCGTTTGCGTCCCACGGAGCGGGCGACCGGGGTATGGGTTTCGTATCCCGCCCCTTCAGGCGGTCGTAGAAGTAGTCGTCGCTCGTCGTGCCGATGGACTCGTTGTAAAGGCTGGGAGAGCCGGCGACTTCTTTCAGCTCCTCGCTGAAGCGGTGGATCGCCTTTAGGTGATCGGCTGTTGCTGCAATCTCTAAACGGCTTGTTTTCAGAGACTTCTGGAAGCCACGGTCAAGCAGGTGTCCGATTTCTCCGCCCAGCACAAAGCCCGGCCGGGCAACAAAAGCCACGCCGTTTCCGTCGCTGGCGCGAGCAATTACCGCAGCGCAGCCATACTTTTCCACTCGATATTGCCCTGCGACGCCGGGCGCCTCACGGACATCAAATTGTGAACTGCGTAAGTTCGTGAGGATTTCGTCGAAGGTAAGCTGCTTTGTTTTTCTAGGCATAGCGGTAAAGGCACGGCAGACGCTACACTTAGAGTAGCCTGCCGGGACACATTCACTCTCGCACATTTACACGGCAGGCTGCAACGGACATTCGCTTATGGCAACGGCAACTCAATTGTTGGGCACGGCTTTACTGGATCGCATTGGCAATACACCCCTGGTGCGCCTGGAGCGAATCGCTGCCCATCTGCCCGGAATTCAGATCCTTGGAAAAGCCGAGTGGGCGAATCCCGGCGGGTCCGTGAAAGACCGCGCAGCCTCGTCCATTGTGGCCGCTGCTATGAAGCAGGGCAAGCTTGGTCACGGCCAACACCTGCTGGATGCGACCAGCGGCAATACCGGTATCGCGTATGCGATGCTCGGCGCAGCTATGAATTTTCCGGTCACGCTTTGTGTGCCGTCGAATGTCTCTCCAGAGCGCAAACGCATTCTGAGCGCCTATGGCGCAAGTGTCGTCTGGACTGACCCGAACGACGGCTCCGACGGCGCGATCCGCAAAGCCCGCGAACTGGCCGCAGCCGAACCGGAAAAATATTACTACGCAGACCAATACAGCAACGACGCGAACTGGCAGGCACACTATCGCGGCACAGCGAATGAAATCTGGGAGCAGACTGCGGGGCAGATTACGCATTTCGTCGCCGGGCTCGGCACCAGCGGGACTTTCGTAGGAACCACACGCCGCCTGAAAGAATTGAACCCGCAGATCCGGTGCATCTCCATGCAGCCCGATTCGCCCTTCAACGGCCTCGAAGGCTTGAAGCACATGGCAACGGCAATTGTGCCGAAGATTTACGATTCGTCCCTCGCTGACAGCGAGATGGAGATCGAGACCGAAACTGCGTATCGTATGGCTAAGCGCCTTGCACGAAGCGAGGGCCTGCTGGTCGGGGTCTCGGCGGCAGCGGCTGTCGCCGCTTGTCTGCAAGTGGCCGAAAAAGAGGCTGCGGAGGGACGCGAAGCCGTAATCGTGACGATATTGTGCGATTCGGCAGACAAATATCTAAGTGAACGCTTCTGGGAGGAAGAACAGACCAATGCTTAAGCTCGGCCAACACATATACAACACACTGCGGAAACATGGGGAAGAGACCTATCCGCATGAGTGTTGTGGTGTGCTGCTGGGCCGCGCTCAGGACGACGTGAACACCGTCGAAGACGCCGTGCGTGCCGGCAATACCCGCACCGACTCGGCCCACAACCGCTATCACATCGCCCCGCAGGAGCTGGTGAAGATTCAGCGGCAGGGGCGCGAGCGCGGGCTCGATATCGTCGGCTTTTACCATTCGCATCCTGATCATCCGGCACAATGGTCGAAGACCGATTTTGCCGAAGCGCACTGGCTGGGATGCTCTTACGTAATTACCGCAGTCGCAAACGGAGTTGCGCAGCAGACGAATTCTTTCCTGCTGAGGGGAACGAGCGAGGACGACAAATCCTTTGAGGACGAGACGATTCAGGTGGAGGAACTGGTAGCCGGGCGATGTTGACCGCCGGTCTGCCCGTCTCACGGCACGCAGATTTGCTTCTGCCTGTGCCTTAGAATCGCACCCCAACTGAAAAGGATTTCGACCATGAAAATTTTTATTCCTACGCCATTGCGCGTATACGTCGGCAAGCAGGATGCCGTGCAGGTAAATGCTCAAACGGTAGGCGAAGCGCTCAGTGCGCTCACCTCGCAGCATCCGGATCTCAAAAAGCATCTTTATTCCGATGAGGGCAAGCTGCGAGCCTTTGTGAACGTCTACTTGAACGACGAAGACGTGCGCTACCTGCCGGAAAAAGAAGCAACCACGGTTACCGAGGCGGATTCGCTGTCGATTATTCCATCTATTGCCGGTGGGTGCTGACCGCTCGGGCGGATGCGCCTTCGGATCGGCGGCCTGAAGAGGAACTGACTTGCTGAAGCTGAAAATGATTTCGATGCTTTTCGGCACGGCGCTTGCAACACAGGCGCAGCAGGTCACACTCGTCACGCCATCATCGATGCAATTCTCCGACCCGGCCTATAGAGTTACCTTCCGCTACCCGGCAAAGTGGAATTTCAGCATGGAAAACGAGTTTTACACGCCCGTCAGCATCACGTCACCGGAAAATCCGTCGCGTGGCTTTGTCTACTTCAGTAGTAATAATGGCGGCTACAATCCATATCCGCGAACGAACCTGGCAGGGGCAGAATTTGTATTCTCGAACCGGCAGGCAGTTTCCGCGGACGCATGTCTGAAGCAGGTGCTGCAGGGTGACGCAAATGCAAAAATGCTTGGGACAGAAACAATCAACAGCATTCCCTACATGCACGCGAAGACAGCCGGCGCAGGGATGTGTCATCAGTTCTCCGAAGATATTTATGCCGTCTCAGGCGGTGCAACCTGCTACCTGTTCGATCTCGCAGTGGAGACGCTTTGTGCTTTTGATAACACGCGCGAGATCACGAACGGCGAGCTTGCCCAAGTTCACGCCAGCCTGGAGAAGATTCTCTCCAGCGTAGAAATTAATAACGTAAAGAAAGACTAGGAAAACAAGATGCCAACATTTACTGAAGAAACAGTGGCGCTGCCACAACTCAGCAATGATGAAATCGCCCGTTACTCGCGGCATCTCATCCTGCCCGAAGTCGGGCTCGAAGGCCAGCAGAAGCTCAAGGCCGCAAAGGTCCTCTGCGTTGGCACCGGCGGACTCGGCGCACCGCTGACTTTCTACCTGGCTGCTGCGGGAATCGGCACCATCGGCCTGGTCGATTTTGATGTGGTGGATGAAAGCAATCTGCAGCGGCAGATCATCCACAGCACTGCGGACGTGGGCCGCCCCAAGATCGATTCCGCAGCCGATAAGCTCAAAGCGCTGAATCCGCATGTAAATATCGTGAAGCACGAGACGATGCTCACCAGCGCCAACGCGCTTGAGATCGTCAAAGACTACGATATCGTCGCCGATGGAACGGACAACTTTCCGACGCGCTACCTCGTGAATGACGCCTGCGTGTTGAGCGGCAAGCCGAACGCCTATGCCTCGATCTTCCGCTTCGAAGGCCAGGCCAGCGTCTTCGCGACGGAAGAAGGCCCATGCTACCGCTGCCTCTATCAGGAACCGCCCCCGCCGGGACTGGTTCCGTCCTGCGCCGAGGGCGGCGTGCTCGGCATTCTGCCCGGCCTGCTCGGCGTTGTGCAGGCAACGGAAGTCATCAAGCTGATCCTCGGCAAGGGCGATGCTCTCATCGGACGCCTGCTGCTCGTCGATTCGCTGAACATGAAGTTTCGCGAACTGAAGCTGCGCAAGAACCCTGACTGCCCGGTCTGCGGCACCCACCCGACAGTCACCAAATTAATCGACTACCAACAGTTCTGCGGCATCGTCCCGGAACAGAAGCCTGCCCCCATGCAAAACGGAATTCCGCAGATTACACCAGTTGACTTGAAGCGCCGGCTCGATGCCGGTGAAGATGTTTTCGTCCTCGATGTGCGCGAACCGCACGAATACCAGATCGTAAATATCGGGGCGCCGCTCATTCCGCTCGGAGATCTGCCGAACCGCCTCGGCGAACTCGATCCAAGCCGCGAGATTGTCATCCACTGCAAGACCGGCGGGCGCAGCCAGCGCGCCGCGGAGTTCCTGCAGAAGAGCGGCTTCAAGAATGTGGCGAATCTCGCAGGCGGCATTACCGCCTGGGCTACGGATGTCGATCCGAAGTTGCCTAAATATTAATTTCGTTTTGGTTACAGCTCAGAGCGCGCTTTCGGGCGCGCCTTTTTCTTGGTACAGTAGTGGCCATGTTGCGTCGCGCCTTGACGTTTGCTGTTTCTCTGGCTCTGTTCTTGGGTGGACACGCCATCGCGCAAAACACAACTGTCACCGGAACCGTTACATATCTGCAACGGATAGCTCTGCCTCCTAACGCAGTCGTTAAAGTCGCGCTCGAAGATGTATCGCTGGCAGACGCCCCGGCAAAGATTCTTGCGCAAAAGGAAATCCCGACAGCAGGCAGGCAGGTGCCCATCCCATTTGAACTGACGCTTTCATCAGCGGATGTACAACCCTCGCACCGTTACAGTGTGCGCGCCAGCATCCATGCAGACGGTAAGCTCCTGTTCACCTCGACCACCTCGAATCTCGTCCTGACCCATGGAGCCCCCTCGGAAGTCACAATCATGGTGCAACAAGTGCCGGCAGGCTCCGAAATGGCGCAACAGCCCACGGCCGCCTCTACACCGTTCGCCGGCACGCACTGGACCCTGATTGAGCTGGGAGGTCAGCAGATCGCATCCACAGCGGGGGGTCAGGCAGCGTATCTGCAATTCACGGCGGAAGGAAACCGGGTTGCAGGCAGCACCGGGTGCAATCGGCTGGCGGGAACGTATGAAAAAACTGGCAGCGAGCTGAAGTTTCACCCCATTGCCACGACCATGATGGCCTGCATAGGTCCGGCCATGCAAATGGAAAACAAGCTCAATAGTGCGCTGGGTAAGACCACCCGCTACCGTATACGAGATAACACGCTTGTTCTGTTCAATGGACAAGCAGTATTGGCGCGGTTCAAAGCGCAGGCCAACGAATAGTATCCAAAATCCAAAATCTATTCTTTGCCCGATGCACTCGTAGATGCGTATACTCCCGTCGTGCCAGGCGGAGCTTCATTTTTCATACCGAAATTCTCCGCTTGCTGAATCGTTCTTTTATCGGAGGCTCCGGTTCTGTATGGACCTCGCTTTGATCCGCATTCTTTTTGTTCTCGTTGTTACGGCTGCCTGTTACTTGTTTCGCGTGCACAGTTTACCCGCCTGGTTCTCGGTTCTCGGTGGCGCGGCCAGCGCGGCGCTCATCATCATATTCGAGATGCGCGTGCGCGCGCTCAGCTTGCGACGTCTGATCGGTGGCGTCATCGGCAGCATTCTCGGCATCTTCGGCGCTTTCCTCTGCAGCCTGGTCCTGGCCCACAGCCTGCCGGTGGGAAATACACGCAGCCTGCTGCAGATTTTCGTGCTCCTGCTCATGTCTTACGTGGGGCTTGTCGTCGGAACCAACAAAGGCGACCTGCTCAATCTTTCGGCGCTGGGAGATCTATTCAATGTGGAGCGCCAGAGCAAGCGCAATGTGAAATTGCTCGACACCAGCGCGATCATCGACGGCCGCATTGCCGACATGGCAGATACCGGCTTCCTCGATGGCATACTAATCATTCCTGAATTCGTGCTGCGCGAGTTACAAATGGTGGCCGACTCTTCCGACTGCTCCAAGCGCCAGCGTGGAAGGCGTGGCCTTGATGTCCTGCAGCGTATGCAGTCCAACTCGCTGCTCACCGTGCAGATCATGGAAGAAGATTTTCCGCATATCCGCGAAGTCGATCTCAAACTCATCGAATTGGCCAAGCAACTGGACGCGAAGATTGTCACCAACGACTTCAATCTGAACAAAGTTGCTCATCTGCATCATGTATCGGTTCTGAATATCAACGACCTTGCCAATGCTCTGAAGCCGGTTGTGCTGCCCGGCGAGAAAATGAACATCGTCATCTTGAAAGAAGGCAAGGAGTACAACCAGGGCGTCGGTTATCTCGACGATGGCACGATGGTCGTCGTCGATCATGCGCGTCGCATGATTGGCCGCTCGGTTGAGATCAGCGTGACCTCGGTGCTGCAAACCGCCTCGGGAAAAATGATCTTCGGTAAGGTGGACGAGGCACCTCAGCCGGTAACGAAATCCGAACCCCTGCGCGTCGCGGCGGAAATACGGGAAGTCTCCAGCTAAAGAATCGACCTATTACTGGTTTTGTGGCTTCTGCTGCGGAGTCCGAGTAATGGATGTGATTTGGATGATGTCATTTGTCTTATCCCCTGTCACACGGACAGGTTCGCCGGCAAACTTGGAAGCATTTAACTGTGGCTCCAGGACATAGACATGGTTTCCATACCAGAGACCGTATTCTGATCCCTCTTTGACACAGCGGCGAATACAAGCGCGGTCTGGAGTCATCGTCGAAGTGCGCTGACAGTTTGTGCCGCAGTGGGTGTCAGTAACAAAACCCTCCCATGTACCTGAGTTTTGTGCATATCCAAACAGCCCGGAAACGACGAGCAGCATTATGATGAGCAGGATCTTCATAGCTCCTCCCGTGTCTAGAGCGAGCGTAGCACAAGCTCGGTAAGAAAATGATTCTCAATATGGAATAGCCATTCTTTTCCACTTCAAGTGAGAAATTACGGAAGTCTTACAAGCCAGAGTGTTTGCGAGAAGTATCGTCGTAGGTGGGGAACTAATTAAACACCATGCCTGTACTCACTGAAGAAGCGGTTCCTACCGCGACCGCAACCCTCGCATCCGATGCTGCACAGTTCTTGCAGAAACCTTCCGGCAAGTTCAACTGGGTTTTTGGCATCTGGATCGCCATATTTCATCTGGCAGCCATTGCAGCTCTTTTCTTTTTCAGCTGGTCGGCGCTGATTGTCTTTGCTGTGCTCTGGGTGCTGGGGCAGAACGTGGGCATTGCTATGAGCTACCACCGGCAGCTCACACATCGCGGCTTCACTACACCGAAATGGGTCGAATATGCGATGGCCATCTGCGGCACGCTGGCCCTACAGGGCGGCCCGCTCTATTGGGTGGCTGTGCATCGGCTGCATCATCAGCTCACGGACAAGCCCGGCGATCCTCATTCCCCCCGCGATGGCGGATGGTGGTCGCATATTGGCTGGATCCTCTATGGCTCCTTGCATAACGACGATCCTGAAATGCTTGCCCGCTACGCGCCCGATCTCGCGAAAGACGGCTTCTATCGCTGGCTGAGCCAGTATCACTGGGTGCCTACAGTGATCATTGGGGCTGTGCTCCTGGCTTTTGGCGGATGGTCCTGGCTGCTCTGGGGCATCTTCATGCGCATTACGCTTGGCCTGCACGTTACCTGGCTGGTCAATTCTGCCACGCATATGTGGGGCTCGCGTCGCTTCTCTACGCGTGACGATTCACGCAATCTGTGGTGGGTCGCTCTGCTCTCAGGCGGAGAAGGCTGGCACAACAACCACCATGCGCATCCCGTTTCTGCAAGTCACGGCATGGCCTGGTATGAGTTTGACTTTAACTTCTTGTGCATTCGCCTGCTTGGCCTGCTGGGGCTGGCAAAGAAGATCAAGGTGCAGGGACCGGAAGGCGGCACGGCCCGCATCCTGCACGGCTAACTCTTCGTTAGCTAGGGTTTCGGGACTTCTC
>Ga0210386_10003663_pt1 | contig 12833 bp, 10 predicted proteins | sample IncBWH32OmetaG_FD_160091 | JGI IMG/M metagenome (GOLD analysis project Ga0210386, IMG submission 160091) | Forest soil microbial communities from Barre Woods Harvard Forest LTER site, Petersham, Massachusetts, United States - Inc-BW-H-32-O ... | reverse complement strand
GTTGCGCAGCGATGTTCTTCGTTACCGTAACGGACAGCCAGGAGTTCATCACGAAGAGATTGACACGTCGGAAATCGTTTCGCATCTGAACCGGCATTTATTCCGGAACACGACCGATGAACGGTATGCTACCTGCTTTTTTGGAGTGTATGACTCGGAGACGCGCCAGCTTCATTACACGAATGCCGGCCATCTCCCTCCCGTTTATATCTGCGGAACCAACGTGAGGCGATTGGAAACGGGCGGCATGGTGGTCGGGTTGTTTAGCGAAGTGCCATTCCAGCAAGGCGCGGTGGAAATTGAACACGGCGGAATGCTGGTGGCCTACAGCGACGGCTTGATTGAGCCGGAAAATGTGTATGGCGAGGAATTCGGCACCGACCGTTTGATCGATGTGGTTTCGCGCAACAGGGAAAAATCTTCTCACGATATTGCCGAATCCATGATGACTGCCGCGGAAGAATGGTCCGGATCGCCCGACCAGGCGGATGACATGACCGTGATCGTGATGAGATTTTCCGAACAAACGCAGGAGACGCGCACATGAAAGTCCTGACCGCGGCGCAGATGCGCGAGGCGGATCGCCTGACGACGGAGCGGTACGGCATTCCCGGAATTGAATTAATGGAAAACGCCGGAACCGCGATTGCCGAATTTTTGCACGAAAAATTTCCGGATATCAGGAGCCGCAAGATTTTGGTCCTTTGCGGGAAGGGAAATAACGGAGGCGATGGGCTGGTGGTGGCAAGGCATCTGAAAAATTCCGGATGTCCGGCCGTCGTATTTCTGTTTGCGAATCCGGGATCCATGGAAGGCGATGCAGCGGCAAATTTGAAGCGCTGGCAGCAAGGGCTCGGTGAAATGTATGTGGTGACGAGCGAGGCGGAATGGGAATCCGCGCGCGCAGCGCTGGTTGAGGCGGAATTGATTGTTGACGCGCTGTTGGGCACGGGACTGCGCGGCCCCGTGGAAGGCCTGCTTGGCAAAGTCATCGATGATTTAATTGCGGCGCGCGCGATGAGACGAGGAAAGACTGTCGTGGTGGCTGTCGATATGCCGTCGGGGCTTGCTTCCGATTCGCAGGATTTTGGCGGGCCAGTGGTTCGCGCGGATTTCACCGTGACGTTGACTGCGCCGAAGGTCGGGCAACTTGTTTTGGCCAGTTCGACAAACTGCGGCGAGTTGGTGGTGAAAGATATTGGTACGCCGTCGGAATTGCTGGAATCCGATCCGCACTTAAAAATTAATTGGATTCGGCCGCAGGAATTTGGTTCGTTGCCGCTGGTGCGCGAACAGTCCTCCAATAAAGGAACGTATGGGCACGTATTGATTGTTGCAGGGTCGCTGGGGAAATCCGGCGCTGCAATTCTGGCGTCGCGAGCTACGCTGCGATCAGGAGCCGGGCTAGTGACGGCGGCCACTCCTCTTGATGTGTTGCCGATCGTGGCAAGTGGGATGCCGGAAATGATGACGGCGCCACTGGCTTCGACCGAAGCGGGGACTGCGAGCCTGCGCAATCTCGATTACGGAAAATTCTCGGAAATTTTGAGTGGCAAATCGGTTCTGGCGATTGGCCCGGGACTTTCCATGCAGCATGAGACACAACAATTTATTCGTCAGGTGGTTGGGCAGACCGAGATTCCCATTATTCTGGATGCCGATGGATTAAATGCATTTGCGGGCATGACCGACACGCTGACCGAACGCAAGGCAACGGCCATGGTCTTAACGCCGCATCCGGGCGAAATGGCGCGCCTCCTGGGCATCACGGTGAAGGAAGTCCAAGCCCGGCGTCTAGACGTGGCACTCGAAGCTGCGGGGCGCTGGCGCGCCTACGTCATTCTGAAAGGTTTCCATACGATTCTCGCGGCGCCATCCGGACATGCTTACATCAATACCACCGGAAATCCGGGGATGGCGACGGGCGGAACGGGCGATGCGCTGACGGGCATACTTGCAGGGTTGACGGCACAATTTGGTATTGATGATTGGTCGCGCGTGCTTAGCCTGGGCGTGTATTTGCATGGACTTGCCGGCGATATTGCGGCGTCGCGCGTAGGAGAGGCGCCGCTGATTGCGTCGGACGTGATTGATGCGCTTCCAGAAGCGTATGCGCGGGTGGTGGCGGTGGGGAAGTAAGTTGGACCGCCTCACAGCTCGCGGAATGACAGAGTAATTTATTGTTTGCAGGCTTTAGGTTCACTTACTAAAAACTAATAGCAATCATTCTTAGATCGGAAATAAGAAATGTCCCCTGACGAAATTATTACGAATTCTTACGAAGAAACGATTGCCAAGGGCAGGGAGATCGCGGCAAAACTTGTTCCGCCGGTTCTGGTTTTGCTGAAGGGCGACCTGGGTGCGGGAAAAACCACGCTCACCAAAGGTATCATCAGCGGGTTGGGCGCGGCTAGGGAAGAAGACGTCACGAGCCCCACGTTTAATCTCGTGCATGAATTTCGCATGCAAAATGCGGACACGTCAGTTCCGAACGCGCGCGCTTACAAGGTTTATCATGTCGATCTTTATCGCATCGACAGCTTTCACGATCTCGAATCCCTTGGGATCGAGGATGCTCTTTCCGAAAAAGCGATCGTCATTATCGAGTGGCCAGAGCGATTCACGTTTCGCACGGACTGGCCCACAATCGAAGTACACCTCGATCATGCGGGGGGCGACTCGCGAAAAATCTCCATCTCGGATTTGATGCTGAAGCAATAACCGCCGCGGAAAATCTGCAAATAAGTGATCCCCGCGTCAAATATTGTTTGTGTTGGGTTTCCCGTGAGTGTAGCCTTTTACCCAATAAACGTTCCTGTTAATTGCGAGATCGTGTGCGGAGGGTCTTTTCTTGAAGATCAAGCATCTATTCTGCGTTGCGACGCTATTATCGGGATCTCTTGCCGGGACCGTTTTTAATTCCGCCGCGAACAGTTTGGCTCAGTCTACATCTTCCGCGCCCATGCCCATTAAATTTGACCATGCCTTGATTTGCGTTTCCGATCTTGCACCCACGCAACAGGGACTCACGGACGTCGGCCTGAAACCAGATTACGGCGGGCATCACGGGCACGCGACGACGCAGATGGCTCAACTTGGATTTCGGGATGGGAGCTACATCGGAGTGGAAGCTCCGGTGGACGCGTCGGTCGAAACAGGAACTCCACAATCAGCCTTGATGAAAGCGAACGCGGGCGCGTGCGGCTGGTCCGCAACTTCGACGGATATGAAAGGTGATTTGGAACGAATCTCGAAGTTGGGCGTAACAGTGGGGGAGCCCGAAGCGCGCAGCAGGACGCGTCCGGACGGGAAGTTGGCTGAGTGGCGAAGCGCTTCGCTCGGGCCTGGTGCGCCCGGCTCAAACTTGCCATTTCTAATCGAAGATAAGGGGCCGCGCAGCAACCGCGCGCCACAAGCATCGGCCAGCACCGAGGGAACTACTCTTTCCGGAGTCGGGGTGGTGGTCCTGGGAGTAAAAAATCTGGACGAAAGTATCGCACTATTTCGAAAAGTGTACGGATTGTCCGCGCCTAAGGTGGAAGACCATCGGGAATTTGGAGCGAAGATCGCTTATTTTACCGGAACTCCAGTGATGCTCGCCGCTGCCACCTCTCCGGATTCCTGGGTAGCGGAGAGGATTGGCCGCCTGAATCAAATCCCGCTTGCATTCCTTCTTCATGCGGACGACTTCAAGGCGGCGTCGAAACATTTCTCGCTCCCGGTAGAAAAGCGCTGGTTCAATTTGGATGTTTCGTGGTTTGATGTACAAAAATTGCATGGCGTAAGGTTAGGAATTGTCGGCGGATAAACTTCGAAAGTGGATTCATTGCATTCGCCGATGTAGAGGGAGCTTCATATGACAGAAATTACTCGACGCGGATTCGTGAAAGGGGCGGCTGTCGCGCCCCTCGCCTTTTCGCCATTCACTGTGGCGCAAACTTCCTCCGCTCCTCACTATGACGTTGTCATCGTCGGCGCAGGGCACAATAGCTTGATTACGGCATGCTATTTGGCGAAGGCCGGCTTCAAATGCCTTGTGCTTGAAGGACGTCCGAAAATTGGCGGAGGGACGAAGACCGCGCAACTCACGCTCAGCGGTTTTGAGCATGACGTTTGCTCCTCGATTCACGCTCGAATTCAAGCCAATCCGCTGATGAGAAATAATGAATTGAATCTAGGCGAATATGGCCTGGAATACATCTTTCCCGATCCCGTGTATCACATCGCCTTTCCGGACGGCAGCTACATCACTAAGTGGAGAGATTTTGACCGCACCTGTGAGGAAGTCGCCAAATATTCCAAGAAGGACGCAGAGACCTGGCGGCGCATGGCCACCGAGGCGGATGAAATCCGGCCCATCGTCAATCAAGTGGAATACACGCCCATCGGATTTGGAAAATCGCTTGCCGAACGCCTGGCAGAACATCCCCGAGGCAAAGTGTGGCAGCGGCGCATGGCCATGTCGAAGTGGGATGTGCTGCACCAGAATTTTGAGGATGAGCGCACCATGGTGGCAATGATGCCGCCATTTCCGAAAGAATTGACCGGCCCCTATTCAGGCTTTTCGGCATATCCGAGCAAGAAAGAAGAAGTTCCGCAGCCGAAAGGCGGTTCGGGAATGATCGCGACGGCGCTATCGCGTTTTCTGGAAGCGCGTGGCAGCGAAATTCTGGTGAACAAACCCGTAGTGCAATTGATCGTCGAGAACGGCAAGTGTGTTGGAGTGGAATGTGCTGACGGAACTTCGTATCGTGCGGAGAAAGCTGTGCTCTCCACGGTCCACATCAAGCAACTTGTGAATATGGCTCCAAAAGAAATGTGGCCGACGGATTTCCTCGAAGGCGTGAAAACTTTTAATACCGGAAATGCTTCCTTTAACTCGCATTTTGCGACGACGGAACCTTTGAAATTTACGACTAGGGAAGGCACGCTCGTGCCAGTCCACATATCAAACATTCAGAGTTGCAAGCGCGCGCTGCGCTACGAGTCTGAGTTGACCGCTGGCGAGTTCCACGTGGAAGAGCCTGTCCTGCATATCGTGCAAACTAGCGTCGCCGATCCTTCGCGCGCTCCGGCGGGAATGCACACGATTCGCGTACTCTGCGAACAGGCTGTCTATGATTTGCCGAACGGTGGTCCTGGACGATGGGCGGAGATCAAGGCGGAAGTGCAGGAAGCGCATCTGCGTGCCGTGCAAAAAATAGCTCCCAACCTGACCGACGACAAAATTCTGGCGCGATTCTCGACTTCTCCGGTAGACATCGAGCAGATGAACGCGGCGATGTGGCATGGCTCCTGCCACAGTGGCACGGACGGGCCGGCGCAGGCCGGCGCCATGCGTCCGGTCCCAGGCTGGTCGCAGCATCGCATGCCGATCCCTGGCCTTTATCAAACAGGCGGCACGACTCATCCTGGAGGCGGCGTTTCAGGTGGCCCCGGGCGAAATGCCGCCGTTGTGATGCTCAAGGATTTCGGCACGAGCATGGAAGAAGTTCTAAGTAAGAAGGGATAACCACAAGCCCGGCAATCCAGATCAGAAGTTGTAGCGCCCGCCTTCAGGCGGGCCTCTGTGAACTACCGACCACCCAATGGAGCGTGACTCGTGAAGCGTGACACCCGAAATTTTGGATTGCCAGTCGTGTTTGCATTGGCACTGGCAATTCTCTTTTTCGGAGGCTCCTGCCTATCTGCCGCAGCGCAATCCACGTCGCCACAGACGGCAAGCCAGGACGTACACGACACTCCCGTGCCGCTCCCCGCGCCGCAGCAACCCCTCCCATATAGCCATAAGGCTCATCTGGCGTTGGGTTTACAGTGCACGTTTTGCCACACGAATCCCGGCGGCGGAAGATTAATGACATTCCCTGATACTGCGATCTGCATGAGCTGCCATGCCTCTTTTGGCAAGAATGGGGCCAGCATTCAGAAGCTGGCCGCATACGACAAGTCAAAGACTCCCATCCCCTGGGTAAGGGTATACACCGTTTTGCCGGGCGTTAAATGGAGCCATAAGACCCATTTAGACGCCGGAATGAAATGCGAGATGTGTCACGGAAACGTCAGCCAGATGCAAGTCATGACCAACGTAAAGAGTGTAAACACGATGGTCGGTTGCCTCGATTGCCACACTTTGCACAATGCCAAGACGACCTGCACCACTTGCCACCCTGCGTGGGCGCCCGAAATGGTGGTGGATAAGAAAAAGTAGTAGAACCCCACCTTCCGGTTCATAACCTTCCAACCGAAGCATAGACCTTTGCAAGCATTCAAAACGAACAAAGTACCAAATTCCGCTAAATGTCCGATCTGCTGTTAACGGGTTGGATTCGCCATCTTGTTAGGGCATTGGCATCTTGTTAACCTCAAAGGGAGCTTCGCGAAGCCGTCTATGCCTGAACGCACATCCATGCTCTCGCCCGATACGCCTGCACGAATCAACTTGAAGGCCTATTCAGCAGAGCTATCACTCGGCACCCTCGCTGTAGGTGTTGATAATATTCACCATGACGTTTTTCTGAGCCCCACGTTCGTGGAGACGACGGAAGCGTATCTGCTTGAATTCATTCGCCAAACCGTAAACCTTCCGTTTCTTTCACAGAAAGAACGCTCGCCGAACGATAGGCGGCCATCCCCTCGCCGCGAAGCGGAAAGAAAAAATGTAAAGACTCCGGAAGTTGCGTCCTGGAAAAAGCAGCTCTCCGACCTTCTGCATACGGGTCTGCAGAAGGCCAAGTTTGAGAAAAATATCGAAATCGACCTGATTCTACGCGCGACTCTGCTGAAGTACCTTACACAGGAAATTGGCGCGCAGTTCGCCAATATTCTGCTGGAAGCGAAGGAGTGGATTCGAGGCCGCGGCGAACACTTCGATCGCAGTGAGCAAGCTCACGTCATTAAGTCCCACCTGGCGGAATTGCAGGCTGATCGCCGCAATCTCTTCCGCAAGGTAGGCCAGCATATTTACCAGGCGATTCTGGACATTGAGGAAAACAGCCTCGGAAGGTCCCGGAAAGCACTGTTCGGGGACGAGTGTGCCACGGCATACGACATTTTGAATAACCGCCTGGCCTTCGTCGAAAACGGCAAGGATGACGTGCTTTTTCTCGAGCAGTACGTGCTGCTCGGGAATTACATCCGTGATCAGGACCGGTTTGAAACGTTCGATGTGGTCATGCTGGACCTCTTGCGCGAGTCCGTGTTGCCGGGAGAATCCGGCAACGATTTGAATGAATCGTGGCAATCACACCAGAAACTCGTGGATCAGGCGGTGGCGTATCAGGCGGAAATCGCACGGCTGAAGGACGAACGCGAGACTCTTGCCCGTAAGCTGGAAAGGTCCGAAAGCCTGATGGGTCGCGTAGGATTTGGGGCCGATCCGGCTGAGATTCGCGCTTCAATGGCGGAAATCGAAAAGCGTCAGCGGTTTGCGCAGCGCAAGCTGGAAGAAACAAATCCGCGGATTGAAGCTTCGCATAGTGAAGCGGATTATTTGGCCAAGCAATATCAGGAGCGACTAGGCGATTATCTGAACCAGCCCGAAAATGCGCGCAGTGTGTGCGACCCCGCGGCCGTGAATGGCTCCAACAGAAACAAGGCTGGAGTGCGTGCCCAATTGCTGGAGGAGTTGATTGTGCGGCTGGAACAGCGGGATTTGCTGGTGCACATTCTGGCCAGCTACCAGCTGCGGAATATCTGCCACGATTATTGCCCGCCAATCCATTTGCAGCAGTTGAAAAAGGCTCTTGTCTCGCGCGAAGAACTAAAGCGCGTGGAGGAAATACTGAAGCAATTCCCAGCGCGGCAGTATTCCGCGCAACGGATCGAGGAACTGTCCAAAAAAATTCGCAAAACGCCGCGAGAAGAAGTACGCGCGGTGGTTGTGCGCTTCGCCGAAGATTTCATGCGACTGCGCCGGGACCTCAGAAATTATGAACGCCTGAGCGCCGCCATGGAGCGCATTAATCTGGTGCGCAACGAGCGCAGGCGGGAACTTTCGGAAATGAACCACAGCCTCTACGAATTTCTCCTGCCCGAAGAGGCCCGGCCCGCGGAAGATCACGTGGTCACGCATACGGTGATTAAGGCGGACGTGCGAGGCTCAACGAAAATTACGCAGGATCTGCTTGCGCGCGGACTGAATCCCGCGTCTCTTTTCAGTCTTAATTTTTATGAGCCGGTGAAGCGTATTCTTGACCGGTATGGAGCGTCGAAGGTTTTTATCGAAGGCGACGCGCTGGTGCTGGCAATCTACGAAACGGAATCGACGCGGGCGCAACAACGCGCGGTATCAAAGGCTTGCGCATTGGCCCGGCAGATTCTCGCGGTCTCGACGGCTTACAATGATCGGCCGGATATGACCGATTTGCCGAGACTGGAACTGGGAATAGGAATCGCGTTTCAGGGATCGGCGCCGACGTATTGGATGGATACGGATTCGCGTATCATGATTTCGCGCGCGTTGAATCTTTCGGACCGGCTTTCAAGCTGCTCCAAGGCCGCAAAACGCATGCTGGCGCAGAATCCCTCGCCATTTCGCCTGTTCCTGTTTCAGACGATGATGGATGGAGTGGCCGAGGATGAGGCCGACGAATTTCTGGTTCGGTACAATTTAAATGGCGTGGAATTGAACGAGGAAGGTTTCCAGAAGCTGCGGGAAGAAATTTCCTTATCGGAAATGGAAATTGATTGCATCATGCCATGGGGGAAGGAACGCGTGACCCTTTACCGCGGGGAAACGCCGGTGGGAGAGAGTCTTGAGCCTGTGCTCATTCGCCGTGGATTTATTCGCGAGATGTTGCCGGGCGGGAAAATTGGGCAGGCGGGAACCCGTCCGTATTATGAAGTTTGCGTGAGTCCAAAAGTTTTGGAGCTGGCTGATTTTCTAACTGAGACGGCTGCGGTGCGGCGCGCTTGAGATAGGGGAATAAGAAGGCGCGATAGAGATGCTGTCACCGATTCTGAATAGTTTTCTTAATTTTTTCAAAATTGCTCCATGAGCAGAAGCAAATCCAAATCCAAGCGTCGAAAATTTACCGCTGCCGGCGAGGCTCGCCGCCGCGCTCGTGAACAGGCAGGATCTCCGCCTGCCGCGCGAGTCATTCCCGATAAACGCCTGAAGCCAACCAAACACAAGAAGAAATTGACTGAGGAATAGGTAGGACAGGCATCACAGGCTGCGGAAAAAGTATTAATTCTGTCATTCCTCGCTTCGCTCGGAATGACAGAGCGTTGCGTTTTTCCGCAGGCACTTCAGCCTGTCAGGTTTAAATTTTTAATTTGACGTGGCGCGAATAGCAGACAGGCTGAAATTTATCCTACTAGTGAATGTGGCGCGTTTTTTTCTGCATATAATCCATCAGCAGATACTGGCCGAGGGTGTAGGGAGTGGTGAAATACGCTTTGCCCCTACAGAGTTCCGTCACTTTTTGCACGAAGTGGACGAGGCTGTAGTCGCTCGCCAGCATAAACGTGTTGATCAAAATTCCGGATTTTCGGCAGCGGCCCACTTCTTCCAGTGTTTGCGTGACGACGAGCGGATCGAGACCAAACGCGTTTTGTAAATGCGGCCGTCATCGAGTGTGAGCGCAGAAGGTTTTCCGTCCGTGATCATCACGATCTGCTTCATGTCTTTTTTCTGGCGCGAGAGAATGCGGCGCGCGAGACGCAGGCCTTCACGCGTATTCGTATAGTATGGGCCGACCTGCACGCGCGCAAGTTCGCCGAGCGGCATTTCTTCCGCGGAGTCGTGGAACAGCACGAGATGCAGCGAGTCGCCGGGATATTGCGTGCGAATGAGGTGCGAAAGCGCGAGGGCCACTTTTTTTGCGGGAGTGAAGCGATCTTCGCCGTACAGAATCATGCTGTGGCTGCAATCGAGCATGAGGACGGTGGCGCACGAGCTCTGATACTCCGTCTGGTGAACCATCAAATCCGGATAGTCAAGTTCGATGGGAACCTTCGAACCTTCGCGACGCACCGCGTTAAACAACGTACCGCTGATGTCAAGATTCAGGGTGTCGCCAAATTCGTAGCCGCGAGAAACTCCGCCCGATTCGACGCCTGTCGATAAATCCCGCGTGTCGTGGCGTCCAAGGCTGCTCTTCCCGAGCGATCCCATCAAATCCTTGAGCGTTTTGAATCCGAGGAAGTCGATGGTTTTGTCCGTGATTTCAAAACGAGGCTCATTTTCACGGTCGCGTTCACGGCCCTGGCCCACTTGTCCGCGCGGAGTTTTGTCAGGCGGCGCGGTGATTTGCGGCTGCCCCGTTACGTACCCTTCCTCCATCAGCTTTTCAATCAGCTGGTCGATCAACTCCTTCATCTTTGCGTCCATCTGTTCGGGAGTGCCGTCGAGCAAATCTTTCATGTCCTGATCGCCGAGCAAGTCGCCCTGTTCAAGGGCGCGCTGGATCGCCTGGCGCAGGGCCTCCATGGATTTTTCGGGGTCCATTTCAGACATGCCGTAGAATTGTGACTCGAAGCCGCTCTGAAGGAAAAAGTCGGACAAGCGTTTGAGCAATTCCTGCAGATCCACGCTGTCGGCGGGTTCGCCCGTGTACTTGGTGTAACGGATAAATTTTGGCATACGTTTTGCTCGCTTACCGGCTGCTGAATTGCAGGACTTTACTTTAAAACCCCGCCTCTGACCCTTCGCGTGCTCTCAGGGCAAGAGAGGCGGGCTGCAGTGCATTTCTCAATTAAATTGGCGACGCGGCGGACGTTGTTGCTGTTCGCGCGGGTCGGGCGCTTTGGGACGCTCGGCGTGGAAGCCGCGTTCTTCGTTGCGGCTGATGCGCTTGTGCGCCCAGAGGCCCTCAAGAATAAATTCGGCGGCGGCGGCCATTCCGGCTGGGCCACTGCGGCCATCAACCCCCATGCGCTCCACGATTTCCATCAAACCCTGAATTTTTTTAAGCTGAACGAGTGCATCGGCAGCGGGAGCGCTTTCAGGAACTTTCAGTTCGCCTCCCAGCTCAAACCATTGCACGATGGGCTGAACGTTTGCGCCCTCCATGCGAGTGGTGAAAACTTTGCCCACAGCGTTGCGAATCAGCTCGCGCGCGATATTTTCCGCGCCGCGTAGTTCGCCCTCGTATTCGAGCTCCATTTTTCCGGTGATGGCCGGGAGCGCCGCATACACGTCGGCGATGCGCGCCGAGGAGCGCGCTTCGCGATTGCGCACCGCACGCTGCTCCGCGCTGCTAACGACGCTTTCCAGTGCAGCGATGGGCAAGCGCTGGCTCACGCCTGAACGCTTGTCAATCCGCTTATCGTCACGCGCAAGGAAGGCCACAAGTTCGACGACCTCACGCAAATAATCGGGAACATCGACTGCGGACCTGCCGCCATCACGGGCAACCCACGCTTCCTGCCTGGTGATCGAAACGCCTTCCTCGACGGTGGCGGGATAGTGCGTGCGAATTTCCGAACCGATTCGATCCTTTAGGGGAGTAATAATTTTTCCGCGAGCGGTGTAGTCGTCCGGGTTGGCTGTGAAGACGAGCAGCACATCGAGCGGCATGCGCACCGGATAACCTTTAATCTGGATGTCGCCTTCCTGCATGATGTTGAATAATCCGACCTGAATTTTTCCCGCAAGATCGGGAAGTTCGTTTACAGCGAAGATGCCGCGATTGGCGCGGGGAAGCAGGCCGTAGTGAATGGTGAGTTCATCGCCAAGGGCTCGTCCGGATCGCGCTGCCTTGATGGGATCGACGTCGCCCAAAATGTCCGCAATGGTTACGTCGGGCGTGGCCAGTTTTTCAATGAAGCGAGCATCGCGCCCAAGCCATGAGATAGGAGTGCCGTCGCCCATTTCCGCGACCAGATCGCGGCAGGCTTTGCAAAGCGGCGCGTAAGGATTGTCATGAATTTCGCAGCCCGCGATGTAGGGCATTTCCAAATCCAGAAAATTGACGAGGCCGCGCAGAATGCGGCTCTTCGCCTGGCCGCGCAGGCCGAGCAAAATAAAATTGTGGCGCGCGAGCAGCGCGTTGACGATTTGCGGAAGAACGGTTTCTTCATAGCCATGAATGCCGGGAAAGAGCGGCTCCCCAGATTCCAGCTTTTTCAGAATGTTGGCTCGGAGTTCATCTTTCACCGTCCGGCAAGCGTTTCCAGCCGCATAGCCGGGAAACGCTTTCAATTCACCCAGGGTTCCGGGTTTCGTTGTCATGGGGCCCCCAATCACTCAAATCCTATTATATGTCAGAAGGAGGATTACTGCAGAATTCAGGAAAAGTTGAAAAAAAGCCGCGCATCACTGCAAATTCACGCGGAGATGTCGGCTGGCTGAAAGCTAATCTGCCGGTGAAGCAGCGACAGTTTCTTTGCATGCCGCACGGGCTTTGTCCAGCTGGCCGGGAGTGTATTTCTCCGGAATCTTGAGATACTTAACTCGGTCTTTTACAGCGAGGCGCATCAATTCGTCCGCGCCTTCCTGCCCAACCCATTTCTTCTGCGGAAGATCGTAATTCTGCGTCTCCAGAACTTCAAGAGCGCTGGTCCGGCTCTGGGAAACCGCGACGCCCCAGAACTTGGTGTTCTTTTCGGTATATTCCCTGAAAATCACGCACGCCGAATTCTGATTGGTAATGCCAAACACGACCGGCTCTTCTTCCACTTTCGGTTTTTTATCATTGGCAAAGCCCGGAACGGTTAAGGAGAGAACAAGCACACTGATTGCAAATAATTTCATTTTTGCACTCCTTTGCCTGGACTTGCGGAGACTATACGCCAAGTATACTTAAATCGTTATTTCATTTCATTGCAAATGAGAAAAGAGGAGTTGCAAGGGGAGCACACTATAGTTTGCTGTGGCCGTTGCCTGCTGC
>Ga0210386_10003661_pt1 | contig 12834 bp, 12 predicted proteins | sample IncBWH32OmetaG_FD_160091 | JGI IMG/M metagenome (GOLD analysis project Ga0210386, IMG submission 160091) | Forest soil microbial communities from Barre Woods Harvard Forest LTER site, Petersham, Massachusetts, United States - Inc-BW-H-32-O ... | reverse complement strand
CCTGCTTCCAGGTGATCACGTGCTGGTCTCCCGGGTGCTCTACTGGGGGGTTCGGAAGTGGCTGGCTGAGTTCGCCCTCACCTGGGGCCTGGACGTGGAGTTCACCGATACCACCGACCTCGGCGCGGTGGCGGCGGCGATCCGCCCAGGCCGGACCCGGCTGCTGTGGGTGGAGACCCCGGCCAACCCCATGTGGGAAGTCACCGACCTGGCCGCGGTTTGCGCGCTCGCGCACGCTGCGGGGGTCCGGGTGGCCGTCGACAACACGGTGGCAACCCCGGTGCTCACCCGGCCGTTCGAGCACGGGGCCGATCTGGTCGTGCACTCGGCCACCAAGTACCTGAACGGCCACAGCGACGTGCTGGCCGGCGCGGTCCTGACCGCGCGCCGGGATCCGTTCTGGGAGCGGATCCGGTCCTGGCGTCGCAACGCCGGCGCCGTGCTCGGACCGTTTGAGGCCTGGCTGCTGCAGCGGGGCATGCGCACGTTGTTCCTGCGCGTGCACCGGGCCTCCGACAGCGCCCTGGCCATCGCCACCCAGCTGTCCGGGCATCCGGCGCTGACGCAGGTGCTGTACCCGGGGCTGCCCGCCCACCCCGGCCACCAGATCGCGGCCCGCCAGATGAGCGGCGGGTTCGGCGGCATGCTATCGATCCGGCTGGCCGGCGGAGCCGAGCACGCCACCGAGGTACTGCAGGCGGTCCGGGTGTTCAAGCGGGCCACCTCGCTGGGCGGGGTGGAGAGCCTCATCGAGCACCGGGCCGCGACGGAGGGCCCGTCCTCACCCGTGCCCGCCGACCTGCTGCGGCTGTCGATCGGTATCGAAGCCGTCGGCGACCTGATCGCCGACCTCGACGCCGCGCTGTGTAAGGCCGCGCCATGACCGAGCTGCCTCGGCCGCCTGCGGCGGCCGAGCTACCCTGGCCGCCTGCGCCGGCGGGCCTGACCGGGCAGGTCGCGGCCGTCCTGGAGAGAAGCCTGCTGCCCTCGATCATCGCCCGCGGCGCGGCGGTGCGGGTAGTCGGCGTGCAGGACGGGGTCGCCACGCTGGAGCTGACCGGATCCCCGGGCGCGGTCGTGCCGCTGGCCGCGCGCATCGAAGCCCAGATCCGCGCTGCCGTCCCGGGCATCACTGGCGTCCGGATCGTCACCCCCGGCGACCCGGCACCGCCAGAAGCTGCCGCGACCCTGGCCGAACAGGCCCGCCGCATCATCGACCGCGAAATCAACCCGGCCATCGCGGCCCACCGCGGCCGCGCTGTCCTGGTCGGCGCGGAGGACGGGTGGGTCCGCATCCGCCTCGACGGCGGCTGCCAGGGCTGCAGCCTGGCCGAAGTGACCGTCCGCCAGGGCATCGAACCGCTGCTGCGGGCCCGCCTGCCCGGTATCGTCGGCGTCCTGGACGTCACCGATCACCAAGCCGGAACCCAGCCGTTCTTCTCCCCGGAAAAGCGGTGACCGCGCCGCGGGTGCTGCTCCTGGTGCCCGCCCGTACCTACCGCGCGGCTGACTTCCTCACCGCGGCGAGCCGGCTGGGACTGGACCTGGTCGTCGGCAGCGACGGGGCACTGCCGCTGGGCGGCCGTCCGGTCGTCCACGTCAGCCCCGGCGACCCGGAGCGCAGCGCCGACCGGATCATAGCCAGCACCGGGCCGGTCGCCGCGGTCGTGGCCGCCGATACCCCGATGCTGATCCCGGCGGCAGTGATCGCCGGGCGGATGGGACTACCGCACAACCCGGTAGACGCGGTGACCGCCGCCTGCGAAAAGGCCGCGCAGCGGCGCCGGTGGGCGGCCGCCCAGGTCGCCCAGCCGGCCTTCCGGGTAGTGCCCGCCGCGGCGCCGGAAGATGCCCTGCGGCAGGCGGCGGCCGAGGTCGGCGGGCCGTGCGTGGTCAAGGCCACCTCGCTCAGTGCCAGCCAGGGGGTCCTGCGCGCCGACGGCCCGGGGGCGGCGGTGGCCGCGGCTCGGCGGGTGCGAGAGGTCCTGGCCACGGCCGGCCGGCCCGGACCCGAGCCGCTCCTGGTGGAGGAGTACGTGCCAGGACCTGAGCTCAGCATCGACGGCCTGCTCACCGCGGGAGCGCTGACCGTCACCGCCGTGTTCGACAAGCCCTGGACCCCCGAAGGCCCCACCTTCGAGGAAACGCTGCTCATTACCCCCTCCCGGCTCGCCGAGCCGGTGCTCGCCGCGGCCATCGACGCCGCCGGGCAGGCCGCCCGCGCCCTCGGCCTCACCCACGGCCCCATCCATGCCGAGCTGCGCATCGACGAGCGTGGCGGCCAGGCCCGGCCGGTCATGCTCGAGCTGGCGGCCCGCTGCATCGGCGGCCTGTGCTCACGCGCGCTGCGGTTTCCTGGCGGCACCAGCCTGGAGGAGATGGTGCTGGCCCACGCCCTGGGCCGGCCTGTCCCCGGTCACCACGGCAGCCGGCCGTCCGGCGTACTCATGCTGCCCGTGCCGCGGCCCGGCGTGCTCCGCGCCGTCGAAGGCCAGGCCGAAGCCGCGGCTACCCCCGGTATCACGGGCCTCAGCATTACCATCCCCGTCGGCCAGCGTGTGCGCCCGCTGCCCGACGGGGACCGCTACCTGGGCTTCATCTTCGCTGAGGGTGACACCCAGGACCGGGTGGAGCAGGCGCTCTCCGTCGCCCGCGACCGGCTGCGGGTAGTGATCCAGTGATCGGCGCCGCCGTGCGAGACTGGCTCCATGACCGAGCACACCCACCACGACGACGAAGACTCGGCCTGTGCGGTGGCCCACGGAGCCGTCGCGCCGGTCACCGGAACGGCCGGGACCCGCGACGCGGGGGAGCGCACGCTGGTCGCGGTCTTCGCGTCACCGGTCGCCGGGTTCCTGCTCCGCTACGGTGCGGACCTGGGGTTCCGAGGGTTCCTGCTGGAACCGGACCCGGCGCGCGCGGCCGGAGCCGCCGCGCTCGGGTTTCCGCTGCTGACCGCGGCGCCCGACGACCTCGACGACTCCGCGGACGTGATCGCCACCGACCACCACCGGCCTGAGCTGGGCCTCATGCTCCGGGACGTGCTGGCTACCAAGGCGAGGTGGATCGGGGTCATGGGCAACCCGCGGCACGTCGGACCGCACGTGCAGATGCTCACCGACCTCGGTGTCCCGCCGGACGAAATCGCCCGGGTGCACCGGCCGATCGGGCTCAACATCGGCTCGCGGACGCCGCCCGAGATCGCCATCTCGGCCCTGGCCGGCCTGCTGGCCGACCGCAACGGCCGCTCCGGCGGATTCGAGTTCTAGTTCGATGCTCTAAGCCGGCCGAATGTCAGTACCGAGAGATAATCTCGGGTTCGGCATTGGACCAGGAGCGTGATGACTATGACCAACTCCGCCACGCAGGCTCGGCCTGCCAGCCGCGGCGGCACTCCCCGGCCGAAAGGGCGGCCGGGCCGTAAGCCGAAGGGCAGCATGCCGGTGGTTGTCCCGGAGACGCCCGGCAAGCCCGATCCCGGCCACGTGCTGACCTGGCGGCAGCGCAAGATACTCCGGGCGATCCGGGAGTCGGTCCAGCGGCGCGGCTACCCGCCGTCGATGCTGGAGATCGGCAAGGCGGTCGGCCTGACCAGCACGTCGAGCGTCTCCTACCAGCTCAGCATTCTGCAGCGCAAGGGCTACCTGCACCGGGACGTGGGACGGGCGCGGACCATGGAACTCCGCCTGCCGGGCCGGCCAGGCATTCCTGGCCTCGATATCCCGTCGCAGGAGGCGGAGGGCACGCTGTTCCTGCTGAAGGTGATCGGCGATTCCATGATCAAGTCCGCGATCGCGGACGGGGACTGGGTCGTGGTCCGGCAGCAGGACGCGCAGGACGGGGACATCGTGGCCGCCACGGCCCACACGCCGATCCTCAAGGACGAGGCCAGCATCATCGGCCGGGTGGTCGCGGTCCTCCACCGAGTCTGAGCTACCGCGCACCCCCGCGAAATCGAATCAGCAACTTGTGCAGCGGCGGGCATACTCGCCCTCCGTGTTCGGTTGCACCCCATAGCAGTCTGCGCACTTGCGCACGTTAGGCTGAAACCAGCCTAAGCGGGGGCAAAGGCACACGGGAGGCGGCTTTGGCCGGGGCGTTTTTCCGGCACCGGGGACTCATCGCGTTCTCCGCTGGGGGGGCGATGGCCGAGGCGATCGTGCTCTCGTACCTCGCGCCCTCCGCCCGGTCGCTCGCGCCGCAGGTCACCGCGCTTCCGCCGCTCGCGGCCTACCATGACCTGCGCTGGCTGTTCGCGTTCAACCAGTCCTGGCTCGGCTTCACCTCCGTACTGGTGGTACTGGTGGTGGTCCGGGCGGCCGTGGACGCGGTCCTGATCCAGCTGGCCTGGCCGCGCCAGCCCGATTCCGCGGTCCAGCCCGATCCCGCGGTCCCGAGCCTGGCGCGGCCGCGTTTCCTGACCTCCGTCGTGTCCTGCATCGTGCTGACCGTACTGGTCGGACTGGTGTTGTCGCCGGTGGTCACGCTGATGTTCGGGGTGGCGCTGCTCCCGTTCTCCTGGCCCTACCTGGCCGCGGTCCCGATCCTGCTCGGCACCGCGGTGGCGCTGAGCCAGGGCGGCGTGGGCCAGGCCTGGTGGCGGCGGCTGCCCCCGGCGCGCACCGCGGCCTGGGTGCTCGTGACGTTCTTGATCTTGTCCCTGGCTTCGGCGCTGATGGCGCACCTGGACACGGCGGGCATCGTGGCCGTGGCCGGGCTGGCCGGGGTGCTGGACGCGCGGGCCTGGTACGGGCTCACCACCGCGGCCGTCCGCCGAGCGGCGGCAAAGCCGCTGCACCCCTGGCACTGGCGCGCCACGCTGCAGCGGATCCGGCGCTCGTTGCTCGACCGGACCAGCTGGGTGCCGGTCGCGCCGCTGGCCGCGGTGATGGTCATCGTCCTGGTCGTGGGCGTGACCCGGCTGGCCTTCACCGGCACCGTGCGCTTCGCCCACGACACCGGTGAGGTGGTGGCAAGCGCGGACGAAGCGGCCGGGCTGATCCCGTCCCGCGGATCGGGCCAGAGCGGTCAGAGCAAGACCGTAAGCGCCGCCAAGCCCGCGGGCGCGGTGCTGGTGGTCGAGGGCTTCGGGTCGAGCTGCTGCCACGCCGCCGACAGCCTGCGGGCGGCCGAGCCGGGCATGCTCGTGCGTCAGTTCTCCTACCTCGGCCTGAACGCCGCCGGGCAGCCGATCCCGTACGGCCCGGCGGCCGGCGACCTGCCCATCCAGGCGCTCGGCGACCGGATGGCCGCCCAGGTTGACCGGCTCTCCCAGCAGGCCGGCGTGCCGGTCGACGTGGTGGCCGAGAGCGAGGGCACCCTCGGCCTGTACGCGATGCTGGCCCGGCACCCGCACGTGCCGGTGAAGTCGGTGACGCTGCTGAGCCCGATCATCGAGCCGGACCAGCTGGGCCAGGCGGGGGGCACTGTGCCCGGCGCCGCGCTGACCACGCTGAATAACCTGGTGGGGGGCATGTCCCCATACGGCAGCTCGGGCGCGCAGGAGCTGATCGATTCGGTCAGCAAAGTCGGCGCCCGGTACTTCGAGGAGGTCAGCCGCGACCGGACGCTGCCCTGGCTGGCCGTGGTCCCGCTCGCCGACGCGGTCACCCTGCCCGCGTGCCCGTGGCCGCAGAACGTAGTCTTCGTCGACGCCTTCCACGGCGGGCTGCTTGGCAACGCCTCGGTCCGGCAGTTGGTCGAGAGCTTCCTGACCGGCGGCGACGCGCAGGTGGACAGCGCGTCCCAGCGGCAGCTGCGCGGCACGGCCGAGCTCATCGCGGCCGCGGCCACGGCCTGGCGGATGCCCGAACTCAGCGCGTCCTGTCCCGCCGCGGGAGGCTAGCTGGCGCGCCGCGCGGCGATCCGCTACGCTGAGCCCGTGACGCGAGCAGCTCGCCCCTCCAGGCCAACACAGCAGTGGTGGCGCCGCCGGTAGGCGGCCCGCTGATTCGCGTTCAGATATCGAAGCGACCGCCCGGAAACGGCGGCCGCTTTTTGCGTTTCTTCGGCCGCCTCCCGGGCCCGAACCCCGGAGGGGCCACGTGGACGCCCACCGTACGGAACTGACGACCCGCGGCGGCGTGCGGGTCATCCGCACCGCCACCCCGTTCGACCCGGTTGAGCTCGACCGGATCGCCGCGCTCGTGGACGAGCGCCGCGGCGGCGTGATGAGCTCCGGCATGGAGTACCCCGGGCGGTACAGCCGCTGGCACATGGCCTACGCCGATCCGTGCGCCGAGATCATCGCCACCGGGCGGCGGATCACGGCGCGGGCCCTGAACGACCGCGGCCGGGTGCTGCTGCCGGTGATCCGCGCGGCCATGGCCCGGACGGGCCAGCCTCAGCCGACCGGGCTCACCGGTGACGAGACGGTGGTCATCCCGGAACCCGGCCGCGACTTCACCGAGGAGGAGCGCAGCCGGCGGCCCACGGTGTTCAGCGCGCTGCGGGAGATCGCGGCGGCGTTCGGCTGCGCCGACCCGCATCTGGGCCTGTACGGGGCGTTCGGTTATGACCTGGCCTTCCAGTTCGAGCCGGTGCGGCTGCGCCGCGAGCGTCCGGCCGGGCAGCGCGACCTGGTCCTGCACCTGCCCGACGAGATCTGGGTGCTGGACCGCAAACGCGAGGAGGCGGTCAGGTACGCCTACGAGTTCGAGGTGGGCGGCGCGTCGACGGCCGGGCTCGAGCGCCTGACGGCTGGCACGGTCCCGCAGCACGATCCACGCTCCGTTCGGCCAAAAGATCTTCCTCCGCCGCCCGAGCCGGGCAGCTACGCGCGCGTTGTCGAGGAGGCGCGGCAGCGGTTCGCGCGCGGGGACCTGTTCGAGGTGGTGCCGAGCCACGTGTTCCACGGGCGGTGCGCGTCGCCGGCCGCGTTCTATGACCTGCTGCGGCAGCGCAACCCAGCCCCGTACGAGTTCCTGTTTAACCTGGGCGAGGGGGAGTACCTGGTCGGCGCGTCGCCCGAGATGTACGTCCGGGTCACCGGGGACCGGGTGGAGACCTGCCCGATCGCGGGCACGATCGCGCGCGGCGAGGACACGCTCGAGGATGCGGTGAACATCGCCACCCTGCTCGGCTCGGCCAAGGAGGAATCCGAGCTGACCATGTGCACCGACGTGGACCGTAACGACAAGGCGCGGGTCTGCGTGCCCGGCTCGGTCCGGGTCATCGGGCGGCGCCAGATCGAGATGTACAGCCGCCTCATCCACACCGTGGACCACATCGAGGGCCGGCTGCGGCCCGGATTCGACGCGCTCGACGCGTTCCTCACCCACATGTGGGCCGTCACCGTGACCGGCGCGCCCAAGACCTGGGCCATGCAGTTCATCGAGGATCACGAGCAGACCCCGCGCCGCTGGTACGGCGGGGCGGTCGGCAAGATCGGCTTCGACGGGTCGATGAACACCGGCCTCACCCTGCGGACCGCGCACATCACCGGCGGGATCGCCGCCGTGCGCGCGGGCGCGACGCTGCTGTACGACTCGATCCCCGACGCCGAGGAGAAGGAGACCCACATCAAGGCCCGGGCCCTGCTGGAGACCCTGGCCGAGGCCGGGCGTGTGGCGCACGGCGACACGCGCCCCGCGGCAGGCGCACCTTCGGACGGCGGCCGCGGCCTGCGGATCCTGCTGGTCGATCACCAGGACTCGTTCGTGCACACGCTAGGCGACTACTTCCGCCAGCACGGCGCGGAGGTGACGACGCTGCGGTTCGGGTTCGCTCCGGCGCTGCTGGACTCCTACGCCCCCGACCTGGTAGTGCTCTCGCCCGGGCCCGGCCGCCCGGCCGACTTCGGCTGCGCGGCGCTCCTCGACGAGGTGTACGCGCGGGACCTGCCGGCGTTCGGCGTGTGCCTGGGCTTGCAGGCCATGGTGGAGCACGCCGGCGGCACTTTGTCGCTGCTGCCCGAGCCCGCGCACGGCAAGCCGGGGCTGGTCCGGGTGGCCGGGCCGGAAATAGACCGAGCGCTGCTGGCCGGGCTGCCCGCCGAGTTCACTGCGGGCCGTTACCACAGCCTGTACGCCCCCGCCGACCAGGTACGCGGCGGGTTCACCGTGACCGCCACCACCCCCGACGGCGTGGTGATGGCCATCGAGGACGCCCAGGCCGGGCGCTGGGCGGTGCAGTTCCACCCCGAGTCGATCCTGACCGCCTCCGGCCGCGCCGGGCACCAGGTCATCGCCAACGTCCTGGACCTGTGCCGGGCCCGGGTCGGTTCCCTCCGCTGACCCGGGCCCGGCACGTTACTTAACCGGCGAGAGCGTGATGACGTTGCTGTGACTCGCCCGGTAAGTGGAGTCACCCGCAAAGACGTACTTGAACTGCATCTTCGCCTTCGGGGTGACGTCGAAGGTGATCGCGCCGGCGGCGCCGGTCGCGCCGGTGGCAACGACCTTCCACCGCGGCGTGACGCCCGTCCTGACCTCCAGGGCGACGGTCTTACCGGCGACGCCCTTGTGGTCCGAGCTGAGCACCCCGGTGACCGCATCGACGTGGTGCTTGCCGTGGGCGACCGCCCTGTTGCTGATGGACAGCCGCGTCGCGTCCAGCTTCGGCTTCGGGGCGGCGCTCGCCACGCTGGCGGCGGCCAGGATCCCGCCCGCCGTCAGCGCGGTCGCGGCCACGGCCGCGGCGACTCGGGCCGGCATCCTCACGCGGATGGCGTGCATAAATCTCTTTCTCCTTTTCTGGGCAGGCCTCAGCCTGGGCTCCTGAATTCCAGCGGCTTACGGGTCTCGATCAAGCTTTTGAGGCTCGAGAGGATCATCGGCCAGCCCGCCGCGACCACTTTGAGGAAGGAGCCGTCGGACACCAGGCCCCGGTGGATCACCGTCAGCCGGGTCACCTGGCCCATCGCGACGAACTCCAACCGCACGACCGACACGGACCCGCCGTTGGCGTCGAGGTGATCGGTCTGCAGCCACTCACAACTCAGCCGCTGGGGGTCGTCCTCCGCGTCGGTGTGAAACTGCGTGCCGGCCAGCCAGCGAGGCATCAGCGCGGGATCGCTCAGCACTCCTCGGACCTGCTGTGGCGTGGCACGTAGGTAGATCGCGAACCGCAGGCTTCTGATGGCGGACATCACGACTGCTTCCCGGGCCCGTTGCCGTGGCCGTTGCCGCCTCCGTTGCCCGGAGAGGTGGTCGGCTTGCCTGGCGGGGCGGTCGGTTTGCCTGGCGGGGTGGTCGGCTTGCGTGGCGGGCTGGTCGGTTTGCCTGGCGGGCTAGTTGGCTTGCCCGGCGGGGTAGTCGGCTTCCGGCCGTGGCTGGCATCCGTCGGCGAGACGGTCTGGCCTACCCGGCGGCCGGGCGGACTGGTGGCGCCGGGATGCGGGACCGAGGCACAATAAGCCGCTACCTGGTCGGCTCCGCCCGCCGCGTTGGCCAGGTGGCGGAAGGCCACGGACCGTTGACCGGCGTTGCCGTGCTCCTCGGCGTGCTGGTAGGCGTTGCACAAGCCATAGACGGCAGCACCGTTGGCCGACGGCCCAGCCGGGTGACCACTGCTGTGCGGGGTCGGCGCGGCCGAGCCCTCGCGCACGCCGGGAGCGGCGATCGCTTCATGGGCGATCTTCTGCAGGGCACCCGGCAGACTGCCGGTGTAGGCGGCCGCGACGCCGCCGCCGAGGACGGCAATCACCGCCGCGCCCGCCGCCGCGGCGAACCTGGCGCCGAGCGGCCCAGCGATCCGTCTCGGCCGCCGCGAGCGCGGTCGGCCGGGCATCCCCGGCCGACCGGCTATTTCGCGGTATACGGTCAGTGCCTGTCCCCATCCGGCGACCTCCCGCCGGTCCGGCGGCGCCTGCAGCGCCATGAGGACCTCCGCCACCGGGCGTAGGTCGGCCGGGGCTTCCTCGGGACGGCAGGTTCCGGACAGGAGCGCGTCCAAGGCTTGAGCTTCCGGCCGGGTCTGCCAAGGGAAAGTAGGCATGTCGCTGTCCGAAACGCCGTGGTCGGTCATCGCGTTACGCCCGCCTCGGCCAGCAGGCTCGCCAGCCGGTGCAGTCCGCGGTGAGCGGCGATCCGGATGGCGCCCGGGCTGCGACCCAGCAGCTTCGCCACCGCCTCGGTGTCCAGGCCAGCCACGACCCGGAGCATGATCACTTCGGCTTGCATGGGCGGCAGGCTGGCGATGACTCCCATGGCCGCCCGGGTCGCCAGGTTCTCCAGCGCGAGGTCGGCCGCGTCCGGGCTGCGTAGTCCCTGGAGGTCGGCCAGCGTGAGGTCCGGCAGGGCTTCCAGCGAGGTAGCCGGGTGCCGCATCAGCTGCCTGGTCTGGTCGATGACTCGCCGCCGCGCGGTGGTGAACAGCCAGGCCCGCCAGTTCTGCTCGGTGCCGCGGAACCTGGCCAGGCCGCGGACCACGTGCGTCCATGTCTCCGCGGCGATGTCCTCGGCCGCATCCGGTGCGAGGACGTGCAGGTAGCGCAGCAGCGTGGGCTGACCGTCGTGCCACAACGCGGCGAAGGCAGCCTCATCGCCCTGCTGGGCCGCGGCCAGGACGGCAGGAAAGTCCTCTCCGATCACGGGGCCGGGGCAAGCTGAAGAAAGCCGTTGGGCGCCATGCTGGCAAACCGCCCGGGCGGCTGATTGCGTTACACCCCGCGAGGATTCGGAGCAGGCGGCGCGTGCTCACCCTGATAACCGGCGCGGTCCTCTCCCGCGTTACACAACCTGTGTCGTGGCCGGGAGAAAGTCGGAGGTCCCCGGTAGTGTGCTGTGGCATGAAGAGCGTTGAGCCCGAGGTTTTCCTGGTCGCCCGGCCGAAGGTCGACTACGACGCGATGGCCGCCTACCTGCACGAAGTGGGCGGCGAACGGTGGCTGGAGCGGCTGGACCGCGATCAGCTCGGCAACGACGCGCAGGACCTGGCCGAGTTCGCCGGGAAGATGTGCTACCGCTCCTGGGAACCCGGCCTGAACCCGAACGTCCGCAAGGTCCGCGACGACCAAGCCGGGTACCTGCAGAACATCCTGAAGCAGGCGCACGGCTCGGTGCTCGAGCACGTGAGCTTCACGTTCGTGCTGCACAACGTCTCGCGTGTTTTTACTCATGAAGTTGTCCGGCACCGGCCGGGGACGGCGGTGTCGCAGGAGTCGCTGCGCTTCGTCCGGCTCGATGAGCTGCCGTTCTGGTTCCCCGAGTGGGCCCTGGCCGACGCGGAGCTGATGAAGCGGGCCACGGCCCTGCTGGGCGAGCTCGAGCAGTTCCAGCTGTGGATGGCCGGGCACTTCGGGCTGGACGACGATGGCGTCAAGATGCACGAGAAGAAGGCCAAGACCTCGTTCATGCGCCGGTTCGCGCCGGAAGGCCTGGCCACCGGAATGGTCTGGACGGCGAACATCCGCACCCTGCGGCACACCATCGAGGCCCGGACCGACGAGGGGGCCGAAGAGGAGATCCGCCTGGTGTTCAACAAGATCGGCGAGCTCATGCGCGAAGAGGCGCCGGCCCTGTTCGGGGACTACACGGTGACCGACGGCACCTGGATCCCCGGCTGGCGCAAGGTCTGAGTCGTGCCTGAGGTAATGGTCGGTTCCACCTCCGGCTACCTGACGGTTCCGGCCGGGCCGCCGCCCGGGCCGTGGCCGGGGGTGGTTGTCATCCACGAGTCATGGGGCCTCAACGGGGACATCCGGGCGCAGGCGGACCGGCTGGCGGCCCAGGGATACCTGGCCCTGGCCCCTGACCTGTACCGCGGCAGGTCGTTCGTGCGCTGCCTCCGTAGCGTCTTTCAGCAGCTGCACGCCGGGTCGGGACCGGCCTTCGACCTCATCAACGAGGCCCGGGCCGCGCTGGTCGCGCGCCCGGACTGCACCGGCAAGATCGGCGTCCTCGGGTTCTGCATGGGCGGTGGCTTCGCGCTGCTATGCGCCCCGCAGGGCGAGTTCTCCGCGGCGTCGGTCAACTATGGCGAGGTCCCCGACGACGCGGCGCGGGTGCTGGCCGGATCCTGCCCGATCGTCGCGAGCTATGGCGCCAGGGACCAGATGGGGATCGAGCCGCCGAGGCGGCTGGAGGCAGCGCTGACCACGCTGGATGTGCCGCACGACCTGAAGGTTTACCCCGGCGCCGGGCACTCGTTCATGAGCACGAAGCCCTGGTGGCTGACGCCGCTGGCCAGGCTGGTCCGGCTCGACTACAAGCCAGAAGCGGCCGAGGACTCATGGCGGCGGATCCTCGCGTTCTTCGGCGAGCACCTGCAAAGCTAGTCGCCTAGACCGGCTCGCTACCATCGATTCCCGGCAAGTCGGGATCAACCGGTGCAGGCGAATTTCCCGGTGGGCGGGCCTAGCGCGGGCGCGATGGACCATTATGGGCAGTGGAACCTTAGGTGCAGGAGGACGACGGATGGGCCGCCCGATAATCGGCATCACCGGCGAGCTCGAGGCAGCCCGCTGGCGCAACTGGATTCGCGAAGCGGTCCTCTCGCCGGTGAGCTACACGCGAGCTGTCGAGCGCGCGGGCGGAACGCCAGTCATCTTGCCGCCGGTCCCCTCGAGTTCCGTACCCAGCCTGGTCGCCAAGATTGACGCCCTGGTCGTGGCGGGCGGCCGGGATGTCGATCCCTCCCTCTACAACGAGGCTCCGCACGACCAGACCGACGCGCCCGACCACCGGCGGGACCGGTTCGAGATCCTCATGATCCGCGCGGCCATCGAAGCCGACCTTCCCTTCTTGGCCATCTGCCGGGGCATGCACATCCTCAACGTGGCCCGCGGCGGCACCCTGATCCAGCACCTGCCCGACCGGCTCGGCAGCGAGAGCCACAAGCCGGACCCGGTGAAGATGACCATCCACGACGTGGAGATCAGCGCGGCGAGCAACC
>Ga0210386_10003660_pt1 | contig 12835 bp, 10 predicted proteins | sample IncBWH32OmetaG_FD_160091 | JGI IMG/M metagenome (GOLD analysis project Ga0210386, IMG submission 160091) | Forest soil microbial communities from Barre Woods Harvard Forest LTER site, Petersham, Massachusetts, United States - Inc-BW-H-32-O ... | reverse complement strand
GCACCAGCTCCGGCACCCGGCTCTTTTCCTGCTCCAGCAGCAGGCCAACCGGATCCCGCGACGCGTCCGGCGCGAACTCCGCATGCGACTCCAGCGGGGCCAAGGCCCTGGCGTCCTTCCCCCGCGCCACCCGGTCCGCACGACTCAGCTGTTCCGCCGCCCCGGCCGCCAACCCCCCATGCGATGTCCGCGCTGCGGACCTTCCGACCCGCGTGGCATCTTCAGTCCGCACAGTCATGCCACCCCTTCCGTCCCGGGGCCATCGGCGCGATTCGCCGGGCTGTCGGTGAACCGCCTGGTTCCTCCGGCATGGCCGCGATGTCATACCCGAGCGCCGCCTTGGCGGCGCTCGGGCCGAGCCCCTCCGCTAGGTCATGACCAACAGCACGCCAGCGATCTCGTCCTCCCTGGCGCCCGCCGCCAGCGCCGCCCCGGACGGTCCACTCCCGGCGGGCTGTCAGCGGACTGAGGACCACCGGTGTCCTTAGTTGCAGCAGCCCCACGGTCTTGGCATCCAGGGCCGATATCAAGGCAGGGCGAAACCCGAGCCGGGCCTGGTCCTCGACGAAGTGTTCGTCTGCGAGCGCCAGCCTGCGCAGGGTCTCCTGGGATGTCACTAGTCTACCTATTTACGTCCCGTTCACCGCCAGGCCACCATTCGACCTCGCACCAGGGCGACCTTCAACCCCCTCAGAGGGATTAATCTGGCCGCTCACCTCGCTGGCACCATGGGCGAGCTGTCTGGCGATCTCTTCTGGGAAGCCGCACCCGCCACCGCCGCAGGTTCGCCGTGCCTATCGGGCCTGGCCCTCGCCGTCAGCCCCCGCAAGGCTGGCAGGGCTCCGGGGCTCGCGCCACGGTCCGTTCGGACGAAAAGAGCTTTTGATCTTCCGAACGGACCGTGGTACTGCCGACGGGCCAGGGTTCACGCCCGGCTTGGTGAGCCGGCGTCGCATGGTCCTGGTGGGCGGTTACAAGGTTTCGGCCTCGTACTGCACCGGGAGCGTGCCGTCGCGGGCGTCGAGGAAGTACCGCGCGAAGTTGAGGTATCGAGTGGCGATCCGGCGCCGAGCCCCGCTGGCGGTGCTGCGGTGATGCAGATGGGCGTGCAGCGGGTCCCACCAGATGCCGCGGCCGATGGCGAAGCCAGTGAAGCCCGGAACGGGAGCCGCGACCTGTAGCCAGTGGTCAAGGTCGTCGTGACTTGCGTGCCGGCCGAGGACGATGCAGCCGGCGGTTCGCCCGCCGCGCTTGGCGGCCGCGGCGATCGCGACCGCGTCGTCGTGACGGTCGAGGCCCTCCACCCCCCACAACGCCGGCCTGACCCCGTGGTCTTGCAAATACTCGATGACCCGCACGGTGTGCTCTGGCCGCAGCGTGACGTCGTAGCTGGCGACATCGCCGCCGACCGCGGTGAGGTCGGCGGCGCTGGCTGGCACGAGCAGTTCCACGATCAGCGCGCGGTCGCTGGCCGCCGCCCAGTCCGACACCTTGGCCAGCCGCTCGGCCTGCGCGGCGCGCTGGCCCGGCTCCAGGCCGGGGTTATCGCGGATCAAGATCTTGGTGTGGTCGGTGGCGAAGAAGCCGGCATGGGCCTGCCAGTCGTCATAGGCGTAACGGAACCATTGCCCGCCGCTGGCCTCGACCGGCATGGCCAGGCTGATCGCGCCGCCGGTGCGCCCGGCCAGCTCGGCGATGGCGGCGCCGTACTGCTCGTCGATTCCGATGCCGGGCTGAACCGAGGCGGGAAGGTGTGACACGGCGTCCAGGAGCGCGTGGTAGATCAGCATCTTGTCGGCGCTGATCCGGGCGGCCTGTTCCGGCGTTGGCGCTGCCGTCAGGCCGTACAGGTCACGCTCGAGGCTGGTGCGTTGGTCAGCGGCCAGGATCACCAGCGGCTTGGCCGCGTGCGTGGTCGGGGTGCCGCCGGTACCGGTCTGAGCCTCAGTCATCGCGGTGCGCCTTTCTCGCTGGCCCCGGCCATCGGTCATCGGTCAGCTGGGCGGCGGGAGGGTGGCGGGCAGGACGGCCCAGTCAGGCACGCCGAGGCCGCTGGCGAGGTCGTAGCCGACGGTGGCATGGCAGCATCCGACGTCGGCGAGGTCGTTGTTGCCTGTGGTGATGTCGTAGAACGCCCCGGGGTGTGACGCGGCCTGGTAGAACCATCCGTTCGCCAACCCGATCCGGGGACGGCCGGCCGCGCGCTGCGAACCGTCGACCAAGGCGGTGGCGGCGGCGGTAAAGGGCGTCGAGCCGCTGGTTCCGCCGACCGGAAGCATCGTGCCGTCGAGGATATCCGGCCAGCCGGGCACGATGTCGGCCAGCGCGCTGACGTCGGGCACCGCGCGGTGATTGGTCGGGACGAAGCCAAACTGGTACGCGGGCCGGGGTTCCCGGCGGCTCAGGGCTCCGCCGCCGGCGGCATTGTCGCCGTATGCCGAGTCGTTCCATACCGTCTCGGAGACGCGGACGTTTCCCTGGCCCAGGGTGAGGCGGGTCCCGCCCACCGCGGTGACGAAGGGCGACACCGCCGGGTAGGACAGCGTGGTACCGCCCACGCTGGACCCGCAGGTGGTCGACCCGGAGTCGCCCGCCGCCACGAACGAGGACACGCCCGTGAGCGCCGCCATGGCCAGGACGCCATCGATGGTAGACGTGAGCGCGGGCGTGGCGGTGTTCTCCGCGATCGCGCATCCGCCGTAGGACAGCGAGATGACGTCCGGGAGGCCGTCCGGGTCGCCCAGCGCCCGGCTGAATCCGTCCAGGATGCCGCCCCCTTCGGCGGTGCTCTGCACGAGCCGGAACTGTGCCTTGGGGGCCACCGCGGCCGCGGTCTGCAGATCTAGAGATGTCTCAGGGTCGGCGTTCTTGATCGCGGTGGCGACGCCGTCGCCCTGTATCTGGTCCACTCGCGGCGGGGTATACCCGAAGCATTCCCCCGCGAGCTTGAGATCGCTCGGCAGCCAGCCGCCCCCCAGGTCCAAGATCGTGATCACCGGCGTACCGGATGCGCTGGCCCGCAGCGCGGCAACACCGTACGCGGTCTGAACCTGCTGCTCGGTGTAGACCTCGCGCGTCTGCAGCGCCGGAGCCGAGCAGCCGGCCGTGATCGGGGTGCCGGTGTTGAGCGGCCACGGCTTGGCCGACGTCGCGTGACCGGCGGTGGCAGCGGTTCTCACGTCCGCTACCAGCCCGTTCCCGGGGGACGGATGGCGCCCCTCGGCAGCAGGGTCATAGACTTGCGCGCTGCGCAGCAGCAGAACGGTGCCCGAGGGCTGCAGCGCGGCAGGCGTCTTGGCCGGGAGGCTGTAGGTGGTGAAAGGATTCGACGCGGTGGCCGCCTGTTCGGTCAGCGGGGTTCCCAGTGCGGTCTGCCACTGCTTGGCCGACCCGCTCACCCGCGCGAACAAGCGGGTTGGGTCGGCGGCGAATTGCAGGCCCAGGCTTTGGACCGACTTGGCCATGGCGTTGATCTGCGTGTCCGTGGCGCCGAACCGGCTGGCCGCCGTGGCCAGCGAAGTGAAGTGGCGGTAGGTCGATGATCCCGGCATGGCCACCTTGGCCGCGGCCTGATCGAGCCCGGCCGTCGAGGCGGGCATTGACAGGTAGAAGGTGACCACACCGGCCTTGGGCGCCGGAATGGACACAGACGGCGGTGGCGGCGGCGGGCTACTCGACGCGCACCCGGAGGCCAACACCGACACGGCGGCGAAAACGGTCACGGTCGCGAGGGCAAGGCTGGTGGCTCCGAGCCGAGCGGCCCCTGGCAGTTTCCATTGCATACCGTCCACGATCACGCATGGGGCGCGCGGCGGTCTTCACGGCAGGCCACCAGATCGACTAGTGGCTAGCAAGAAATCCTGGACTGTAGCGAGCCGCCATCACCTAGGTCCGGTGGTTAATCTTCTTCGATGGGAAGCGTGATCAGCAGCGTCGTTCCCGCTCCGATGGGGCTGGCCACCTCGATCGTCCCCGCGAGCGCGTCAACGCGGTCGGTGAGGCCGATGAGCCCGGAACCGCGGGTTGGATCGGCCCCTCCGCAACCATCGTCGCGGATCGAGAGCCCGAGGACTCCGTCGTGCGCTTCGACGGCGATGTACACCGTGGAGGCGTGCGCGTGCTTCGCGGTATTGGTGAGCGCTTCTGAGACGATGTAATAGGTGGCCCGTTCCACCGGCTCAGGCAGCCGCGCCGCGACTCGCACCTCAAGCTCGACGGGTACCGCTGACCGCCGGGCCAGGGCCTTGAGGGCGAGCATAAGGCCGCCCTGGGCGAGGGCGGGTGGGTGGATACCGCGCGAGATCTCCTGCAACTCCTCCAGCGCACCCATCAGTCCGTCCACCACCCCGGACAATTGCGTTCGCAACTCGCCCTGCTCAGGCGGGACGATCGCCTCCGCCTGACGCTGGGCCAGCGCGAGTGAGACGAGCCGCTGTTGCACTCCATCGTGCAGGTCCCGCTCGATCCGGCGCCGCGTCTCGTCGGCGGCGGCGACGATCCGCGCCCGTGAGGCGGCCAGCTCGACCCGGCTCGCCTCGAGCTTGCGCTGGCTTTCGCGCAGGTTACGGAACATCAGCAGCGTGTCCAGCCCGTCGGCCAGCCGCCGTCCGATCTCATGGAACAGCCGCTCCTCATGCGGCGTCCAGACTCGCGGGCGAGAGCACTGGTGCAGCCCGAACGCGTAAGGCTTGTCCACCTTCGGGTGAACCGCCATGGCGATAATGGACTTGATGTCAAAACGCTCCGCCAGTTCTGGCGGAAGCGCGCAGTCTGACTCGGGATCGAAGCGCACCGGACCGTCCGAGGCCAGCAGGCTCCGGGAGACGCTGGCGGCCTCCGGTTCGTTCGGGATGTCCGCGCCGGCGCCCAGGGCGCCAGCGTATTCCGGCCGGGTACGCTCCGCTGGCACCCGAAAGGAGTCGGTCTCCGGATCACAGGGATAGAGCAGCCACGCCCGATCGCATCTGAAGATCTCCAGTACGGCATCGAGAACATCGCCCATCATCTGCTCGAGGTCGCTGGTGCCCTGGATGGCGCGGTCGATCGCGTCCATGCTTTCGAGGAACCATAGCTGCGCACGGTGTTCTCGCGCAGCACGCCTGCGCTCGGTCACGTCCACGACGGTGGCCATCAATTCCTCGAGCTCGCCGGACGCGGTGAAGACGGGATGCGCGATGGCGTGGAGGTGTTTCAGCGGGGCGCCGGGAGGAACGACCCGGAACTCCCCTTCGACGCTGGCCGCCTTACTGATGCCCCTCTTGAGCGCCTCGGTCCACCCCGCTCGATCTTCCGGATGAACGCGCTCCCGGAAGTCTTCGAAAGAGGGGACCCCCTGCTCAGGATCGAAGCCGTACAAGCGGGCGTGTTCGTCGGAGGAGTGGATTACCTCTCCGGTCACGCCGTGCAGGGCGGCAGTACCTGTATGCGTGAGCCGCTGTGCCTCGGAAAGGTAGGCCTCGCTTCGCCGCAACTCCGCGGTCCGCTCAGCCACCGTGGTCTCCAGCACGTCCCGGGCCCGGCGAAGCTCCTCTTCAGCCCTCGTGCGTTCGTGGAGCAGGGTGGCGTTCTGAAAGGCCGTCGCGGCGCTATTCGCGGCCAAACCGAGCAGGAGCTGGTCGATCGCGGTGGGAAAGCCCATGGCATCACAGGCCGCGATGACCACACCGCCCTCGGCATTGACACCGATGGGAATGGCAACACCGCGGCCCGGCCCGTGACCGCCGCCGACGTCGGGAATGATCTCAATTCCTGAGAACCCGCCGTTCTCAGCAAGGTGACTTTCCAGCCAGGCCGGAAACGTCTCCCAGGCCGCGCCCCGCATGACGTCGACTGCGTCAGCGGCACTGGGAACGCACAAGCGAACGAACACAAATTCAAGCTGCAGCAATTCGATCAGTACGTCGGCGAGCCCCGCCGCCACGGCGGCCGGCTCCCGGCCGGCTAGCGCCGCCGGGATAGCGGAAAGCGCGACCAGGTCCCTGAGTACGGTTCGCAGGACGCGGATCTCAGCATCGGTATCGACAGACATTCACTACGCCGTGCTCGCGTTCTCGCGGGCTGATCGCCGCTCCCGGATCTCGGGTAGCAACTGGTCAGGAGGAACGAAGAACGGGTTCTGCTGAAGCAGCCCGCCGATGATCACGAGCGGATGCGTCCGCAAGGCGTCCATCACCACGCTCGCGCCAAATTTCGTCAGATCGTACGTGCAGATCACGGGGCCCTCGTACTTGGGAATCACGTAGTTGACCCGCGTCTCGTACTCGACCAGGTCGCCGACGCCCGGCAAGTCGGTCAACGCCCATTCCATGTGACCCAGGAAACTTGTCTGCGCGTACCCCGCCGCCGGCCCGGATTGGAGCACCTGTTCGAATGATGCCAGCCAGGTGTCCAGCTCGAAGCGTCCGCCGCGGAGCGTGCTGTCTTCCCACGGCCGGACCTCCAACTGGCCGGAGGCCATCACATCTGGGACGTCGATGCCTGCTTCGGCGAGCCACCTGAGGTGTTCGTCCCGTAGCTCGGGGTCAACGTAGTGGTAAGCCTTGTCGCCCTGATCGAAACCATCCTTGATGAACGGGCGAAGCACGCGGTGCTGCTCGTCGATGCTGTTGAAGAACGCGCAAATATGACCATTTTGGCCGAAGGTATTCCCGGCGAGGTTCGGGGGGTGCCCGGCGGTCTCCATATTCTCACCTTCACGCAGATAGCCGCGTTCTGGCTCGACGCGCAATTTGGGCATGGGCCCGATTCGATCCCGCAGGTCATTCAGGCACGGCCGAGCTTCGACGAATGCCGTCCACACTACGCCCGCCCTCCCCCGCTGTCGACGGGTGGTCGTCCCTGCCAGCCGGTAGCGGGGTTGGCCGCCTGCCGGGCAGACCGGGCCACGACGCTGCGCGATCGTGAGTGATACCTGCTGGCTGGTAGTCGGTTTGGGCGCTGGCCGCGAAGACATCGGCGGCCCTGGCCGCGAAGCTGGGCATATGCGGCACGCACCTGGTCAGCCGCACAGGTAGAAGGAAGCGAGGCAAGAACGATGGCGGAGATCCTGGCTACGAAGACATCGCTTGCCGGAAGCGAGATGCCGGACACGTTCGAGGCCGTCCGGGCCGAGGCACTGTTCGCGTCGACCGTACAGCCCTCCCGGTCGCCCTCCCCCGACCAGATCCGTCGCGCCGTCGCGACGACGCTTCAGCGGCTGGGAGTCCGCGGCTGTGCCGCGCGGGTGGCCGGCGAGTTCGGTGACCACCCGGACACCGCGGCAGCCAGGATGGGCTGGGCGCTGGCCACGATCAGCACGGTCTACCCGGCGGCGTCGATGACCCCGGCTCCCGGACTGCGATCGCTTGCCTTCGCGAGCTGACCGTGAGGTCAGCGGTCGAGCTCCGAGTTCGCGAGACTGAACGGTCACCGCGAATGACGATTGTGAACGTCGGCCTGTCCCACCGGTTCGCTCCCGCCGAAATGCTCGAGAAGCTCGCCGTGCCGTCGGCGGAGCTGGGCGACGTGCTGACCCGGCTGCGCACGGTGCCGTCCGTCGACGAGGTGGTCGTCTTGTCCACCTGCAACCGAGTGGAGATCTACGCGGCCGCGTCAGGACCGGCCGAACAGGTGACCCAGGCGGTCGCGGGCCTGATGGCCTCGCGGGGGCGGCTGCGGACCGGCGAGGTCCTGCGGATGGCCCGCACCCGAGTCGGCGGCGCGGCCGTCAATCATTTGTTCTCGGTCGCGTGCGGGCTGGATTCGATGGCCGTCGGTGAGGACCAGATTGTCGCGCAGATCAAGGCCGCGGCCCGCGCGGCCACCGCGGCGGAAACCACCGGCCCGGTCATAACCGCGCTGATCGATGCGGCGCTGCGGGCCAGCAAGCGGGCCCGCACGCAGACCACGATCGGCACCGAGGGCATCTCGCTGGTCCGGTCCGGCCTGGACATCGCCGCCGCGCACCTGAGCGGCCTCGCCGACCGCCAGGCGGTGATCCTGGGGACCGGCAGCACGGGCAAGCTCGCGGCGCGGCTCCTACACGAGGCCGGTGTGGCGCGGCTGTCAGTAGCCGGCCGTAACGCCGCGCGAGCCGCGGAGGTGGCCGCGGCGCTGCGCGCCGGGCACCTGCTGGCCAGCGACGTACCTGCCATGCTCGCCGGCGCTGACCTGCTGGTCACCGCCACCGGGGCCGCCGCACCCGTCGTGGCCGCGGGGCCGGTGCGGGCGGCCCGGGCCCAGGCTGGTAGCAGGCCGCTGTTCGTGCTCGACCTGGGCATGCCGCCTGATGTGGACGCCGCCGTGGGGCGGCTGGCCGGGGTCAAACTCGTCGACCTCACCGCACTCGGCGGCCACCTCGCCGGCCGAGCGGTACCGGACCAGATCCCCCAGGTCCGCGCCATTGTCGCCGCCGAGGCCGCCGGGTATATGGACCGGCGGGACCAAGCGGCTGCAGCGCCCGTCATCGCCGCGATGCACGCACAGATCCGGCAGTTCGCGGACGCCGAGCTAGCCCGGCTGCACGACCGGCTGCCGGACCTCAGCGAGGCGCAACGGGCCGAGACGGCGGCCACCGTTCACCGCATCCTCCGCAAGGTCCTGCACCGGCCGACCGTCCGGGCCAAGGAATTCTCGGCCGGCCCGGAAGGGCCGGTTTACCTCGACGTGCTGAGGCAGCTTTTCGATCTCAGAACAGATGAGGCCGGCGCATGAACTCCCCGCACCACCGTCCACTGCGGCTGGGGACCCGCGGTAGCCCGCTCGCGCTGGCCCAGGCCGGCTGGATCGCCCGGCAGCTGCGTGAGCGGTGCGGCCAACCGTCCGTCGTGGTCACGGTGGCCACGCCCGGGGATGAGTCGACCGCGCCGATCGAGCGGCTCGGCACCACCGGCGTGTTCACCACCACCCTGCGCGCGGCGTTGCTGCGCGGCGCGGTCGACTTCGTCGTCCACTCCGCCAAGGATCTGCCGACCGCGCCGGTACCTGGGCTGCAGGTGGCGGCGTTCCCGGCTCGCGAGGACCCGCGCGACGCGCTGATCTGGCCGGGCGGGACGAGCCTGGACGCGCTGCCTCCCGGAGCGCGGATCGGCACCGGGTCACCCCGGCGAGCCGCGCTGCTGCGCGCCGCCGGTCGCCAACTGCAGATCGTGCCGATGCGCGGCAACGTCGACACCCGGCTGCGCAAGCTCGCCGACGGCGAGGTAGATGCCCTCGTGCTGGCGATGGCCGGGCTGTCGAGGCTCGGCTTGCTCGACAAAGTCGCCACGCCCCTTGACCCATTGCTGCTCATGCCCGCCCCAGCGCAGGGCGTGCTGGCCGTCGAGTGCCGCACCGACGACCCGGTCACGGCGGTCCAGCTCAGGACCCTCGACCACGCTCCGACCCGGGCAGCGGCGATCACCGAACGGAGCTTCCTGGCCACGCTCGACGTCGGTTGCGGCGCACCGGTCGGCGCCCTGACCGAGCTGGTCGCAGAGGCCGGAGCCGAACCGGCGGTGCGCCTGTCCGGTCTCATCGCCGCCCCGGACGGCTCCTCGGTGGTCCGGGCCCAGGCGAGCGGTGCGGTCGCCGACGGCGCCGCGCTCGGCCGCCGGCTGGCTCACCTGCTGCTTGAGTACGGCGGCGCCGCGCTGCTCGACCGCACGTCGCACGGGGTCACCGAGCCGCGGTCACATCGGCGCCTGGCGGTCAGGTTAGTCGGCGCCGACCACCGTGAAGTCCTGGTTGACGAAGATGTGGTGCGGCCAGTTGACGCCGATGTAGTGGACCTCGTACTCGCCGTCGCTCAGCTGCACGACACGGTCCACGATGCCGCCCGGGTAGGCGGCCAGCGCGGCTTCCGTCGCCTTGTTCGCGGCCGTTCCGCTGACGATCGTGCCCGACCCCTGCTTGTAGTCCGCCGGGATCTGCCCGGCCTGCTTGGACGTAGACGAGGCGCCGCGTGAGAAGGGGACCACCGCAGACGCCGAGGACGGCGCGGGTCCGCTGCTAGCCGACTGTACGGTGACCTGGGTGGCCGTGATCGTCGTACTGTCGGTCGTCCCGAGGACCAGGACGGATTCGCCTGTGGTGACGATACTGGCCGAGGCCGGGGCCGTGCCCTTCTGGTAGTTCGTGGCGGACGTCTCGTCGATGGTCGCCTTCTGACCCGTTGCGGTCTTCACGGTGAAGCCCGAGGCCGACACGCTGCTGACCGTGCCGACTGTGCCCCCCGCGGCCGGCCCGGACCGGGCGTTGGATCCCGCGCCGCCGGATGCGGGACCGCTCCCGGCCGGGCCGGTGCTGGCCGGGGTCGAGGCGCTGCTTGAGGTCGAGGCGCTGGTCGAGGTCGCGGCGACGATCCCGTAAGTACCGCCCCCGATCGCAATGACCGCGACCCCGGCAGCGATGGACCTGGCGAATTTGCGGGACAACATTTTATTGAGCTCCCATCATTCGATGCAACTGATCTAAGAATGGAAGAGATTTGCTGGAATGGGCTGAACGGTTGCTCTTATATTCGTATTAGATCCCCGAACGAATTGCCGTACATTGTGTGTTGGTGTCACTCGGTGAAGACGCCTACCGGCTAGCGGTACCGCGGGATTACAGCCAGCGTCCATGGCTGCCGGGCGCTGGCCGTGATGCCGGATAGCCGATGGCGGGCGATGCTGGCCGAAAGCCGAACGGCAGGCAGGAGGTCGGCGTGGTGTGCGGGCTGGGTGCGGGACGCTGCCCGATGGCTGGTGTGGCGCGGGTCCTGCGGCGGGCCGGGTGCCGGCGTGGTTGATAATCGTGAGATGCCGGCTTGGTCAGGGATTCCGGGGACGGCGGCGCAGGTCCGGCGCGGGACCGGGGTGGTGCTGGCCGATGATGACGTGCTGCTGCGGGAGGGCCTGGCGAGCTTGCTGGACCGTTCGGGGTTCGATGTGCTGGGTCAGGCCGGGAACGGGACCGAGCTGCTGGCCCTGGTCCGGTCGGCGCGTCCGGAGCTGGCGATCATTGACATCCGGATGCCGCCGGCGCAGGCCACCGAGGGCCTGCAGGCGGCCCGGGTGATCCGGGAGGAACTGCCGGGCACGGCGATCATCGTGCTGTCCGCGCATGTGGAGGTGGACGAGGCGATGGAGCTGCTGGCGGGCGGGCAGGGCCTGGGGTACCTGCTGAAGAGCCGGGTGACCGATGTGGCGGAGTTCATCGAGACGGTCGAGCGGATCACCGCGGGCGCGTCGGTGGTGGATCCGTCCCTGGTCCAGGAGCTGGTCCGGGCGCGGCGGCGCCGTGATCCGCTTGATGTGCTGTCGCCCCGTGAGCGTGAGGTGCTGGCCCTGATGGCCGAGGGCGCGTCCAACGCGGGCATCGCCCGCCGGATCTACGTCACCGAGGGCACGGTGGAAAAGCACGTCCGCAGCATCTTGACCAAGCTGGACCTGCCCGAGAGCGAGGCCGAGCACCGGCGGGTGCTCGCGGTGCTGCGGTTCCTGGACGCCCGCTAGCCCGCATGACCGCGGAATTTCCTGCTAGCCGCAATGCGGCGGCGCGTTACCGCTGGGACCCTGATGGAATGCCGCTGCGGTGTCTACTAGTAGATGATAATCAGGCCTTCCTCGAGACGGCCAGCCTTCTGCTGGAGCGTGAGGGCGTCACGGTGGCGGGCGTGGCCTCCAGCATCGCCCAGGCGCTCGGGCAGGCCCGCGCGCTGCGGCCCGACCTCATCCTGGTCGACATCGGGCTCGGCGAGGAAAGCGGCTTTGACCTGGCCCGGCTCCTGGCCCGGGACGACCTGGCCGCCGACGTCATCTTGATCTCCACCGGAGCCGAAGCAGACTACGCCGAACTGATCGACGACAGCCCCGCCGCCGGCTTCCTGGCCAAATCCGACCTGTCACTACACGGCATCAGCCGCCTCCTCGGCCACACACCCTAACGCCGCCGGGCCGGCCTCGCACATGGCCGAGCAGCGCCGCCTCCCCTGGTGGCGGTAGAGACGGATCGAGCCGGGTACCCCCGCTAGCCGGGTCTTCCTGATACCTGCTAGCCGGTAGTGGGGTTGGCCGCCTGCAGGGGTGGCGCCGCGCCGGGAACGCCCTAAAGTGCGGACGGAGTGCTGCAGTCAGGCGGTGTCATGACCCTCAACGTCTCGGTCCGCGAGGACATCTTGACGTCATGGCAGCGGTGCGTGGTCGCCGGGCTCCGTCCGGACCGCTTCAAGGTGCCCTATCAGCCGGATTTCGACGATGACGGCCCGCTGCGCTGGGCCGCGGCCCCGGTCCTGGACCAGGTGGCCGATGAGCTCGAAGGTAGCGGCGTGGGTCTGCTGCTTACCGACGGGCGGGGCCAGGTCGTCGACCGGAGGGCGGCCGACACCGGCATCTTGACCCGGCTCGATCACATCGAGCTCGCGCCCGGTTTCCTGTACGGCGAGACCCTGATCGGGACCAACGCGATCGGCACCGCTATTGCGCAGCAGGCGTCGTCGGTGGTGACCGGGACCGAACATTTCGCCGACGCCCTGACTTCGATGGCGTGCGCCGCCACCCCGGTCACCGACGGAGCGGGAGAGCTGATCGGCGTGGTCGACCTGACCTGCGCCGCCGCGGACTTCAACCCGCTACTGCTCCCGTTCGCCAAGCGCGCCGCCCGCGAGATCGGCCACCGCCTGCGGGAGGGCATGGATCCGCGCCGCCTGCCCGTACGTAGCTGGCTGAGCCTCACCGATACCGAACGGGCCGTGGCTCACCTGGCCGCGCAAGGTCTCAGCAGCCGGGTCGTGGCGGATCGCCTGGGGCTGGCCCAGCCAACGGTCCGCTCGCACCTGCGGCGGGTGTTCCGCAAGCTGGGCGTCCGGTCCCAGGTGGAGCTGGCCCGGGTCATCGAG
>Ga0210386_10003659_pt1 | contig 12836 bp, 14 predicted proteins | sample IncBWH32OmetaG_FD_160091 | JGI IMG/M metagenome (GOLD analysis project Ga0210386, IMG submission 160091) | Forest soil microbial communities from Barre Woods Harvard Forest LTER site, Petersham, Massachusetts, United States - Inc-BW-H-32-O ... | reverse complement strand
GGATAGAGTTCGTCAGGGAAGACGCTCACGGCGACCGGGATGGAAACGCCCTTGGCGTTGAAATACCCTTTGCCAAAATATTCCCAGTAAAGACGGGCGCCGGAAAGCGCCGTGTTCGTCAACCAGGTGATCGTGATGTTGTCGAGGATATCGTCGCGCGTGAGGCCCTCGGGTTGGCCTTGAAAGACGCGTGAGATCAGCTCGTAGCTGCGCGCGTCGTGATCAAGAAAATACGCCGCCAGGCCGACGGGTGAATCCGCAATTCCGTACAATGTCTGCGGTCGCAGCCCCATCTGGAATCCGTAGGCGATTCCCTTTTGATAGACGAATTGCAGACGCTCGTAAGCGAGTTTCTCGTCGACCGACAGACCCGATGGCGCTGGCGCGCCGGAGAAGGCCGCCGCGTCGATGTCGGCCGGAAAGATGCCGGGCATGTTTGTGTGAATACCGATCAATCCGGGAGGCGCCTGTACACCCATTTGATCGACGATGATCGCGCCCCAATCGCCGCCCTGCGCCACGTAGCGACTGTAACCGAGGCGCTTCATCAAGACGTCCCAGGCGCGCGCGATGTGCGCGGGATCCCAGCCAGTTCTAGTCGGCTTTCCGGAGAAGCCGTAACCGGGCATCGACGGGATCACGATATCGAAGGCGTCCGAAGCGTTCGCGCCATGCGCTGTAGGATTCGCAAGCAGATCGATGATCTTCATCTGTTCGATGATCGAGCCGGGCCATCCGTGCGTGACGATCAGCGGCAACGCATTTTCATGTTTCGAACGGACATGGATGAAGTGAATGTCGAGCCCATCAATTTCGGTGATGAAATTCGGCAGCGAGTTGAGCTTCGCCTCGACCTTGCGCCAGTCATATTCGGTCGCCCAGTAGCGCGCGAGCGCCTGTGTCGTTGCGAGCTGAACGCCTTGCGATTGGTCCGCAACGGTTTCGCGATCAGGCCAACGCGTCGCGGCGATGCGTTTGCGCAATTCGGCAAGCTCGGAATCCGAAAAGTTCACCTGGAACGGACGAATGGAGGTCGTATCGCCGCCGGACTGTTGTCCCGTCGTCATGGTCCTTCTCCCTAGCTCATGAGAAGCTGCGCTACGTGGAGTAGCTGGCGCCACTCAAGCCGAAGGCGGCCTCATCGCTCCGGGTAGGCCGTGAAAACGTAGTCTTTCGCCGCCACGATCGTGTGGCAGGCGAACCCGCACTTGGCGTCGTGCTCCTGCGGCGGCGAGTCCGACGTGTCGCCCGGCCGGAACGTTTGGGACGCGGGATCATACTCGAACTCGGCGTATCCCCAGCCGCCGCTGTCCGCGAACTTCGCGCTGTCTTTCACCATGAAGTCGATGTCATGCAACGCGCCCGGCACGATCGGCTCGCCGGGCTGGCTCTCATCCTTCTTCGCCATCCAATGGATTTTCGCCATCCTGGCGCCGTCGGGGAAAGGTTTGCCGTTCCCGGGAATACCCGCCTTGTGGGCCTCGATCATCGGTGGATTGCCGAGGATTATTGCGATTTTGTCTCCGTTATGACTGGCGGCGATAACCTGCCAATCCTCGTATCCCCGGAAGTCGGCGAAGGCGAGGCCACCCGGCACCTGCAAGGTGTACCTGTCCTGCGCGGCAAACGCCATTCCGGCCAAGACCGACGGCAATACAACAATGGCGACTACAGTCCTTATGCTCAACATAGCGCGCTCCTCCGTTTATTGATGATTATCGACGCAATTGCGCTCCCGCGGGGAAGCCGTGGCGATTCGACCTAAGCCATTCGTATTCGGAGGACGCAGCAAGATCGCTGCAAAGCAGGCGCCTGCGCAGTTCAAGGTCCAATGCCGCGAGCGCTCACCCCTCATGGGCCACCTGCAGCGTCTTGAAGTTTGGCCGAACTTGCGCGGAAAGATAACACGCGTCAAGCGCCCGTTCATGCGACAGTTTTGCGACAGAAACCCTGCCTCCGACGCTATTGACGCGCCCGGAAGGCCATGGCTTTAACCCCTTCGAAGACGCCCGGCGTCGCTCGTTCTTGAAGGAGACCTGACGACATGCCGCATTGGCCGCAGCACGGGCGCATCGAAGGCCCGATCGTGATGATCGGCTTCGGGTCGATCGGCAAGGGGACGCTGCCGCTGATCGAGCGTCACTTCGAATTCGACCAGGAGCGCTTCGTCGTCATCGATCCGGACGACTCCGACCGCAAGCTTCTCGACGACCGCGGCGTCCGCTTCATCCATCTCGGCCTAACCCGCGACAATTATCGCGATGTGCTGCGCAAGTACCTGACCGCTGGCTCAGGCCAGGGCTTCTGCGTCAACCTGTCGGTCGACACTTCCTCGCTCGACCTGATGCGCCATTGCCGCGAGCTCGGCGCGCTCTACATCGACACTGTTGTCGAGCCTTGGCCGGGGTTCTACTACGACAAGTCGGTCAGCAACGAGGCTCGCACGAATTACGCCTTGCGCGAGACGGTGCTGGCCGAACGCCGCAAGAATCCGGGCGGCTCAACCGCCATCTCGTGTTGCGGCGCCAATCCGGGCATGGTCTCCTGGTTCGTCAAGCAGGCGCTCTTCAATCTCGCCAAGGATCTTGGCGACAAGGGTTCCGAGCCGAAGACCAAGGACGAGTGGGCGCGTCTCGCGCAACGCCTCGGCGTCAAGGGCGTGCATATCGCCGAGCGCGACACCCAGCGCGCCAAGAGCCCGAAGCCGCGCAATGTGTTCGTCAACACCTGGTCGATCGAAGGCTTCTTGTCGGAAGGCATGCAGCCGGCCGAACTCGGCTGGGGCACGCATGAGAAATGGGCGCCGGCCAACGCGGGCTATCACAAGGCCGGCTGTGGCGCCGCGATCTACATCAACCAGCCAGGCGCCAATACGCGCGTCCGCTCATGGACGCCGACCGCGCGCAGACAGTTCGGTTTCCTCGTTACCCACAACGAGGCGATCTCGATCGCCGACTATTACACTGTGCGTGACGAGAAGGGCGAAGCGCTGTACCGGCCAACTTGCCACTACGCCTATCACCCGTGCGACGACGCGGTGCTTAGCCTGCACGAATTGTTCGGCCGCGCCGGCCAGAGCCAAAGCGCGCACCATATCCTTGGCGAAGCCGAGATTCTTGACGGGGTCGACGAACTGGGCGTGCTTCTCTACGGCCACGCCCGCAACGCTTATTGGTACGGCTCGCAGCTCTCGGTCGAGGAGACGCGCGCGCTCGCTCCTTATCAGAACGCGACCGGCATGCAGGTCACGTCAGCCGTTTTGGCGGGTATGGTCTGGGCGCTTGAGAATTCAACGGCAGGAATCGTGGAGGCCGACGAACTGGACTTCCGCCGCTGCCTCGAGATTCAAACGCCCTACCTTGGCCCAGTTATCGGCGTCTACACGGATTGGACGCCGCTCGTCGGACGCCCCGGGCTCTTCCCCGAGGACATCGACGAGAGCGATCCATGGCAGTTCCGCAACGTGCTGGTGCGATAGACGCCAGCACCGCGGCGTTAAGCCGCCAGTTCGTGCGACGACTCGGAGCGCGTGAGCGCGGCGCCAACCGCCTTACGCGACACGCCGATGAGTGCGTGAAGGCCGTCCGCGACGGCGACTCCGAGGCCGGAAGGGCCGTAGCGATTCAAGGGCGCAAGCTGTGCGCGGAGATCACACACTAGAAGCGGCGTACCCGAGCGCTCTCCGTGGCGATCGGTATTGTATGAGCAGTTCATTTTAGTTTCTGATTTGTTCTGAGTTCTGATCGTCCGATCAACGTTGGCGGACGTACCCACAGGTGGGGTGCAGGGCTCTAATTTCAATGCTGTACACTTATGTGATTAAGCGCTCGGTGGGAGACGGCATTTCTAAATGGCGTTCAGCCGCGGCCCTCTGCACGCTCCCTAACTCAAGGGCCCGCGATGATTTTCAGCTCGACGAGCCGCCTTCCGACGTAGCTGGCCAAGTCGTCCTCGGTGCGCCCGGCAGCCTTGATGCGGCCCACATACGGAAAGTTGATCGTGCCGTCGGGCTCCACGCGCGTGGTCGTGTCCAACTCCGGATGGTCGACGATCCGGATGGCGACGACGTCCGAAGTGGTCAGAACACGGCCGCCGCTTCGCGCCGCCGGGGGCCCTATGGCCACGAAGAGCAAAGCGCTCATCCAAATCGCCGGCCAACCAATCTTCATCGTATAGCTTGACCAATTTGACCACAGCGCGCCCCCGCAACTAAAGCACCGTCATGCCTCGCGTGGTCAATCTCTACGAAGCCTAGACCCATCTCTCGACTCTGGTCGAGGCCGCCGAGCGCGGCCGCGAGACTATCATCATTGCCAAGAACGGCGCCGGCGCGGCGTTTGGCGTCGTCGAAGCGCCGGGAATGGACGCGTTATCGTCGATGAGATATAACGCGGCCGTCAATCAGAACGACACAATGGAGGGAACAAATCATGCGTCTGCAAAACTTCTGCCGTGCGCTCGCGCCGCTGGCTTTCGCGAGTTCCTGCGCGATCGCCGCGCTGATTACGGCGGGGCCGGCGCGCGCGGCCGACGTCGTTGTGCCCGGCACAACCGATTTTCCCGAAAGCATGACCGCGTCCGCCGATGGCACGCTGTTCTTCAGCAGCTTCGGCAACGGACGGGTCTGGCGCGCGAAGCCAGGCGAAACTCAGGCGAGCGAGTTCATCAAGTCGGGCTCAAATGGCCTGTCCTCGGCTCTCGGCGTGCTGGCGGACGACAAGTCGAACACCCTCTATGTGTGCTCGGACGACTTTTCCGCGGCCGGAATTAAGATCCCCGGCGGCACGGCGACGTCGCTCAAGCTGTTCGATCTCAAGACCGGCGAGGCCAAGGGCAGCATCCCCACGCCGGGCTCGCCGACGCTCTGCAATGACATCGTCGTCGCCAACGACGGGACCGCTTACGTCAGTGATTCCTTCTCTGGCCAAATCCTGCGTCTCAAGCCCGGGGCGAACGCATTCGAGGTCTGGACGCAAGACCCGCGATGGAAGGTTGAAGGCAAGGCGCAACTGGACGGCATCGCGATGCTCGCCGACGGGGCGATCTACACCAACATCTTCGAAGGCGACGGGCTCTACCGCATTCCAGTCAACGCCGACGGCAGCGCGGGAGCGATCACCAAGATCCAAACTTCGCGTCCGCTCTATCACTCCGATGGGCTGCGCGCGTTCGGGCCCAACAAGCTCATAATGGTCGAAGGCGAGACCAAGGGCAACCTCGACCTCATCACCGTCGACGGAGACAACGCCAAAATCGAGACCATAAAGGACGGATTCGACGGGCCGGTGTCGCTCGTGCAGGTCGGCGACCAGATCTATGTGCTCGACGTCCCCTTGAGGTATCTCCTCGGTCCGGAAGCGCAGGCGAAGAAGCCTCCGCCGCCGTTCAAGGCGTCCACCGTTCCAGCGCCGCAGCAGTAAGCTGCTGGTTTGACCTGAGGCCGCCGCCGGCAGCGCTATGGACGCTCGACTGACCGCGCGGCGGCCGCAACGAACCGCACATAGGGCAGCGCCTGCTTGACGACGACGCCGTGAGGCGCGATCCGTGAATCCGGCTGGTGCTTGCCTCTAGACTAAAGGTCACCCGACCCGCTCGCCGCTCCGCGCCGTGCGCAACCGTTCGGCGTAGACGTTGATGATGAGCGCGATGAGCAGGATCAGGCCGCGTATGAGGATCTTGAGGAAGCTGTCGATCTTGACGTAGTCGAGGCCGTTATTGAGGACGCCGAGCACGAACAGGCCGACGATCGTGTTGCCGATGCCGCCGCGGCCGCCGAACAGGCTGGTGCCGCCGACGACAACCGCCGCGATGGCGTCGAGCAGGAAGGTGTCGAACTCGTTCTGCTGGGCGCTGCCGAAATAGGCGCAGCCGATCATGCCGGCGAAGCCCGAGCAGACGGCCGAGATCACCATGACCGCGCCGACGATGAAACGAACATTGACGCCCGAATATTCGGCCGCCTCCCGATTTCCCCCGACCATGTACACGTAGCGCCCGAAGCGCGTGTAGGTCAGCACCAGATGCGCGACGAGCAGAAAGAGCGCCGCAACGATGACGATCCACGGCACGCCGTCGATCGACTTCGACCCGAGCGTCAGGATGAGGGGCGGAACGCTGTAGGCGATCTGGCCGCGCACCAGAACCGCGGAGACGCCGGCGCCGATCTGCATCATCGCAAGCGTCATGATAAAGGACGGAATGCCGATCCGGGTCACGCCGAACGCGGTGAGCAGGCCAAGCGCGCCGCAGGCCAGAAGCGCCAAGATGATGGCGATCGCGCCCGGCATCGGCAGATTGGCGATGTTCACGTAATCGGGCTGCAGCGTGAAGAACGTGAGCACGATCGCGGTCGCGTTGGCGATCGCGCCGACGGAGAGATCAATCTCCGCGGTCAGGATAACGAAGGTGAGGCCGACGGCCATGAACGCCGTCACCGACACCTGCTGCAGAATGTTCACGAGGTTGCCGAGCGTGGCGAAGCTCGGACTCGCGATGCTGAAAAAGGCGACCAGTGCGATCAGGGTGATGAAAGGCGCGATGTTGCGCAATTGATCGCGCAGAAAATCGCCCAGACTAAAGGCGCGTGTGGATCCGACCCCGGCGCTCTGAATTTCCATGCTTAGACTTATTCCTATCGTCAGGCGGCGGCGAGCAGCTGGTCCTTGCTGATCGCTTCGCCGGCGAATTCATGCGCGATCTCGCCCTTGCGCATCACCAGGACGCGGTCGGCAAGCGAGAGCACGGTTTCTGGCTCCGTGGAGAAGACGACGATGGCGATGCCAGAATCGCGCAAATGTCGCACGATGCGCACCACGTCCTCTTTGGCGCCGACGTCCATGCCCCGCGTCGGCTCGGCGAGCAATAGAATCCGGGGCGGGTGGGTCAGCCATTTGGCCAGCGCGACCTTCTGCTGATTGCCGCCGGAAAGGCCGCCCAGGCGCAACTCAATATTGGGAGGACGGACGTCGAGATTCTTGACCTGAACCTCGGCGATCTCCCGCTCGCGGTCCGGCTTCAAGAGCCACTTGGACAGCCGCTCAAGGACCGCAATCGACACGTTCTTGTAAACCGGCTCGTCGCTGAACAGCATCGTGCGGCGGCTCTCCGCGACATAAGCGACGCCCGCCTGCTTGGCCGCCGTCGTGCTCTTCAGCGTCGTCACCTTCCCGTCGATCTCGAGCGATCCACTCTCGGGACGATACTTGCCGAACAGGGTCCGGGCCAGTTCGAGCTGCCCACAGCCCATGAAACCGTAAATCCCAAGAACTTCGCCGGCCCGCGCCTCGAATTTGAGATTGCGAAAGGAAGGCGTGAGCGTGAGGTCATTCGCCCGCAGCACAACCGGCGCCTCCGGGCGACTGTCGAGCTTGATCGCGCCGAGGTAGCTTTCCTCAAGCTCCTCGCGACCCAGGCCGATCATGCGCTCGATGATCCAGGCCTTGTCGATCTTGGGCGTGACCTCAGCCGTCTCGACCTTACGCCCGTTGCGGAAGATCGTGATCCCGTTCGAGATCTTGAGAATGTCGTCGAGGAAATGCGAGATGAAGATCATGCTTCGACCGTCCTCGCGCAGCCGCGCGAGGACGCCGAACAGCCGGTCGATCTCAGGGGGCGACAAAGCCGACGTCGGCTCGTCGAGGATGATGATGCGCGCGCCCGAGAACAGGACGCGCGAGAGTTCGACGAGCTGCTGCACCCCGATCGGGAAATCCCCGAGCCGCGCGCGCGGGTTGATGTCGAGCCCGAGGTTCTTGAGCTCCTCCGCCGCGCGCTCACCCATCCGCCGCCACGTGACGACGCCCATTCCATTCACGGGCTGATTGCCGAAAAAGACGTTCTCGGCCACCGTCAATTCCGGAGCGACGCTGAGCTCCTGATGCACCATGCCGATGCTCGCCGCCAAGGCATCGCGCGTAGAGCGGAAATTTACTTCCTTTCCATCGACGCGCATGGTTCCGGAATCGGCCGAGTGCACGCCGGAGATGATTTTCATCATCGTGCTTTTGCCAGCGCCGTTCTCTCCGGCGAGACCATGGATCTCGCCGGCGTTCAGCGTGAAGTCGACATTCCGAAGCGCCTGGACGCCGCCAAACGACTTCGAAATGTCAGTCAGTTCGAGCAGCGCCATCGGAGCTTCAACAAGATCAGATCAGGAACTGCTCCTGCATCCACAGCATGCCGTCGGCGTTCGGCTTGGTGACCACTGGCCCGTCGGTGACGATGTTCTTCGGAATGTCCGTCCCCGTCTTCGCGCCGTGGACGACGGCTTGCACGCCGGCAACGATCGCTCCGCCGTGAATACGGCACGATGGATTGCGGACCGTCGCATACATCTTGCCATCCTGCACCGCCTTGATCGCGGGGGGCATGGCGTCGACGCCGCCGACCTTGGTCTCGGTGCGGCCCTTGGCCTCCATCACCTTGAGGGCGGCGAGGGCCATATCGTCATTGTGGAAGAAAGCCGCGTCGATCTTCGGATATTTGGTGAGGAGCGTCTCCCAGATGCGGGCGACCTTGGTCACGTCCCAGTCGGCCGGCTGCTCGTCGAGCACCTGGATCTTCGGGAATTTCGAGACGACCTCGTGGAAGCCCTTCGCCCGCCCCTGAGCGCCGGTGTGGCCGAGCGCCCCCTGAGTCATGACGATCGTGCCTTCGCCGTTGATCGCGTTGACGAGCGCCTGAGTGACCGAAGCGCCCATATATATGTTGTCGGGCGCGAGAAAGGCGAGGACGTTGATGGTGTCGAGCGGCGCGATCAGCGTGTCCATGTCGATGACCGGAATGCCGGCCTCGATCATCTTGTTGACCGGAGCGGTCAAGGTGCCGATGCCGAACGCCTGGATGGCGACGAAATCCCACTTCTGCGAGGCCATGTTGTCGATCGCGGCGCGCTGCTTGACCGCGTCGAGCTGGCCGTCGAACCAGGTGACGTCGACGTTGAACAGCTTGCCCCAATATTCGGCGGCCTGCTTGCCCTGGGCGCACCAGGTCGCCTGCAATCCGGCGTTGGAGAACGCAGCCTTGAGCGGCTTTTCCGACCGGCCGGCCGCCTCGGCCAAAGCCGTCGACATCATCGGGCTGACGCCCAATCCGCCAAACAGAGCTGCGGCCCCCGCGCCCGCGGCCGCAGCCTTAAGCAGCTTACGGCGATCACCCGAAATCAATTTCGTATCAGTCATAACTTCCTCCCTGCGACCCGGCGTTCCTCGCCGTCGTCGCGTAGCCGCGAACCATGCCATAGAACGTTATTGGGATTCAACACCCGTCGGCGCACGGGAAATGTCCGCGAGCACTTCGCTCGCGGCGTAATCGGCCTGCATTTCAGACGCAGCACTCGATCCGCGTTCAGAGGCGGTCCAACTGGTCTTTGAGATAATCGCGTGAGTGACCCGCGGCCACGCCATCAGGAACAAGGTCGCGGCAATGTGGGAGGTGAATCTAGCGTGCGATCCTCGCCCGCGGCGGACGCGTCAATCGCATGGCGAGCGCAAGCCCTATCACGACGCCAATTGCGAGCGGTGCGAGAGAAGGTTGTGGCGTCTTTTGGAAACGCACGCCGCTTCTATCGATCACGATAAAGCCGAGCGGCTTCGCCGTCATGCCCCCGCCTACGCCTTTGGCGATGAGACCGTCGCCCCCGCCAAGGCCGAAGCGCGCCTGTGCGACCGGGATGACGGTTCTGTCTCCATCAACGATGGGCGAACCGAACACGGCGGTCGCGTTCGCTTTCTTGCCAATCGCCTCGGCGAGCTCGGCAAGCTGCGGCGGAATGTCCTTTTGCAAGCCTTCCGCTTCGGCGTCCATCAATCGCCCCATCTGTCCATCTCCTCAGCCGGCTGAACTGATACAAACTCGGCAGCGAGCCTTTTTGATCCACTTGAGGCGACACCCAGGCCGAGCTCGTACGTCGTGCCTCAAGGAGGCCGCAAAGCGGACGTCCCGAAGGATGATCTAGAGGGGCGACGAGCGGAACGTCGCCTTGGCGTCTTCAAGAGCGTTCTTCCAGGCCGCTTCGGGGCGCCTCAGAACGAGGTACTGGGGAGATCTGGGCAAGTTACCGTTTCAATCGCGCCATCCAGGGCTCTCCAGACGGGCACGAGTTTGGTAAAGTCGTGACCTGGCAAAAAGCGGATGAGAAACCATGGCAACCCACGTTGCAGAGATCAAATGGGCGGCGAAGGAGAGCGGCGAGGAGTTCCTCAAAGGTCGCTTCAGCCGCGCGCACTCCGTGAGCTTCGACGGCGGGACAGAGGTTCCTGCGTCAGCCTCGCCGCATGTCGTCGGCAAGTGGGCGGTCGAGGCGGCCGTCGATCCCGAGGAAATGCTGGTCGCGTCTCTCTCCAGCTGCCACATGCTTTCGTTCCTGCATCTGGCGCGGATGGCCGGCTTCGCGGTCACGGCTTACGAAGATCAAGCCGAAGGGATGACCGAGGAGATCGCGCCGGGACGACTGGCGGTGACCAAGGTCAAGCTCCGGCCAAAAATCGAGTGGGCGGGCGCCCCTCCGAAGAAGGAGGAGCTCGATCGCCTGCACCACCAGTCTCACGAGATCTGCTTCATTGCGAATTCGGTGAAGACGCAGGTCACCGTCGAGTAGACTGCGTCCCCACCCCCCTCAGGGGGCCGGAGAGCAGTCCGAGCTCCGACGAGTCGTTGAAAGGCGCGGGGGTTCCGAAAACGTGGACCAGTCGCGCCGGTCCACGGGCCGGGCAGTCAGCAACCGTTGCAGATGCTGTTGTCGATCTTGTTGTCTTCTTCCTGAATCTTGCGATCGAGCGCCGTCGGTCCCGACGCCTGAGGGACGCCCGGCCGAGGCACCGTCTCGCCGGTCGACGTCAGGTAGTTCTGATCTAGAAGTTGCCCCGGCGCTGGCTTGTTAAGCTCCGGAGCCACAAGACGATTGTCTTGCCCATAGGCCGCAACGCCCGCGGTCGCCGCAAGCAGGACGGCGCCGATGACCATCGATTTTGCCATGATCCGACCCTCGCCAATGATGACCCTAAGCAGCTGAGATTGCCCTGGTTTGCCTGGGTTTCAAGCCCCCGACAAGATCAAAATCGGGTTGAGGGGCCCAGGAATGCCTGTGGCGCCACATAAGGCCCGCCTTCAAACCTGAGCAACGCCGCCGTCGACGAACACCTCGCTGCCCGTCATGAAACTGCTGTCGTCCGAGGCGAGGAAGAGCGCCACAGCGGCGACCTCCTCAGGCCTGCCGATCCGTCCGAGTGTTGTTTCGGGGACCACGGCTTCGACCGCCGCGTCTTTTTGCCCAATCGACGCGAGGTGCGCCTTGAGGCGCTCTATGCCGGGCGTCAGCGTCGGGCCCGGGGAGAGCACGTTCACGCGAATTCCCGAGCCCCTCAGGTCGAGCGCCCAACTGCGGGCGAGATTGCGGATCGCCGCCTTGCTCGCGCTGTAAATGCTGAAGGCCGGCGTGCCCGTTGCGCCCGCCGTCGATCCCATGAGGATGATCGACCCGCCATCGCGCATCAGCGGAAGTCCCTTTTGCACGGTGAACACCGTCCCTTTGACGTTCACACCGAAGACAAGGTCGAAGGCGGGTTCCGTAATCTTGCCCAATGGCTCCAGCGCGCCCAAGCCGGCGTTGGCGAACAGGACGTCGATGCGCCCGTGATCCGACCGAACCTTTGAGAACAGCCGGTCCAGGTCGGCGGGATTGGACACATCACCCTGCACTGCTGTTACTCCGGCGCCGATCGCCCGAACCGCGTTGTCCAGCTCCTCGTGACGGCGCCCGGTGATGATGACACGCGCGCCTTCTGCGACGAACCGCTTCGCGCTTGCTAAGCCGATGCCGCTGTTGGCGCCAGTGATGACTGCGATCTTTCCTTCAAGCCTGCCCATAGCGTCCTCACTTCCGTGAATGATGATCGCTAACGTATGGGCTTGCATTTCTATGTTCCAGTATGCACCTTTTGGTAAGCGCCCATTCGGGCATGAATCGGGATCCCATGGGCATGAAAAAAGACGCCTTTACCTGCGGCCTGGATGCCGCCCTGTTCGTACTCGGGGGCAAATGGAAGCCGTTGATCCTCTTCCATCTCGCCCATGGGACCCGTCGCTATGGCGAGTTAAGACGGGCGGTCGGGACGGTCAGCGACAAGGTGCTGATCCAGCAACTCAAGGAATTGCAGGCGGACGGCATCGTCAGCCGCTTGGATTACCGGGAGATTCCGCCCAAAGTCGAATATTCCCTCACCGCTTTCGGGAGAACCTTGGCAAGGGCGCTCGCGCCTCTTTGCGAATGGGGAACCCAATACTCGACCGACGTTGAAGCGATCATGGCGCGCCGCAACATTCGCGAGGGTCCACACGCGGCATAGGGCTCAAACCCATCAGTCGCCTCTGGTCCCTAGGCAGCGTCCTGGATGTCGAAGCGAGCGATCTTGCCGTCTCGAAAACGGAAGACGTGTCCGACCGTCTTGTCCTTCAGCCCGTGCGTCTGCCCCTGGAGCAGTCTGCCTTCGAGATCTCGGACAGACTGCCGGACTTCTGCGATGATCGCGCCATCCGCCGTTCGATGAAAGCCTACAGGCTCGACGTGCGGACTGACCATGGCCCACTGGCGCGTCCAGTACGCGCGTACGGCCTCGCGGCCATGCACGTGGCCACCATCCATACCGTTGGCCCAAGCGACATCGTCGGCGAGCACGGTCAGTACGGCGTCCATGTCCCGCGCATTAAAGCGATCGTAGATGCGTGTGAGGATTTCGACGTCACCGTCCATTGGGTCTCTCCTTGCAGAGTGCGGATTGCGTTTGAGGTCTATTTATTTACATATGCACGTATGCACCGGCGCGATGGTCGATGGAAGG
>Ga0210386_10003657_pt1 | contig 12839 bp, 14 predicted proteins | sample IncBWH32OmetaG_FD_160091 | JGI IMG/M metagenome (GOLD analysis project Ga0210386, IMG submission 160091) | Forest soil microbial communities from Barre Woods Harvard Forest LTER site, Petersham, Massachusetts, United States - Inc-BW-H-32-O ... | reverse complement strand
AGCTGAGAGCGACGCGGCGAGCGGCGAGCCTCGACGGCGTCCCGGCCCGGGGCCGTTACGCGCCGGCCCGGCCCGATCGGTCAGCTAGTCGCGCCTGCCTCTGCCGTAGAGCAGCTTGAACAGTCCCGCGAGCAGCCGCGAGTTGCGCGCCTTGTACGGGTACATGTGCGGTTCGCGCTTGAGCGCGAGCTTCGGCGTGACGACGATCGCCTGCTGGGAGGTGTACTTGCGGATCCCGCCGGCGCCGTGGCGAGAGCCGAGCCCCGACGCCTTCGCGCCGCCCATCGGCAGCTCGAGCGCCGTGTAGTTGATCATCGCGTCGTTGACGTTCGCCGCGCCGGCGTCGATCCGCCGCGCGATCTGCTCGCCGCGCTCGGTGTCGCGCGTGAAGACCGACGAGCCGAGCCCGTACGGCGAGTCGTTCGCCAGCCGCACCGCCTCCTCGGCGTCGGCGACCTTCATGATCGGCAGCGTCGGGCCGAACGTCTCCTCGGTCATGCACTTCATCGTGTGGTCGACGTCGACGAGCACCGTCGGCTCGTAGAAGCGCCCAGGGCCGGGCTTTGAGTGGCCGCCGGCGAGCACGCGCGCGCCCTTGTCGACGGCGTCGGTCACGTGGTCTTCGATCGTCTGCAGCTGCGGCGGGAACGTGATCGCGCCGACGTCGACCGAGCCGGGGCCTTCGGGCTTGCCGACGCGCAGCGCGCGGACCTTCTCAGAGACTTTCTGCACGAACTCGTCGTACACCGGCTCCTCGACGTAGACGCGCTCGATCGAGATGCACGTCTGGCCGGCGTTCTGCATCGAGTAGTACGTCGCGAAGTTCGCCGCGCGCTCGAGGTCGGCGTCGGACAGGACGATCATCGGGTCCTTGCCGCCGAGCTCGAGCGACGCGGGGATCAGCCGCCGCGCGGCCGCCTCGGCGACCTTGCGCCCGGTTCGCGTCGAGCCGGTGAACATGATCATGTCGACCTGCTCGACGAGCGCCGCGCCGGTCTCGCCGCGGCCGGTCGCGACGCCGAAGACGTGCTCTGGCAGTCCACACTCTCTCAGCCCTTCGGCCATCAGCAGCGACGTCAGCGGCGTCACCTCGGACGGCTTCAAGATCACGCTGTTGCCGGCCATCAGCGCCGGGATGCAGTCGCCGAACGAGTTCGTCAGCGGGTAGTTCCACGGTCCGATCACGCCGATCAGCCCGAGCGGGCGGTAGCGGACGATCAGCTTCTTGCCCTTGACGAGCAGCTGCGCCGACTTGACGCGCTCGTCGCCGAGGTACTCGCCGGCGTGCTTCGCCCAGAAGCCGAACGCGTTGCCCGCGTAGGAGATCTCCGCGAGCGAGGCGTCCTCGAACGTCTTGCCCGTCTCGGAGACGATCGTCGCGATCACCTGATCGGCGTTGTCCATCAGCCACTTCTGCGCGCGCAGCATGATCCGCGCGCGCCCGTCGAAGCCGTAGGACTCCCAGCCCGGCTGCGCGGCTCGCGCGCGTGCGGCGAGCTGCGCGACCGCGTCGCGATCGAGGTCAGCGACGGTCGCGACCGTCTCGCCGGTCGCCGGGTTCTCGACGGGAATGCCTGCCGGCGCGGGTATCGCGCCGTGCTCGCTCGCGCGTGGCTGCTCGACGCTCTGGACCTGCTCGACGGACGCCATTTTGCTCTCCCCTGTCTCGCTCTGCTCGAAGTCTGGCCCTACGGCCAAACAGACTACTCCTCTATGAGAGCTCGATCGAGGAGATGCCGATCGGCTCGTTCGGGCGATCGCCGGCGTCGGTCGCGACGCTCTCGAGCTTGTCGACGACGTCGATCCCGTCGGTCACCTCGCCGAACACCGTGTGCTTGCCGTCGAGCCACGGCGCGGCTGCGGTCGTGACGATGAAGAACTGCGAGCCGTTCGTGTTCGGGCCTGCGTTCGCCATCGCGAGCGCGCCGCGCACGACCTTGTGGTCGTTGATCTCGTCCTCGAACGTGTAGCCGGGACCGCCGGTGCCGGTCCCGAGCGGGCAGCCGCCCTGGATCATGAAGTCCTTGATCACGCGGTGAAACGTCAGCCCGTCGTAGAAGCCTTCGCCGGCGAGCTTGCGGAAGTTCTCGACGGTCTTCGGCGCGGCCTCGTCGAACAGCTCGAAGACGATCGGCCCCTCGGTGGTTTGCATCGTGGCAGTTGACATGGCGCCTACCCTACCCGCTGCAGCGTGAGCTCCTGCCCGCGCAGCTCGCGCCCGTCGAGCGAGTCGATCACGCGGTCGGCCTCGCCGGCGGGCACCGACAGGAACGAGAAGCGGTCGAGCACAAGCACGTCGCGCACGGCCTCGCCGTCGAGCCCGGCCGAGGAGGTGACGGCGCCGACGATGTCGGCGACGCGCAGCCCGCTCGCGCGACCGCCGCCGAGCACGAGCTTGACGTACGGCTCCTGCTCGTCGCGTCGCGAGATGCGCGGCTTGGAGTGCCGGCGCGGGCGCTCCTTTACGGGCGTCGGCGCGGCGACAGCGCCCTCCTGCCACTGCGCGATGCTCGTGCCGATGTGGCGTTCGATCGCCTCGAGCTCGCGCTTCTGGCGGTCCTCGACGAACGTGATCGCGCGCCCGGAGCGCCCGACGCGGCCGGTGCGCCCGATGCGGTGGACGTACGTGTCGGGGCTCGTAGGCACGTCGTAATTGATCACGTGCGTGACCGTCGAGATGTCGAGGCCGCGCGCGGCGACGTCGGTCGCGACGAGGATCGGCACGCGCCCGCCCTTGAACGCGAGCATCACGCCGTCGCGCGAGCCCTGCGACATGTCTCCGTGCAGCGCCCTGACGTTCAGGCCGCGGTCCTTCAGCGTGCGGAACAGCTGATCGGCGCGGATCTTCGTGCGCACGAACACGATCGCCTGCTCCGGCTCCTCGGCGCGCAGCACTTCGACGAGCTTGTCCGGCTTGGCGCGCGTCTCGACCGGCAGCTGGAACTGCGCGACGGTGTCGATCGTCAGCGTCTCGGCCTCGACCTGGATGATCGTCGGGTCGTACATGTAGCGGTCGGCGAGCTTGCGGATCGGCGGCGGCATCGTCGCGCTGAACAGCGCCGTCTGCCGACTCGACGGCGTCAGCGAGAGGATTTTCTCGACGTCTTCGAGGAAGCCGAGGTCGAGCATCTCATCGGCCTCGTCGAGCACGAGGAAGCGGCAGTCGTGCAGCACGAGCGAATGGCGCGAGATCAGGTCGAGCACGCGCCCGACGGTGCCGACGACGACGTGCCCGCCGGCGCGCAGCTGCGCCTGCTGCGTGCGGATCGGCGCGCCGCCGAACACGGCGACGACGTCGACGCCGCTGCGCGCGCCGTATGCGCGCAGCGCCTGCGTCACCTGGATGCAGAGCTCGCGCGTCGGCGTCAGCACGAGCGCCTGCACTTCGTCGCTGGACGGGTCGACGTACTCCATGATCGGCAATCCGAACGCGGCCGTCTTGCCGGTGCCGGTCTGCGCCTGGCCGATCACGTCGCGTCCCTGCAGCAGCGCCGGGATCGCCTGCTCCTGGATCGGGCTCGGCGACTCGTAGCCGACGTCGGCGAGCGCCTGCAGTGTGCTCTCGGACAGCCCGAGGTCGGCGAATGAGTTGGCCATGGTCAGCAAGCGTGCAGCTTAGGGGTCATGCGACCGGGTCGAGCAGCAGCTTGCCCGTCGTGCGTCGCTCGCGCAGGTCGACGTGCGCCTGCGCGGCGCGCTCGAGCGGGTACGTCGCGCCGATCACCGCCCGTAGCTCGCCGCGCGCGGCGCGTGCGAACAGGTCATCGAGCGCCTGCGCGAACATCCCTTGGCGCTCGAGCGCGTGGAACACGTAGAAGCCGACGACGGCGCGCGAGTGGCGCAGCAACGAGCCGCTGCGCACCTCGTTCGGCTCTTGCGTCGCGATCCCGCAGACGACGAGCCGGCCGAAGTGCGCGAGCGCGGCGTATGACTGCTCGAAGCTCGCGCCGCCGGCCATCTCGAAGACGACGTCGACGCCGGCACCGTCGTTCGCCGCGAGCAGCCGCTCGCGCAACCCGTCTGGGTTGGAGTCGATCGCGATGTCCGCGCCGAGCTCGAGCGCCAGCGCGCGCTTGTCCGCGCTCGACGCCGTCGCGATCACGCGCCCGGCGCCGAGCGGGCGGCCGAGCTGCACCGCGAGCGAGCCGACGCCGCCGGCGGCCGAATGCACGACGACGCTCTCGCCGGCGGCGAGCTTGCCGGCGGTCGTGTACAGGTGCCACGCGGTCGTCCCCTGAATCGCGAGCGCCAGCGCCGTGCCCTCGTCGAGGCCGTCGGGGATCGGGTGCACGAGCTCGCGCGGCGCCGTCGCGTACTCGGCGTAGCCGCCGTCGCCGACGAGCGCGACGACGCGCTCGCCCGTGTCCTCGCGTACGCCCGCGACCTCGCCGCCGGGCACGAGCGGCAGCTGCGCCTTGCGCACGTAGCTGTTCGTGCGCGTGTGCGTGTCGGCGAAGTTCAGCCCCGCGCGCGTGACCTTGATCAGCACGTCGTCCGGCCCCGGCTCAGGCGTCGGCAGCTCGACGAGGCGCAGCACCTCCGGTCCGCCGAACTCGGTCATCTGGATCGCGCGCATCGCCGCTGAGGCTAGCTCACGGCCGCCGCGCGCCCGGGACATCGCGAGCGCCGTCGGACGAGCGGCGAGCGACGTCGCCCGGACGTGCTCTAAGGTGCCCGCCCAATGTCGATCACAGTCGTCGGATCGATCGCCTACGACGCGGTCAAGACGCCGTTCGGCGAGCGCGAGCGGATGCTCGGCGGCGCCGCCGTGCACTTCGCGCTCGCGGCCGCGTTCTTCGACGACGTGCGCGTCGTCGGGCCGGTCGGCGACGACTTCGGCGAGTCCGAGCTCGCCGTGCTGCGCGATCGCGGCATCGACATCGGCGACGTCGAGCGGATCGCCGGCGGCAAGACGTTCTTCTGGCGCGGCAAGTACGGCTGGGATCTGAACTCGCGCGAGACGCTCGACACGCAGCTCGGCGTGTTCGAGGGCTTTCAGCCGAAGCTGTCCCCGCGCTCGCGCGCGAGCGACGTGCTGTTCCTGGCCAACATCCAGCCCGACCTGCAGCGCGACGTGCGCGCGCAGCTGCCCGACGCGCGCTTCGTCGCGCTCGACTCGATGAACCTGTGGATCGAAATCGCGCGCGACTCGCTCGTCGACGCGATCGAGCAGTGCGACTGCCTGATCCTCAACGACGCCGAGCTGCGACAGCTGACCGACAAGCCGAACCTCGTGTCGGCCGCGCGCGAGGTCCTGTCGTGGGGCGACGGCGCCTCGCGACGCACGGCGCGCGGACGCGGGCCGAGCGTGATCGTCGCCAAGCAAGGCGAGTACGGCGCGGCGCTCGTCACGCGCGAGCGCTTCTTCGCGCTGCCCGCGTATCCGCTCGAGACGGTCATCGACCCGACCGGCGCCGGCGACACGTTCGCGGGCGGCTTCATCGGCTACATCGCCGCGAGCCTCGCCAGCGGCGGCGGCGGCGCTGGGGCGAGCGGCGGCGGCGGCGGGGCGAGCGGCGAGCTATCCGACGAGCTGCTGCGCCGCGCAATGGCGCACGCGACCGTGCTCGCGTCGTTCAACGTCGAGCGGTTCGGCACCGAGCGCGTCGAGTGCCTGACGCGCGAGGAGATCGACGCGCGCGCCGCCGAGCTGCACGCGATCACGCAGTTCAGCGGCGTCGGCTGACGAGCGGCGTGCCCGGTCGACGCCGCCGCGACGTGCTCGTCGGCGGGCGTTGCTCATCGCGGTTTCGCAAGCCGATAGCAATCGTATACACAGCGTATATACGGCTGCTATCGGCTTCTGAAGTAGAACAAACACCACACCCTCACCCCCGGTTGTTACCGGCAAGGCGCGGGTATACGATCAGCGCGTGGACGCATGGACCTTCATCTGGCTGATGTTCCTGCTGAAGATCCCGATCGTCGCGCTGTTCCTGATCGTCCGCTGGGCGGTCCGTCAGACGCCCGAGCCGACCGGCGACGGCGACGGTGGCGTCCGGCCGAGCTCGCAGCCGTATCACCCGCATCACCCCCGCAGCCGCAGGCCGCGGCCGCCGCGCCGCGGGCCGCACGGCGAGCCGCCCGCGCCCGCGCCGCGGCGCGTGCGCACGCTCGTCTCGCGCCGACGCCTGCCGCAGCGCTGAGCGCGCCACCGGCCGCTCGCGGGCCGCGGTGTCGCATAATCGAGTTGCGGAGAATCCCCACGCGTCGATTGGAGAGCAGATGAGCATGGAGACGGAGGCGAGCGCGAGCAGCGCCCAAGCGCCCGACAACGGCGCAGCGCCGGCGGACACGCTGACGATCGTCGACAACCGCACCGGCCAGTCCTACGAGCTGCCGATCACCGACGGCACCGTGCGCGCGACCGAGCTGCGCCAGATCAAGGTCGATCCGGACGAATTCGGCCTGCTGTCTTATGACCCGGCGTTCATGAACACGGCGTCGTGCCGCAGCGCGATCACGTACATCGACGGCGACGCCGGCATCCTCCAGCACCGCGGCTATCCGATCGAGCAGCTCTGCGAGCGCTCGACGTACCTCGAGGTCGCCTACCTGCTGATCAACGGCCGGCTGCCGAACAAGGTCGAGCTGGAGGGGTGGATCGACGAGATCACGATCCACACGTTCGTGCACGAGAACGTCAAGGACTTCATGCAGGGATTCCGCTACGACGCGAACCCGATGGGCATGCTCGTCGCATCGGTCGGCGCGCTCTCGACGTTCTACCCGGACGCGAACAAGATCAAAGAGGAGCGCGTGCGCGCAATCCAGATCATCCGGCTGCTCGCGAAGATGCCGACGCTCGCGGCGTTCGCGTTCCGCCACAACATGGGCCAGCCGTACGTCTATCCCGACAACGATCTCGAGTACGCCGGCAACTTCCTCGGGATGATGTACAAAATGACCGAGCTCAAGTACGAGCCCGACCCGCGGCTCGCGCGAGCGCTCGACGTGCTGTTCATCCTGCACGCCGACCACGAACAGAACGCCTCGACGAGCGCCGTGCGCTCGGTCGGCTCGACGCAGGTCGACCCGTACTCGGCAGTCGCCGCCGGCGTCGCCGCGCTGTACGGCCCGCTGCACGGCGGCGCCAACGAGCAGGCGCTGCGAATGCTCGAGCGGATCGAACGCGTCGAGAACATCCCTGACTTCCTCGACGGCGTCAAGGCCGGTGACGAGCGGCTGATGGGCTTTGGCCATCGCGTCTACAAGAACTACGACCCGCGCGCGCGGATCATCCGCAAATACCTCGACGACGTCTTCGAGGTGCGCGGCAAGAGCCCGCTGCTCGACGTCGCGACCGAGCTCGAGAAGCGCGCGCTCGACGACGAGTACTTCACTCAGCGCAAGCTCTACCCGAACGTCGACTTCTACTCGGGCCTGATCTACGAGGCGCTCGGCCTGCCCGTCGCGATGTTCCCCGTGATGTTCGCGATCGGCCGCACGAGCGGCTGGATCGCGCAGTGGAAGGAGCTCGTCGAGGACCCCGAGCAGAAGATCGCCCGGCCGCGCCAGATCTACACCGGCGATCGCGATCTGGATTACGTCCCGATCGAGCAGCGCGGCTGATCAGCGGCGTCGGCACGACGGCGAGCTACAGCACGAGCGTCGCGCCGTTGACGCGCAGCCACTCGCGATCCTCGCGCCAGCTCGGCCGATGGCGCTCCAACAGCGCCCAGAAGCGCGGCGAGTGGTCGAGGATCTCGAGGTGGCAGACCTCGTGCCAGACGACGTACTCGAGCACGTGCGACGGCGCGAGCAAGAGGCGCCAGTTGAAGCTCATCGCGCCATCGGCCGAGCACGACGCCCAGCGCGTGCGCTGGGCGCGGATCGAGAGGCCGCGGTAGCGAGTGCCGGCGAGCGCCGTCGCGCGGTCCAGCCGCGGCGCGATCTCGGCGCGCGCGGCGCGGCGGTACCAACGCTCGAGCGCCGGCCGCGCGTCGCCGTCGGGGACGAGCAGGCGCTCGCCGGCGCGGTGCACGCGCGTGCGCCCGCGCTCGGGCTCGAGCGTCAGCTGCTCGCCGAGGTACGGCACGGTGCCGGCGCGCGCGGCGACGCGCGCGAGCGCCTCCTGCGCCTCGCCGAGGCGGCGCTCGATCCACGGACGCAGCTCGCGCACCGCCGCCGCGGCGGCGCGCTCGGGTGTGCGGTGCGGCAGCACGACCTCGACCTCGGCGTGCGCGTGGACGTTGACGCGCACGCGTCGTGCGCGCGCCGAACGGCGGACGGTGTACGGGATGTCGCTCACCGGCAGGAGGGTACGCGTCGGACCGGTGGCATTGCTCGGGCCGAGTGCATAATCACCGCACGATGGTCAAATCGAGGGTGCGACTGCCGCGCGAGGTGCGCGAGCCCTATCAGGTGTACCTCAACGGCGTGCCGCAGCAGCTCGGGCGCGACTTCTCGATCCGCGACGGCGCGCTCGTGTTCGAGCAGGACCTGCGCAAGGACGAGATCAGCGCGTGGCGCTGGCTGCTCGGCGCGTGGGGCGTCGGCACGTACCGGCAGAACGACTCGGTCGACGTGCGCTACGAGGCGCCAGACGGCTCGCCGCGGGTCGCCGAGGGCCTGGAGATCGAAGCGGAGTAGATCGCCCGCTCCCACGGTCGCGCGAGCTTCAACGCGCTGAGGATCGCGCGCGTCGCCGGCGAGCGGTTGAGCGTGTAGAAGTGGATTCCCGGGGCGCCGGCCGCGAGCAGCTCGGCGCACTGCAGCGTCGCGTAGGCGACGCCGAAGTCGAGCACCGCCTCGGCGTCCTCCGCGCGCGCGCGCAGCTCGCGGCGCAGCCCGTCGGGAATCTCCGAGCCGCACATCTGCGCCATCTTCTCGACCTGGCCGACGCGCGTGATCGGCATCACGCCGGGGATGATCGGCACCTCGACGCCGGCGGCGCGCGCGCGCGCGACGAAGTCGAAGTAGAAGCCGTTGTCGAAGAACATCTGTGTGATCAGGAAGTCGACGCCGGCGTCGACCTTCTCGGCCAGGTAGCGTAGGTCGGCCGCGGCGCTCTCGGCGTGGATGTGCGTCTCCGGGAAGCACGCCGCGCCGATCGCGAACGGGTAGTCGGCGCCGATCAGCTCGACCAGCTCGCGCGAGTACTCCAAGCCGCCGTCGGTCTTCGTCCACTGCCGCTCGCCCGCCGGCGGGTCGCCGCGCAGGGCGAGCACGTTTTCGATGCCGGCCGCCTGCATCTCGTCGAGCGTCTCGCGCAGCTGCGGCGCGGTCGCGCCGACGCACGTGAAGTGCGCCATCGCCTCCAGCCCGAAGTCGTCCTTGATCCGCTTGACGATCTCGATCGTCTTCTCGCGGCTCGAGCCGCCGGCGCCGTACGTGACCGAGACGAACGACGGCTCGAGCGGCTTCAGCTCGCGCAGCGCCGCGTACAGGTTCTGCTCGCCGGCGTCGGTCCTCGGCGGGAAGAACTCGAACGAGAAGACCGGCGTCTCGGCCGCGATGATCTCGTTGATCCGCATCCGCTGATTATGCAGCCCAGCGCTCCGGGTCGCCGGCGAGCGCGCGGACGCGACCGAGCGCCCGCAGGTGCGTCAGGTAGCTGAGGATCTTCGACAGCAGCCAGTGGGCGTTCTGTCGCGAGGTCGCGTCGCCGTAGACGTGCGGCACGAGCTCGAACGCGCTCAGCGGTCCGTGCTGCTCGAGCGCCGCCGAGACGGCCGCGAGCCGCTCGTGCACGAGCGTGCGGTTGCCCTCGACGTGCGCGTGCACGTCGGCGAACGTGCGACCGTGGCCTGGTAGGCAGAGGCGCGCGCCGAGCCGCTGGACGACGTCGAGCGAGTGCAGGAACTCGCCGACCGGATCGGGCGTGTAGCCATAGTCGAAGTACAGCGAGATGCGCCCGAGCAGGTGGTCGCCCGAGATCAGCAGGCGCCGCTCGGGCTGAAACAGGCAGACGTGCGACGGAGCGTGCCCGGGCGTCTGGAACGTCGTCCACGGACCAAGCGCGGACTCGATCGTGACGCCGTCGAGCAGCTCGCGGTCGGGCTCGACCACGCCGGCGATGCCCGTCTCGCTGGAACGCCGCTGCTCGGCGTAGCGGCGCAGCGGCTCCTCCGGCACGCCGCTCTGGCGAGCGACCTCCAGGCGCCGTGCGAGCACCGCGTCCGGATCCTCGGCGATTCGCGTCATGTGCTCGTGGTCGGGGTGCATCCACAGCTCACAGCCGGTCCGCCGCACGATCGTCGCCGCCTGCCCGTAGTGGTCGGAGTGCGCGTGCGTGCAGACGACGAGCCGTGTTTCCTCCAAGCGCAGCCCGCACATCGCCAGCGCCCGTTCGAGGTTCGCGAGCGAATCGGGCTGGTGCATGCCGGTGTCGAACAGGACGAAGCCCTCCTCCGCGGCGACCGCCCAGGCGTTGCAGTGCGGAACGCCCGGCCACGGCAGCGGCAGCCGCAGGCGATAGACGCCCGGCAGAACGGTTTCGCCTCTGCCCAATTCGCGCTTGCGCTCGGCGCGTGATCCCCCCGGCGCGCTTGTGCGATCGCTCGCATCGGCCACGCGGCGGAGACTAGACTACGGCCGAAGCAGGGCACAGCAAGGAGGAGCCATGGCTGGGCAGGACAGCGAGAGCGCTAGCAAGGCGGCGAGCAAGGTCGAGGAGGCGGCGGCCAACGTGCGCCAGGCGCGCAGCCCGCGGCGACGCATCACCAAGAGCAGCGCCGAGTCGGTCGCGCTGCGCTACTTCCAGGCGATCGCCGCGCGCGACCTCGAGAAGGCCGTCAGCCTGTGGGCCGAGGGCGGCCGTGACAACGTGCGCGGACAGGTCGACGTGCTCGCGCCCGACGGCGTGCACGCGTTCCTCGGCGAGCTGCTCGCCGCCGTGCCCGACCTCGACTTCGAGGTGCTCACGACGACGACGCAGGACGAACGCTGCGCCGTGCAGTGGCGTTTGAGCGGCACGTTCGCCGGGCCGGGCTCGCTGAGCGGCATCACGCCGACGGGCGATCGCGTCGTGATCGAGGGAGTCGACGTCGTGACCGTCCGCGACGGCCTGATCCAGGGCAACGACGCGTACCCGGACTCGATCGCGCTGCCGCGTCAGCTGGGGATGATCCCGCCGCCCGGCTCGCGCGCCGACCAGCGCCTGACCGGCGCGTTCAACGCGAAGACGCGGCTCGCCTCGCGGCTCTCCGGCGGCGACGCCGAGCTCGTCGCCGAGGGGGTGTGGGTCGTTCAGGGCCAGCCGGCGCGCTGCAACGTCTACTTGATCGAGGACGACGGCGGCGTCACGCTGTTCGACGCCGGCGCGCGCACGATGGGGCGCGCGCTCGCGCGCGCCGGCGCGCGGCTCGGCGGTATCCGCAGGATCGTGCTCGGGCACGGTCACACCGACCACCGCGGCGCCGCGCCGGCGCTCGGCGCGCCGGTCTACTGCCATCCGGCCGAGGTGCAGGACGCCGAAGGCAGCGGCGGCTTTCGCTACTGGCCCGACGGGCTCGCCGGCCTGCCGTTTCCGCATCGGCAGGCGCAACGGCTGCTGCATCGCTACGCGTGGGACGGCGGCCCGGTCGAGATCGCGGGCGCCGTCACCGAGGGCGATCAGATCGCCGGCTTCACCGTCGTCGAGATCCCCGGGCACGCGCCCGGGCAGATCGCGCTGTGGCGCGAGTCCGACCGGCTCGCGCTGAGCAGCGACTGCTTCTACACGCTCGACATCTGGGGCCGCGACTCAGCGCCGCACCCGCCATTTTCCGTCTACAACTACGACACCGAGCAGGCGCGCGCGAGCATCGTCAAGCTGTCGGCGCTCGAGCCGGCGGCGGCGTGGCCGGGGCACGCCAAGCCGCTGACCGGCGACGTGCGCGCGCAGCTGCTGCGCGCCGCCGAAGCCTGAGCGGTGGGCAGGCGCGCGCGCAACCGCGAGAAGCTGCGCGCGCCGAGCAGCGACTACACCGACGACGACGGCAACGTGCTCACGCTGCGCGGCTCGCTGACGCCGGCTGCGCGGCTCGAGTTCGCCGAATTGCTCGCGGGCGCGGGCGCACGCGCGGCGGCGACGCGCGAGGACACGTGGCAGCGCGCCGTCGAGCTGCTGTTCGAGCGGCTCGCCGTGCGTTGGACGATCGCCGGCGCGCCGATCGAGCGCCAGCGCGAGCTGCTCGCGCGCTTCCGCGCGGCGAACGCCGCCGAGCGCGCGTGGGTGCGCGAGACGATCCGCGCGCATTGCGCCGAACGCTTCCCCGACGTGCAGGCGCCATAGCCGGCACGCGGCCGGTGCCGCGCGCGAGCCTCGCCGCGGCCGGCGCGCTCAGCCGCCGAGCAGCTCGAGCCGCGGCCCGTGCGCGTGGCCGGCGGCGACGAACCGCGCGGTCGCCGGGCTGAGCACGAACACGAGCGTCTCGCCGCCCTCGCACAGCACCTCGACGCGCCGTCCGTCGTCGTCGACGGCGAGCACGGTGCCGCGCTCGAAGCCGCCGCCGAAGTGCGCGACGCGCGCGGCCGCGCCGACGTGCGGAAGTGGACGCGACGGCCCGAGCATGGATCGGATGCTAGGGCCACCGCGCGTGAGCGCCCCGCTCGATACCTTGGGTTCGATGCGCCGAACGAAGATCGTCGCCACCATCGGACCGGCCTCGCGCTCGCCGGAGACGCTGCTGCGCATGGTCGAGGCGGGAATGGACGTCGCGCGCCTGAACTACTCGCACGGCACGCTCGACGAGCACGCGGAGACGATCCGTCGCGTGCGCGACGCGGCCGGCCGCGCCGGGCGCCCGGTCGCCGTCCTGCAGGACCTGCCCGGCCCGAAGCTGCGGATCGGACCGCTGCTCGAGGACGTCGTCGAGCTGACGCCGGGCGAGCGGCTGACGATCACGGCCGACGGC
>Ga0210386_10003655_pt1 | contig 12842 bp, 8 predicted proteins | sample IncBWH32OmetaG_FD_160091 | JGI IMG/M metagenome (GOLD analysis project Ga0210386, IMG submission 160091) | Forest soil microbial communities from Barre Woods Harvard Forest LTER site, Petersham, Massachusetts, United States - Inc-BW-H-32-O ... | reverse complement strand
TTCGCTCACTGTGCTCTGGCTAGTGATGATAACGCGTCCGGGAAGGTAGAAGGAACGGCACTTGTTCCCAGCGCCCATGGCCAAGCGTATGTGGCAGGAGCAAAAGTAGTAGCGAGCGGCCCCGTCAGAATGGAAACCGAAACGAACGCCGAAGGTAGGTATGCCTTCCGCGGAATGGCGCCGGGGACCTATTCCATCGAGGCCACTGTCTCAGGTCTCGAAGCCGTACAAAGTATTAGCGTCACGTCCCATCAGGTTGCTCAAGTGACGCTCCAATTGACACCGTTGAAGACTAATACCTCCGTGACGGTGACGGCGGGTCAGGCGGACACAAAGAGCCCTGCTGCAACGGAAACCATTACGGAGAAAACGCTGCGCGATGCGCCAAATGTAAACGAGCGATTCGCAAGTTTGCTCCCAATCGTTCCCGGCGTTGTGCGCGGCCCCGATGGACACATCAACATGAAGGGTGCTCGCGACACACAGAGCGGCGCGCTCGTGAATAGCGCCAATGTCACGGACCCGGCGACAGGCAGTCCCGCCATCAACTTACCGATCGATGTTGTCTCATCGGTGCAAGTTACATCGAATCCCTACGACCCACAGTACGGCAGGTTCACCGGCGCGCTCTCATCGGTAGAGACCAAGACAGGAGATTATGAGCGCTACCATTTCTCGATTCAGAAGTCAAACCCCGGTTAGCCTTACGGACTCTCACGGCTGGTTGACCCCGTCCAGACGAAATGGCGGAAACTCCATCATCTGCACCTTTACAGCTCATCTTTGATGAATGGCTTCTAGAGGATTCGTAGATTGCTGCCTTCACTCTTTGTTCAGATATCGATAGAGCAGACGCAATCCTGACAAGTGTTTAAGCCCACAGGTGTAAGGGGGACAAGCTATTTGAGGCGTGAACGACCACTGTGCTTTCCCACACCCAGGCCGGCGTCGTCGTTTCTTCGAGCATCCTCGGGACTGGCCGGTGCGGTGCGCCTGTGGAGAATACGTCACGATCAGCCCGTCTACCTGTTTTCGGGCGGCCGAAGAACCATTTGGCCAGCGACTGGGCGGAGCGCCTGTCCTGATCGAGAGTTATCGCACGGCGGGCATCCACGGAATCTCTCACGACTCCTGCCCCGGCGGACGGCATAAGATGCTCGGCGAAGTCCGCTCGAAAGCACATTAGGCCTGCGTCAAGTCGTCAGCCTGAGCGAAAATAGCATCGGAGTTTGCGAGACGGTTGAGCGCCAGCACGCGGGCCATCATGATGTCTCGCCGCGAGCTTCTGAGAAGAATCGAGCAATCCTGCTCGGACCGCCCTTCAAGAACCGATAGGACGAAGACAAAGCGCTCGAACGAATCGAGTGCGAGAATTGCGGCAAGGGGGTTGCCCTCGGCTGACGTTGCCGCTGGACTGAGACCGGCCAACGGCAAGCTATCAGCGTGCACAGGCACAGGCATGATCATGCGGATTGCATACTTGAGAATTGTCCGCCGCGCCCGTGAACGCGTCCACTCCATCAAAACGCCGACCTCCTCCAGACACTCTCCCATGGCAGAGACAAAACATTGCTCAGCCTTGTCATTGTCTGCCGTTAGCAGGAGCGAGAGCAGATACAGACTGTGCATCTCTTCAGTGAAGGTTTTAAACAGGTCGGCCGCGGTTGCGTATGGAGCTGCTCTCTCACTCCCGACATCCATTGGCTCCAGCATATTCATATTCATCCTTTCGTTCCATTACACCCATTGCTTTGCATAAGCACGTTCTGTCGGAACACAACAACAACCCAGCCTCAAGCCACGAATTGCCTCAAGTGCTCGCAGAGTGGCTGAGTCTCAGCTTGCACCACGTAAGGGAAGGGCTGCGGGTTGTAGACATATGAGGCACCTGCTAATGGGTTGGCATGACCGAAGCGTACGAATACATCATTCATCGTGTCTTCTATGCGCCTATTTGGCTTGTGCAATTTGCGAATTGCCTTCGCGGCAAGCCTGGTAAGCAGGAAACGGTTCGAAACGTATGTCGTTGCGTCAAAGATCAGCTCAGAACGCATCAAGTCCTCCAGAGAAATTTAGAGTTCCCGGCTACCCGATAGCCCTAATGGGAAGAGTGCATTTGCAATACCACACCGACTTATCGCACTAACTTGCCAGAGGCATTGCCGGCGCTGAAGTTACGCGCGGCTCTGGAAAGTAAGCGTTCAGCACATACTGCTCAAGCATGCGCTGCATATTGAAATACGATCCGTTGAACGCGATGGTTGACCGCATGATCCGCCGCCACTCATTGGGCCGGCGGTAGAAGAGGGGCAGAATAAGCTGCTCCAGATGCTCGTAGAGTGAGTTGGCCTCGTCAACCTCCTCATCGTGATCGCCGATCGCCCATCCGGTAACCCCTTCATGCCATCCCTCAATCCACCAGCCGTCGAGGACGCTGAGGCTCGGCACACCGTTGAGCGCTGCCTTCATGCCACTGGTGCCCGAAGCTTCATAGGGACGCTTGGGTGTGTTCAGCCAGAGATCCACCCCGCCGGTAAGCAATGCTCCCAGGGACCAGTCATAATTCTCGAGATACACAATCTTTAGCTCATCGCAGCTGAACTGCCGGGCAAGCTCAAACACCTGGCGGATCTTCGCCTTTGCCGGATCGTCGGCCGGATGTGCCTTGCCACTGTAAATAATCTGCAGGCCTCCCAGTTCCCTTGCCAGGCGCTGTAGCCGATGGGGATCGGTGAAGACCAGGTCGCATCGCTTGTAGGTCGCAGCCCGACGCGCAAATCCGATGGTGAATATGTCGGGACGGAGTTCCAGCCCAGTTCGGTCCTTGACTGCGGCGATCAAAGCCCGCTTGCTTTTGAGATGTGCCTCTGCAATCTCGCTCTCGGGAATCTCCATGGCATAGCGCAACTTCAAATTGTCTTCTCTCCAACGGGGAAGATGCCGATCGAATACTGCCTGGAATGCCGGAGCCGTCCACGTCGCCGCGTGCACCCCGTTGGTGATGGCATCAATCGCGTAATCGGGGAACATCTCGCGCGACACTTTGCCATGCTGCATCGCCACCCCGTTTACGTACCGCGCGAAGCGCAGCGCGATGTAGGTCATGTTCAGCATCCCGCCAGGAGAACCGGCGACTCGCTCGATAAGCTTTGTCCGCTCGCTACCCAGAATGCGATGGCCTTGCTCGGGCGAGAAGCGATCATGCCCGGCCGGAACCGGCGTGTGGGTGGTAAAGACACAGTGCTGGCGCACTGCCTCCAAATCCTTGTCCGTTGCCTGGTCCAGGTTTCTCCCCCGCAGCTCCCGCTCCAGCAATGCGATCGTCAGCAGCGCCGCGTGGCCCTCGTTCATGTGATAAACCTGCGGCCGGTAACAGAGCGCTTCCAGAACCCGAACGCCGCCAATGCCCAGCACTATCTCCTGCCGCAACCGGTAGTCTCCGTCTCCACCGTATAGATGGTCGGTGAGTTGCCGATCCCGCGGATCGTTCTGTTCGAGGTCGGTATCGAGCAGGTAGATGGGAATCGTGTGACCGGTCACGCCCGTCATGTCGTAACGCCAGGCTCGAATAGCCACCGGACGCCCCTCAATGAAGACCGTGACGACCGGATCTTCAAGGGCAAGTTTGCTCTCCAGATCCCACGGCTGGTCATCCTCCGTCTGCACGCCATTTACGTCCAGGTGCTGCCGGAAATAGCCCTTCCGATGGGACAACGTGACCGCCGTCAGCCGGAGACCCGCATCCGCCCCAGCTCTGAGGGTGTCACCGGCCAACACCCCTAGCCCCCCACTATAGGTCGGGATCGCAGGGGTGATTGCGATCTCCATCGAAAAGTATGCAACCACGCCGCTCTCCCTGGGATACCCCCAGGTAGAAGACGGAAACTCGTGAGTAAGCACCCTATTCAGTTTCATGACCTGGTCCTCCGTGCGCGCGGCTGCTGGGATGCCCGCCGTTTACTGAATTCTTCGTGTCGTCCAGACGACACCCAGCGCGTGCAAACTGAGCTCATCGCCGACACTCAACTGCGTGGGATCTGAGACAGCCTCAAATGCGTAGTAGGCGTTAGCATTCTGGGTCGCACACCAGGATTCGTGATGAACCACCCCGTCGCAATAGGCGCAGGCTGAATCCGCGTTGTATTGATTGCTGTGGGGCAACGGCAGTTGGTTTTCTACCGACATGGATGACTCCTTTGACCTTGAGAGACTGATTAGGAGCGCCCGTTGTACTAGTTGATCAGCCTTACGGTCCCGATTCGGTAATCGGTTCTAACTTTCTACTAGCACTTTCAGGGCCACTTTGAATCTACGCATCCACAAGCAGGTAAACGGTGCGCCAGGTAGAAAACGGCGCGCTTGAACCATGCACTGAGTCGAGGACCACGCGTGATGGTACGTGACCGCGCTGAAGCCGCTCGAAGACCGTTGATTACGGTACTCGCTTGAAGAACATTACATGTTCCTGCTAGAGCCGGGACTGCAAGCGAGACCATCGAATGCGCACACATTGAGGATGCGGTTGTTACCCGCGTCGATGCACTCGAAAGTGCGACCAAATCGAGGTATGAAGAGCCAACCACATCGAGGTACGAAGAGACAACCACATCGAGGCGCAAGGAAGATGTAATGGGAATTGCATCGAACTCCTCGCTACGATACGTCGATAAGGAGCTGACATTATGCTTCGACCAGAATTCATGAGTGCATCCAATACCCTCCCCGTGTCAACGGCGACTGACGTGCCATCGTTCGAATCGGAGTCGTGGCCCGAGAAGTGGCAAACCCCGGAAGATGTGACCGCTGTAAGCAAGGTCCTGGATTCCAACACCAAACAATCCTGGCGATCGGCCGGCGTAACATGGCCTCAGCCGCCAGCCACCAAAACTCAACCATCCATAGCTTCGCGTTACGAAGCGCTCATCTCTATTGCGGCGGCAATTGGAACCCGTCACGAGATCGAAGGACTGTTCTCGGCACTTTCAGCCGAACTGCCGCGCGTAGTCCACTTCGATTTCATCGGGTTGTCAAGATACGACCATGAAACCTCAAGGGTGGACTGGCGACTGTACAGACCAAATGGCCTAATCGAACGTGGTGTCATTGACGGAACCCAGGAGGAGACGATTTCAGCCTGGCTATGCGAACATCGGAAGCCGCTGATCATTCCCCTCCTCAATCAAGAATCCAGCCTTCACAGGAGGATCAATCGGCTTGCCGGGGATGGAATTCAATCCCTATGCGCAGCGCCTTTGACTAGTGCTGATGGCTGCCTTGGCGGCTTTGCCATTGGGAGCAAGCAGCCTGCCGCATATTCTCAAGAGGATCTTCGCTTCTTGTCTCTCGTTACCGACATGATTGCGACCGCGTTGGACAGCGCCCTCAGTTTCGGCTCCTTAAGGCGTAAACAAGACGACTTGAAGGCGGCGAACGGTAGGCTTCAACTGCTCGTTGATCTCAACGGCCAGATTGCTTCCGACCTGGAGATTCGTCACCTTCTTCGTACCACGTCGGCAATGGTCCGCCGTATGATCCGGTGCGATGCAGTCGCCATTCATTTGCCTGATAAAGAAAGCAGTTCGCTGCAGCTTTTCGCGATGGATGCTCATGACCATGCGAGCAGGGACGAGGAAAACAATGACCAGGTTGAAGGGAGCACCAGCGGCGAAGAGGTCTGTGAAGTGTTCCGAACCAGAAAGCCCATCCTCAGCCATGACAATGCAAGCTATGTCTTGCCACTTATCAGCCGCGACCGGGTATTGGGTGTTTTGGAACTCGCCCAGCAGGAACAGGTCTCATTGCATCAAGACACACAATTTGTCAGTCAGATTGCCAACCAGGTGGCACTTGCTATTCAAAATGCTCTGAACTATGCAGAAATGGTGGAATTAAAAGAACAGCTCTCAAAAGAGAAGCTGTACCTCGAAAGCGAGATTCGAAGCGAGCAAGGCTTTGAAGAAATTATTGGACGCAGTTCTGCGATCCGCGGTGTGTTGCGAGATATCGAAACCGTTGCTCCCACCGATTCGACGGTATTGATCTACGGCGAGACGGGCACGGGCAAGGAACTTGTCGCCCGTGCCATTCACGAACGGAGTTCCCGCAATTCAAAAGCCTTTGTGAAGCTGAATTGTGCGGCAATACCCACTGGCCTTCTCGAGAGCGAACTTTTTGGTCACGAAAGAGGCGCCTTCACGGGCGCTATTATGCAGCGGATCGGCCGGTTCGAACTTGCGAACCACGGCACCGCGTTCCTGGACGAAATCGGCGAGATTTCGCTGGAGCTGCAGCCTAAGTTGCTACGGGTATTGCAAGAAAGAGAATTCGAGCGGCTCGGAAGTACCCGTACGATCAAGACTGACGCGCGCCTTATCGCCGCGACAAATCGAAACCTGGCCGCCTGCGTCGAGGCAGGGACATTTCGAGCGGACCTTTTCTATCGACTCAATATTTTTCCTATCCATGTGCCTCCTCTTCGTGAACGTCCCGAAGACATTCCTTTGCTTGTGAGGCATTTTGCACAACACTTCGCGCGTCGGATGAATCGCGTAATCGATACGATTCCATCAGAAACTATGGAGACCCTGGTTCACCACTCCTGGCCCGGAAACATTCGTGAGTTGCAGAATCTTATCGAGCATTCTGTGATTGTTTCGCCCGGTCCGGTACTCCGTGTGCCTCTTTTAGGTCTTCAATCGCATAGCGTGCCCAATCAGGAAGGCTCAAGGCATCGGACTCTCGAGGAGGCTGAACGCGAGCACATCCTCTCCACCTTGAAAGAAACAAAATGGGTTATTTCCGGTCCTCGCGGAGCAGCCGCGCGACTGGAAATGAACCGCTCAACGCTTCAGTTCCGCATGAGAAAACTCGGCATTATCCGGCCTGGGATGGAGTGACGCTCTCTATAGTCCCTCAGCGTTACCCCTGTAGAAAACGACGACGGTTTGCCAACTGGGCGACGGCACCTCAGAAGATCGCCCAAATACTTACCTCGCCCTGCCCGAATGCTTTGCCGACAGCCACTCCGGCTCGGAAGATTTTCATCACTGGGCGGAAAAACCAGTCCGAGAAAAACCAATGCAGATCCGAGTGGATTCATCAGAGGTAGAAGCACGGCTGAAGGCAATCAGAAATGAATTCCAGAGAGACGAAGCGACAACTCCCCTGGTCGAAGCTTAGGCAAGTGCCTGCGGCACAGCCTCTTCCCAACGCCCCTGCGCCTTCAATATGAGTTCTACAACCTCGCGCGCAGCACCGTGTCCTCCCGGCCGGCGCGTTGTGAAATCGCAAATCGCGGCTAACTCTGGTGCTCCGTCGGCTACACACGCCGCCAATCCGGCTCGGCGTGCCAGAGGAATGTCGGGAAGATCATCGCCCAGGTAGGCAACCTCCTTCTCGGTCACGCCGGCCTTCTGCATGCACTCTTCGAAAGCCTCGGTCTTCTTCGCCTGTCCAAGATAAACGAACGTGACCTTGAGTTCCTCAACACGCCTGGCCACGGCCGGCGAAGATCGTCCTGTGATGAAGCCTGTCTGAATACCCATCGTGTGGGCGAGCGACAGTCCCTGCCCATCGTGCGCGTTGAATACCTTCATTTCAGAAACTACCGGTTCCGCAGCACCCTCGGTGGCAGTCGTTGAGATGAGGCAGACCCCACCATCCGTCAGAGTCCCATCCACGTCCATGAGGAAGAGTTTGATCTTACGAGCACGCGCGAGTACGTCTGGCGGAGCGAGGGAGTCGATGGAATCGTCTGACATGAAAAGATGCTATCGCTTCATTTGTCTGAAGAACATTACATGTTCTTATTAGCGCACAAACTCCAAGCGAGAGCATCGAATGTTTACAGGAGGTCTGGCAGATCGGATCAGACACACTCCTGGGCTTGAAGCGTGATGCGACTCGTGTGAGTTAGAGGTAAAGCCACGTTGAAGGTTGCACCGCCAGTTTTGTTGTTCTCAACCCAAAGCCGCCCTCCATGGGCTTCAACGATGGAGCGTGACACGGCCAAGCCAATACCCATGCCTTTCTCTTTTGTGGTCATAAAGGCGTCAAAAATTCGGTCCGGATCATCGACTCCCGGCCCGTTATCGATCACCTGGATTAACATCCCGTTCGAGTCTGTCACCGCCCGGAGTACGACCAGCGGGGCCCCTCGCGGTCCCTCCAAGGCTTCGATAGCATTCACAATTAGATTAATGAAGACTTGCTGGATTTGAATCTGGTCGACGGGGACCACAGGGAGAGGCTCTTCGAAGCGGCACTCGATGGGTACGTCACGCTTTTTGGGGTCCTCCTGTACAAATCGAACCACTTCACGAAGTATATTCGGAACGTTCACGTCTTTCTTGTCGAAGGACTCCTGCTTGAAGAGTGCCCGAATATGTTGCATGGTCTCGTCAGCCGCGCGGGCATCTCGGATAATCCGTTCGATCGACGAATTCGTTTCCATCAGATTCGACGGGGCGGCATTCAACCATCTCTTCGCCGCCTGTGCGTTTGCAAGTATCGACATGAGTGGCTGGTTCAGTTCGTGAGCGATGGAGCCTGCAAGTTCAGCGACGGTCGCCAACCGCGAAGCCTTTGCGAGTTTGATACGCGTGTCACGAAGGTGGTCTTCTGCTCGTTTCCGCTCATCGATGTCGATCGAGAGGCCATACCACTGAATGATCTTGCCCTGAGGATCACGCAAAGGTTCGCCTCTCGATTGATGCCATCTGTACTCTCCATCTGCGCGTCGCAAGCGGTGTATTGCGCTGTATGATTCTCCAGATTCGATTGCCCGGACGAATGCCTTCGCGGTCTGCTCTCGATCATCTGGATGAATGAAATTCTCCCACCCACGATTAACCAATTCCTCCAAGGGAGCCCCACAATATTCAAGGACTCTTTGAGAGAGATGAGTTGTTTCTCCGGTCGGAGAGGATGACCAGAGCATGGAAGGAATGGTTTCGATAATGCCAAGCAACTCCTGCTCTCTCGTTTGAAGAGCGCTTTCCGTCTCCTTCAATGCATCGATGTTCGTAAGAGTCCCATACCACTTAAGAACGTCTCCTCCATCATCACGGAGAGGGAGACTACGATACAGGAACCAGTGATAGGTTCCATCCGCGCGCCGGCAGCGTAGTTCATGCTCGACGGGCGCGCCGGCGGCCAATCCGGCCCGCCAATTAGCTACCACTCGACCAAGGTCTTCGGGATGTATTACGTCCCGCCACCCCCACCCCATTCCCTGTTCTCTGGAGAACCCCGTGTAGTCCAGCCAACTTTGGCTTACGAAATCAACCGATCCGTCCGGCAGTGCGGTCCCCACATAGGAGGGGATCGCCTCAACGAGAGTCCGAAGCTCCCTCCCGTTGCGCCGGATCTTCTCTTCGGCGATCTTACGCTCGGTGATGTCGGTCACCGCCCCGATAAACTCGCGATTGCCGGATGCATCCAGTAAAGCGTGGGCTATCGCGTGGACGTGCTTGACTCGCCCGTCAGCCAGCAACAAGCGATACTCGTGTTCGAAGTCAGCGCCAGTCTGGGATGCTCGATCGATGACCTGTTCTACGAGAGCGCGATCCTGAGGATGAAGACGCTGCGCCAGCATGTCCAGGGTAGGCTTGCTGGCAGAATCGTACTCGAAGATGCGATAGGTTTCGTCTGACCAGACAATTTCTGCCGTATCAGGATTCCACCCGAAGCTGCCGGTGTGACTGAGTCTTTGGGCGTCGGCCAGGTAGGCTTCACGCCGTCGGAGTTCCCGAGTGAGAAGCTCGTGCTCCGTGACGTCTATGGCGTTGCCAACAAATCTTTTCAGAATCCCGTTTTCTAGAACAGGAGCACCGACGCAACGGATGTGCCTCACTTCGCCGCTGGGACGGACAATCCGCTTGGTGACGTCACATCCCACACCTTCCGCAAGCATTCGCTTGACTAACGCTGCCATGAACTCACGATCAAGCGGATGAACAAATGCCAGATACTCTTCAAGGGTAGGCGCGTCTCTTTCCGGACCAAGGCCGTAGATGCGATAAAGTTCCGTAGACCAGTACCCAAAGGCCCCGGTAGGCTCCAGGACCCAAGTACCAATATGACCGAGACGTTGCGCTTCGGCCAAGTAATCGACGACGTTGCGAAGCTCTTGTTCACTTTGCCGGAGGTTCTCATAGAGCTGGCGAAGCACAAGCGTGGTTTGGTTGAAAACTTGTGAAAGATGAGCGAGTTCGTCTCGGCCCTGCACAGGTATATGGTGACCGAATTCGCCACTCGCCAGAGCAGAGGCTCCGCTGACCAGGGATCGCAGCGGGCGAGTGATGCTCTGAGTGATTGCAAATCCCAAAAGAGCCGCCATTATGATTGTCAGGCCGCTGACGCCGGCCAGGCTGAATGCGATTCGATTCTCAGCACGCTCAATTTGTCGAGTGGCCTCTGCATGCTTCTCTCGAATGCCGCGGCTGGCAGTATCCACGAGTTCAGCACTCAGGTTCTCCAGGGTTTCCACCGGCTGTTCCATCCGCTGACTCAGAGCATCCCAGTCTGCCACTGATGCGAGGGTAGTGAGCGAATCAATCTGCGAAGGCAGTGAACCCTGGATTGTCTCGAGCGTTGGTAAGACGGTGGGGTCGAGAGTATTATCTGGCTCGATTCCTCGGAACACGGTTTTGGTCTGTCTTAGGCTATTGTTCAGTTGGTTGCGCAGGGCAGAGGCCTCTTGCTCCAGGCGAGCAGGATTCCGAGCCTTGACTAACTGTTCTGATTGGTTGCGAAACGAAAGTACAAGCGCATGGACGCGCTGGACTTCCATGAACTGCTCGTCCATTTCCTTCAGACGGTTTGCTTGCGCGTGCATCACGCGCGACTGCCAAAGCAGGATGCCTGTGCCCACCGACATCAATGCGATGATCAGAACAAAACAGAGCGTTAAACGGGTCTTGATGTCAACACGCGAAATGAGCGCGATCGTCTGCGCGGCTTTGACCGGCGGTGATGCGCCATCTACAGGCTTGCTTGCGTCGTCCATGGCTGAGCCCTACCGAAATTTCCGTCCCTATTACGCATCTAGATAATAGAGTCGTCCCCAACGTCTACAATCTGGGGGCTATTTTACGCGGGATATGGCCGCTATCGATGGGCTCAGGGGGGCCTTTGGGGAAACCGGTGATGTGCTCGAGTTCCGTCTCCAACTCAGCCGCAGCCTTGGGAGCGCTATTCTTTCCCGTCAGCACGGAATGCACTGCCTCGGCATACGCACGCGAGACGTCCCCATAATTTCTACCAAGAAACGCCGAAGGACGGACCACGATGCCGTCACCCGGAGGCTCAGTGGCCGGCATCGATCGCGAGTAAGCCTTGAGCATAGTTGGCAGGCGGTAGAGCGCGATTCCTGTAGGCAACTCAGCGCTTATGCTCGCAGCCTCTAGCTCCGCCCCTTTGTGCGAGAGGAATTTTACCAGCGCCACAGCTTCTCGTTGGTGCTTCGACCTTGCCGATATTCCAAGGCCAAACCCGCCTAACGTTGCTACGCCGATCTTCCCTGACGGAACGCTGGTCACACCCATTTTCCCGTACATTGTTGGTTTCGCTGGCAGGGTGAGCGAGTAGTCAGAAGTCCAACCGAGTGAGAATGCTGCTTTGCCTGAGTCTTCAAAATCATTGACCGAGTCCACGTCTTCGTATGCAGTAACGCTTGGAGGCGAAATCCAACCGATCCAATGCGCGGCACGTTGCCATGCGCGTATCGCATTCTCATTGTTAACGCTGATGGTTCGGTTGGATTCGATAATCGCTCCGCCACCTTCCGACGCTTGCCATTCCAGCGCCAAAGCAGTCAGACCCTCATCTGCTGTCCCTGGCCAGACAAATCCCCAAAAGCTATGATCACCAGCGGCGCGCTCACCTTCCTGAATGCGGAAAGCCATTTTCTCTAATTCTGACCAGGCTTGAGGTGGGTCGTGATACCCGTACTTGGCCAGCAAGTCAGTACGGTAATAAAGCACATTTACATGGGGGTGATAGGGAATAGCGAGGACCCTGCCCTCTACCGTATAAGGTGATACCAGATCGGGCTCGGCGGCAGAGAGCTCCACACTGAAAAGGGGCTTCAAATCATGGAGTGCCCCATCGAGAATTCCAGCCCAAGTCACGTCTATGCCGAACACATCTGGTGTGTCCTTTTCCGCAAGGAGCTCCCGGATGAGCCTCAACTGTCCATAAGCGGTCTCGGGTGCGGGAAGGTGTTTCACCCTGATCCCCGTTTCACTCTCGAACTGCCGCAGAGGCTCTTCGGATAAGCGCTGTCGTTGCAGCCAGCGAGTCCCGGGATCCATAAACAGAAGGGTCACGGGTTCCGGCTTGCCGCGGTGGCACCCTGAACAGCAGTTAAAGAGAATCGAACCGAGCCCCGCAATCGCATGTCGGCGAGTTGTGAACATGGACCCTCCACAGAGATCATGAGATATCGCAGGTTCGGGTCGCAGCCACGTTCGTTAACACCGTAGCCGGAGGTAAGCTTGCAACTACATCACGTTCTTTCATTGATTCGGCGAGCCGGCCGTGAGATCCAGCTAGGTTCATGCATATTCCCGGACCTAAGCCGTCTATCGCCCCGCCCGGGACAGCGGTAAAGCCACGCTGAGTCAAGACTTCATGGTCAGTAACATCCATGCCAACCCCGATTCTTTTTGAGGGGTCATTGTCGGAATCCACAGCACCCACGCAGCGCACATAGCGAACTTCTCCGCTTGCTCGCACAATGCACTTTGTTACATCAAATCCGAGATCGTCAGTGAGCATTCGCTTCATCAGTGACGCCATAGATTCGCGATCCTGCTGATGCACGGTTGCAAGGTATTGCT
>Ga0210386_10003653_pt1 | contig 12843 bp, 8 predicted proteins | sample IncBWH32OmetaG_FD_160091 | JGI IMG/M metagenome (GOLD analysis project Ga0210386, IMG submission 160091) | Forest soil microbial communities from Barre Woods Harvard Forest LTER site, Petersham, Massachusetts, United States - Inc-BW-H-32-O ... | reverse complement strand
TTACAGCATTCAGCACATCATGTGGTTCGCCACCAGGGCCAAAATTTGCTTTGCCGGTATAGCGCATATAGTTAATGGCTTTAAGTAAGTACATATTACGTATCACAAACATCTGCGAAAGTGAGTAAGTACCTTTTCCCATGCGCATCAATTCCGATTCTAAAAAAGATTGGGTAGAAAAGCACCAGCAGGTCTCAGAATGATATTGGTTCTTTACGCTGGTAGCGCTGTTATCTTTTACAATGGTAAACTGATATTTACTGCCAGGCTTATTGGTAGTAGGAAGATCAGCTTGAGCAAATACACCTGAGCATAGCAATGTTGCCACTGCAAGGCTTGTTTTTACTTTCTGTTTCATATTTGGATGATTTTATTTTAATATTATTTTCAACACAGAGATACTGAGAGCACAGAGTTACACAGAGAAATTACAAAACTGAAGACTGACCACTAACGACTGACGACTGTTGACTTACGACTATAAAGCAATAAAAATCTGCTTGCTGCTTTTCTTTTTGCCCATTATTCCCCTTGCAGCTTCTGCTATATCATCGGGGCTATATCCGCATTCCTTATATAGTTCCATTTGGGTACCCTGTTCTACAACCTTATCAGGTATTCCAAGCCTTATTACCTTGCTGTTGTAATTATTATCGGCCATAAACTCAAGAACAGCGCTACCCATACCACCCATCAGGCAACCATCTTCAACCGTAATTACATTACTGAATTTGGTAAATACTTCGTGCAGCATTTGCTCATCAATAGGTTTTACAAAACGCATATCGTAATGCGCTGCATCAATGCCTTCTTCGGCTAATACTTTGCAAGCTTTAACAGCAAAGTTGCCCGGGTGGCCAATGGTTAATATAGCCACATCTTTTCCATCTTTTATTTTACGGCCTTTACCAATTTCAATTTCTTTAAATGGTTGTTGCCAGTCTATTATAACACCATTACCACGTGGGTAACGGATAGATATCGGACTGGTAACTGTTTCCAGTTGAGCTGTATACATTAAGTTTCTCAACTCTATTTCATCCATTGGCGCCGATACAATCATATTCGGTACACAACGGAAAAAGGCAAGGTCGTAGTTGCCATGGTGTGTAGCGCCATCAGCGCCCGATACTCCACCCCTATCCAAACAGAAAACAACCTTCAGGTTTTGTATAGCCACATCGTGTATCACCTGGTCGTAGGCACGTTGCATGAACGTGGAATAAATATTGCAATACGGTATTAAGCCCTGTGTAGCCAAGCCTGCTGAAAATGTAACGGCATGTTGTTCGGCAATGCCCACGTCGAATGCACGGTCAGGCATTGCTTTCATCATAATATTTAATGAGCAGCCGGTAGGCATAGCAGGTGTAATGCCCATTATCTTCGAATTCTTTTCAGCTAATTCAACAATTGTATGACCAAATACATCCTGGTATTTAGGTGGTTGTGGTGCAGTAGAATCTGACTTGACAACTTTTCCTGTATCCTTATCAAATGTTCCCGGGGCATGCCAAAAGGTTTGGTTACCTTCTTCCGAGAATTTATAGCCTTTACCTTTCATGGTAAGAGCATGTAATATTTTAGGTCCCGGTATATTTTTAAGATCTTTTAAAATACGGGCCATGTGCACTACATCGTGCCCATCAACCGGTCCGAAATAACGGAAGTTGAGCGACTCGAATAAGTTACTTTGTTTCAGTAAAGAGGTCTTAACAGCATTCTCAATCTTTGAAGCTATATCCTGTGCATTGGGGCCGAACTTGCTTATTTTACCCAGCAACTTCCAAACCTCATCTTTCATTTTATTATAACCCGGCGAAATGGTCATATCGGTAAGGTACGCACGCAAAGCGCCCACGTTCGGGTCAATTGACATGCAATTATCGTTGAGCACTACCAATATGTTCGATTTTGAAATACCAGCATTGTTCAACCCTTCGAAGGCTAAACCTGCAGTCATGGCGCCATCGCCAATTACTGCAATATGCTGGCGGTCGTTCTCGCCTTTATAGTGCGATGCCGTTGCCATACCCAATGCAGCCGAAATGGATGTTGACGTATGTCCTACTCCAAATGTGTCGTACTCGCTTTCCTTACGGTTAGGGAAGCCACTTAAGCCTTTATATAAACGGTTTGTACCGAAATTCTGCCTGCGGCCGGTGAGTATCTTATGACCATACGCCTGATGGCCGGTATCCCATACCAATTGGTCGTATGGAGTGTTAAATATGTAATGCAGGGCAACGGTAAGCTCTACCACGCCAAGGCTGCCGCCAAAATGACCGCCTTTTTCCGATACTATATCAATAATATACTGTCTTAATTCATTACATACCTGCGGCAGGTCAGTTTCTTTAAGTTTCCTTAGGTCGGCCGGGTAATATATTGATTCTAAGAGATTTTGTCCTTTATCCATTAAAGTAATACTTCATTAACATTGGGCAACGAAGAGCCAAATATATGACTATTTCGCCTAAATAAAAACCTTAAAAAAGGTTAAATATTGTGAGGCTGATTATCATGGGTTTTGGGTTCCAAATGCAATGGAACACAGATGATGCTGATTTAATATGTAAATAAAGCCTGCTTTATTTATGCTTGTCGTTATACTCTTTAGCCCAGCCCAATACATCCGAGAGGCTTTCTCCCCATTTATTGTCCCTGTTTTCATAAATGCCTTTTGATTTCGCTTTGGCAGAAATATCGGGGTCATCGGCTAAAACTTTCAACAGGTTATCTTTGCTACACATAAGTATTTCGGTATTGGGTCCTGCAGAAATAAGCACCATTCGTTTAAATGCACCACCTTGTGCGTAACTGAACATTATCTTTTGAATATCACCTTTATCATTTGTTTCAAAGTTAATATCTGTTGTACAGTAAACACATATTTTCCCCATGGTCAGCATGCGGTACTCTTTTTCTTCTATAGGATCAATATACCATGTAAAACCTTGCTGATCTAAATAACCCCATAGAGTTTTCAATTTAAGCCGAATCGCATCCCCTTGTGTTTTATTATCGTCGGTAAGTCGGTAGTATTTTGAGCCCGAAAACCTTATCCGCTCCTTTGTAAGATTTTTATTAACATAATCATCATAGGTTTTATAAGTCCCTACAATAGAGCCAAGATCACTTTGCTTGAATGCAGTAGAAGTGATAAATATTGCGGCTAGTGCAACAATACCAACCAGAATTTTTGTTTTCATTGTGAATGGTGAGTTTATGATTTAAATGTACTCTGATAGTTAATTTCAATTGTAAAAATAAAAAAAATCAGATACACCCGCAATCTTAGTGTGGAAGTAGTTCAACACTTGCCTCCTCTATTCCTACATAAAAACACGGCTTACACTTTTTCAATTTGTAACCCATCAATTGAATAAGCACCAAATCAATACTAATCACCCAATTCTCCATATTCGCTACCTTTGCATTCTATGAAAAAACTTGTTGCCCTTTTTATACTTTGTGTTTTAGTATTCACTGCTGCTTTTGCACAAGACCAGCAACCTATACCTACCAAAAACAAAATATTATAACGAATGAAGAGTACCATCTATTCAATGGTATTGTAGAAAGCAGATAATCTGTCTATATTTGAATACTCAAACTACTCGCATGAAAAAGCAATACACTATTTTCAAAAATTTTACAGCCGGTGCTTTATGTACTATATGTTTTTTGTTGAATATACAACCTTCAAAGGCTCAACTATTGTGGGGCTTCAATAGCTATGGCGGAAGCGGCGGCTATGGAAATATTTATAATATCAAGCCCGATAGCACTACTATAAGCCATTACGATTTGCGGGGAATCTCAGGTGGCGGGGCCCAGTATTCACATTTGGTACAGGGTACAAACGGGCTACTGTATGGCCTTACGTACGGGTATGGCACTTATGGTGACGGGGTTATTTTCTCTTGTGATACCAATCTCAATAACTATACTGTGCTTCATAACTTCAACACAGCTTCCGGCAAAAATCCCTGTGCATCTCTTTTGCTGGCAAAAGATGGTAAGTTTTACGGAACGGCAAATGGAGGAGGAAAAAATGCACTTGGAGTTTTATTTTCATTCGACCCGGTTACCCTTACCTACACTGATGAATACGATTTTGCAAAAACCACAGGCAATACACCACGCGGTTCACTTATTCAGCTTGCTAATGGAAAACTATTTGGAATGGCCAACACAGGTGGTTCAGCATCAGTAGGAGCCATTTTTTCATTCGACCCTGTTACCAAAGTATATACCGATCTTTATAACTTTAACACCACTACCAGCGGTGATGGACCCAATGGAGACCTTGTGCAGGCTGCGAACGGAAAACTATATGGAACTACCGGTGGTGGTGGAACAAACAGCCTGGGTACACTTTTTTCATTCGATACAGGCACACACGCATATACTGTTCTTTACAATTTTACAAGCACTACTGATGGTGGAGGGTGTTATACTTTAATGAAGGCAGCTAGCGGCAAATTATATGGCGAGGGCAGGTATGGAATTTTCACTTTCACTCCTGCAACCAATACATACAACTATATTTTTGTCTTTAACCAAAGCCCCTCAGAAGGTGGTAGTGGTGCCCTTATTCAGCTTGCCGACGGAAAGCTATACGGAATTAGCAACGGCTTCGGAACATACACTAATGGTATGGTTTATAGCTTTGATACGGGAACATATGCTTATACTGTAATTGCAAACGTAGGAATACATGACGGCAGCCAGGCAGGAGGTTCATTGTTATACACGCCTAACAACAGGTTGTATGCTATAACCGGGGCAGGCGGAGCAGGAAAAGCAGGTACAATACTTGAATATGATATGTCGGGTAATAAACTTAAACAGATAAATTTTAATACCTTTAATATAACCACCACACCTTTTGGGACTCCTTTGCTTGCATCTAACGGGCTTATATATGGAATGGCCAGTGCCGACAATCAATATAACGATGGCATTATATTTTCATTCAACCCGGTTACCAAAGTTTTTGCCGATGCGCATGATTTTAATGACACGCTAGGTAAAGACCCTTCAGGCTCGCTTATGCAAGCCTCAAATGGATTGCTGTATGGAATGACTGCAGAAGGCGGTGCTAACTCCACCGGAGTTATATTTTCTTTTGATCCGAATACAGGAGCTTATGCTGATGTATACGATTTTAATTCGGCTACAGGTGCAGGCCCTACTATAGAAGCATTGTGCCAGGCTTCGAACGGATTGCTTTACGGAGATTGCGAAAACGGTGGCAAGAATGGTAAAGGTTGCCTGTTCTCATTTAACACGGCAACTAAGGTATATACCGACATATACGATTTCAATTCTTCTGAAGGCAACCCTATGGGAACTATTATACAGGCTACAAATGGCAAACTTTATGGAACCGCTTCTGCTGCTACCAGTCTTATTAACGGCTGGGATGGATATATTTATTCGTACAACATTAATACAGCAACATTTACCGATGCGTATGATTTTGGAAATGGTGGGGGTTTAATGGGTGAATACCCTAACGCAGGTTTATGCCAATCGAGCACGGGAAAGTTGTATGTACCTGTTTGTTACGGTGGCACTATTGGCTGGGCCAACGGAGAAGATGCAGACGGAACCCTTATATCGCTGGATTCCTTGGGCAAGAACACCACCGTTCTTCACGACTTTAATGATACTAACGGTGGAGAGCCAACATGGAACGTAATACAAGCGAACGATGGAAGATTATATGGAACCGTACAAGGCGGACTTACGTATGGAGCAGGCATGATATACCAATACGATACGGTATTACACAACTATACCGTTATGCATTACTTCAACGTAGCAGATGGCTCAGCCCCTTATAACGGCTCATTGCTTCAAACAAAACCGTTGGATAGCATGATGACCATTTCTGTGAATATAACACCAACATGTTCAAGCGGACAGGTATTAACTGCAGTAGTAAACCGTTTAGTGCCAACCAGCTATACTTATTTATGGAGTACAGGAGCTACAACATCTGCCATAAGTAACATTAATGCAGCCGGAACATATTCAGTAACGGTAAAAGATGCAGGAGGCGATTCAGTTAAGGGTGCTGTTGCATTACAGGCTTACACCTCACCTACATCAAGCCAGACCGTCGCAATATGCCAGGGACAAACCTTTGCAGTTGGTGCGCATTCGTATAACATGGCCGGAACATATATTGACACACTTAAGGCTGCCGGGGGATGCGACAGCGTTATTACTACAACACTTACCGTAAATGCATGGCCAACTATAAAAATAACCGGTAAGGATACCATTTGTATTGGCGCCACAACCAAGCTAACAGCGAGCGGAGGTACATATTATGCGTGGAGCACCGGGTTTAACGGATCATTTGTTAATGTAAACCCTACTATTACTACAACATATAGTCTGGCTGTATTAAGTGCTGCAGGCTGCGCAAAAGATACCATCTTTCGTGTAAAAGTAGATTCATTGCCGAATGTCAAAGTTAGTGGAAAGGATACTATTTGTATCGGAAGTTCAACTACGCTTACCGCAAGTGGCGCCAATACATATACATGGGGGCCTTCTTCGGGGTTGAGCGCTACAACAGGTGCAGTAATAATAGCTACACCTACCACATCGGCAAGTCATTGGATAGATGGTACTGCTGGTGTTGGTTGCGTAACACAAATATATGTTTACCTAACCGTTGAACCAACGCTTACTATTACAGCAAGTGTAAACCCTGCAACTATAATAATGGGTGATACTACTACACTTACAGCCAGTGGGGCTCCAACTTATATATGGAAACCAACAACGGCATTGAGCGCCGGAAAAGGTTCACCTGTAAAGGCTGACCCTTCTGCTACTACTACATACACACTTATTGCTACCAATGGAGGATGCACCGATTCAACAACTGTGGTAGTAACAGTAAATATAACCACGGGTGTAAATAACCTTGCAACAAATAGCGGTGCAGCGCTTTACCCTAACCCGGCAACCGATGCAATTACTATTACATCATCAATACCTGGCCGGCAAACCCTGGTTGATATATATAATATAAACGGAGAAAAAGTTGAAACAGCTGTTTTTACAAAAGAAGCGCAAACATGGACTATGAATGTAAACGGACTTGCAGCAGGAATATATTTCGCCAAAGTTACTGTCGATAATACCCTTAACGTTATAAAGTTTATAAAGCAATAGCTTTATTATTGGAAATATGGAGATGAGGTGGTGTTTTAATTACCATCTCACCCATTCTGCCAATAAAAATCAATAACAATTGGGCTTTTTAAGTACTCTCTTCTATATTCCAATTGTTCTACCTTTGCACTCTATGAAAAAACTTGTTGCCCTTTTTATACTTTGTGTTTTAGTATTCACTGCTGCTTTTGCACAAGAGCAGCCCATATCTACCAAAAACAAAAAAGCAGCCAAGTATTATAACGAAGGGCTTAGCGATTACCGTCTGAATAATGCCAAAGATGCAGTAAAAGCAATACTGGCTGCCATGAAAGAAGACTCAACATTTGTTGAGGCCCATGCCCTGCTGGCCAAAATATATCTCGATCAGAACAGAGGTGAAAATGCCTTGTCGGAGTTTAAAAAAGCAATTGCCATTAACCCCGATTTTTTGCCGGTAATGTATTTTTATGTGAGCCAGATAGACCTTTCTATGGGCCGGTATGATGAGGGGTTGGTGTACGCACAAAAATTCGATAAATATGCCACCAGCAATGCCGAACTTAAATCAAGAACAAAAATTACAATTGCTGACTGCAAGTTTTCTATTGATGCTATGAAACACCCTGTGCCATTTGAACCACAGAACATGGGTACTGCCATAAACTCAAAGTACGATGAATATTTTCCGGCTATAACAGCTGATGGCTCTACATTTCTTTTTACAAGAGAACTGATAGACTCAGTTACAAACCCTGAAGGTAACGAGGACTTTTACATGAGCTATAAAATAAATGGCAAATGGGATAATGCATTTAATATTGGCGGCCCGCTTAATACTGAACTGAACGAAGGTGCGCCAACCATTTCTGCCAATGGCCGCCTTATGATATTTGCCGGCTGCGACCGTCCCGACGGGCATGGTAGCTGTGACCTTTACTACTCTGTAAGGCATGGCGACAAATGGACCCCTGCACGTAATCTTGGTTCACCCATTAATACAAGGCACTGGGAATCGCAGCCATGCCTTTCTACCGATGGCAGAACGCTCTACTTTGTGCGTGGTATTGTAACAGGCGACGGTGTGGGAAGCCAGGATATTTATGTAACACAACTAAGTGATACAGGTACATGGAGCATTCCGGTAAAACTGAGCGATAGTATTAATACACCGGGCAGGGAAGAATGCCCATATATAGCAGCCGATAACCAAACACTCTACTTTGTATCAGACGGGCATCCCGGCTTTGGTGGTACCGATATATTTATGTCGAGGCGCAAAGCCGATGGTAGTTGGGGTACACCAAAGAATTTAGGATACCCTATTAACACAACGGGCAATGAAACGGGAATAATTGTTGACCCTAATGGCCAGCTGGCTTATTTTTCATCGAACCGCCCGGGAGGATATGGTGGAATGGATATTTACCAGTTTGCATTGTACGACTCTGCAAGGCCAGCACCTGTTACTTACATGAAGGGGAAAGTATATGATGCCAAAACAGAAAAACCGCTTGGAGCAAACTTCAGCCTTATAGACCTTAGCACCGGAACAACCGTTATGCAATCCACATCCATTGCTTTCGACGGTACTTTTTTGGTTTGCATTCCTTTGAATAAAAACTATGCACTTAATGTTACCAAGAAAGGCTACCTGTTCTATTCTGAAAACTTTGAGTTGAAAGATTCCAGTTCAACACGTGTGCACCCATATACCATTAACATACCATTACAACCTATTGATACCGGTGCGCACATAGTACTTAAAAATATTTTCTTCCCTACCAATCAGTTCGATCTTAAGCCTGAATCGCAGATTGAGTTAAATAAACTGGTCGACTTTATGAACCTGAACCCTACTGTAAAAATTGAAATAAGCGGACATACCGATAATATAGGTACACCGGCAAGCAACAAAGTGCTTTCAGAGAACAGAGCAAAATCGGTATACACATACCTTGTTGATTACGGTATTACTGCCGACAGAATGAAGTATAAAGGCTATGGCCAAACCCGACCTATTGCAAGCAATGATAATGAAGAAGGCCGCGCACAAAACCGACGTACGGAAATGAAAATTGTAGCGAAGTAAATTTTATGATAAAGCACTCCTCATATATCTCAATAGTTGTTTTTACTTTTTTTTCACTCACTTGTGTTGCTCAAACCGATACTAATAAAGTGAAACCATATACGCTTTTGGAAATAACCGGCGGGGGATTGTTTCCTACAGCACCTTTTGTGCAATCGGCAATAATTGAATACGCAGCCTATACCGGGTATGATTTTGGCGTATCACTTAGTTGTCCAATAAAAGGGCGGTTTAGCGGAACCCTTACCTATAACTATGGTGTAAACCAGTTCAATGCTATATCGACTGATAACACAGCAAGTTACGTAAACATACCTGCAAGTGGCGTTAACTACTACGAAAACATTGCAATTATTGGCGCTTGTTATACCATTCCGGGCGACAATAAAACTTCCATTGATCTGCGAATGGCAGGTGGCATCCTGCTTTTTATAAGCCCTCGTTCTGTCTACGGAACAAATGATATTTACAGTAATACTGGCCAACCCAACCCCTTGCCACAATCAATAGTGCAAGCTTATAAGTTCACATCTTTTATTTTTGATGCCGGTGCATCAGTACGCTCAAAGCTGGGTAAAAGAATTGTAGTTTCACTGAACCTTGACTATTATTACTCACCTGGGAACAGAACAGCTATAACCACCACCTACAGCAATACTCCCAAACCAGATACTGATGCACCCACATCATTTACTTTTTATTCCATGTTCAATCCTGGTTTAGGGGTTGGCTATAAAATTGGCAAGTAAAACTAATTACTGTTATTCCCTATTCTTAACTAACTTTGTTTCGCCCTTGCCTGCACAGTATATATGAATAAAAGATCGGTTCTATTTACGTTAATGATACTTAGCTCTTCATTAACTATGGCGCAAGAAGATTATGCACGGCCCCAGCCGGAACAATATGCGCCAGTTTCAGGCTCTACAGACGACAAAAGATTCAATATCGGCCTGTCACTTGGTTCTGCAATTCCCATGAACAAGTTTGCCAGCACAAGCGTAAAAAACACTTTCTGGGACTTTACTTCAGCTGACTCAACCCACCTCGAGGGCTTTGCCAGGAACGGATTTAACTTTACACTTACAGCCTCGTATCTATTTCCGGGCAATTTTGGCATCATACTTATGTTCGGCAGTTGCCAGAACCCATTTGACATAAATACTTTTTCAGCGAAAGTAGGCCTTCCCTCTACTTCACCTTCGGCATCATACAATGAGGATGAATATCTTGTCGGAGGCTTTGGTTCCTTTCCGGTTGATAAGTTCAGGTTTACCGTTAATGCACTGGTAGGCCTAGTAAGCATGGGTTACCCTGAAATAAGTTGTGCAGCTCATGATACAACATATACATACGATCTGCAAGGTGGTTCAGGGTTTGGTTATGACCTTGGCGGTAGCGCTGAATATGATATTTCAAGTAGAATTGCTGTATCAGTTAATATTAATTACCTGGGTTCAAACGTTCAATACAATGGCTTTTCAATAACCGGAAGTACCCCTACAAGTATAGGGTACTTTTCATCTACAAGCGATGTACTAAGCCTGCCAACGGGCATACTTAAAATTACAATTGGCGCTGTATTAAGGTTTTAGCCCTTGAAAGTTACACTGCTTAAAATACTTTCATTTTTCTTTTTGGTAGCCGCTGTCTATCATTTTGTGGGGCTTTTAAGTAAGCTTAATACTGAACCATTGTGGCGAAACGGGCTTTTTGTTCTTATCAACCTCTTTTGCTTTTATGGCTTACTTAATCGCCCGAAATACTTTATTTACCTGTTTGCTGTTTTAGTGCTGCAGCAGCTGTATAGCCACGGCCAAGATATTTTAAAACTATGGTCAACCTATAAACAAATAGATTGGCTTAGCCTGGGTGTGGTAATTTATATGCCCGTGGTTTTTCTGTTATTGGTTATGGATAATAGAAATAAAAAAACAATAGCCAGGTAGGTAAACAGAGCCAATCCTTTCTTTATCTTAGCCAAATAGATCTTCTTAAAAAAAACACCACAATAAGAATGAAAAGAATAATTACTATTGTGCTTTATTTATTGCCTGTAATATCATTATTCGCGCAGGAAACCGAAGCAGATAAAAAACTATTGACCAGGCATATTCAAAATGAGCAGTATGAAAGGGCAACCCAAAAAAAATACCGGCCTGCAATACAGGTGTCATATAACCCCGTAAAAATATTGCTATTTACGCCTTTATTCCTCTATCAAAAATTTATATCAGAGCAAATATCAGCCATTTGCGAATTTGAACCTTCCTGCTCAGGTTTTGCAGTTCAATCTATAAAACAATTGGGCATTGTCAAAGGTTTATTTATGGCGGCGGATAGGCTTACCCGCTGCAACGGAGAAGCACAACCCGAAACACAGTTCTATTTAATTGATCACCATAGCGGAAAAGTAATTGATGAGCCTGGCATGTATAAAATTAAGGATTAGCCTCCTTTTACTTTGCTTACAACTGGTCGGTTTTTCACAAAGACCTGCATTTGATACGGCCTTATTTTACAAACATCTTATTACCGAAAACCTTTTCACAGAACAAATTGCGTTTGCCAGGCAAATACAGAATGTGCATATAGCTAGCACAATACTTCAGGATAGTATGCGCCTTTCTATTTCACTCGCTTATACAAAAATGGGTAATGTCGATTCTTCAGAAAAAAACCTTATCGCCATCTCTGCAACTCCGGGGTTTTCTGTTCCTTCATCTGAACTTTATGTATCACTATTAATAGTAAGGAAAGAATATAACAGAGCCTCAATTTTTTTAAACTCCTTTACAAATGCAATGCCCATCTACCTTAAAGAAGCAGGTACCAGTATAAAAATGCTCCAAAATGAGCCAACCCAACCGGATACCAATGTATCAGCCTATGCACCCGCCTTACTTGAAATTAAACATAAATATGAAAATCCGCCTGATCATTCTGCATTACTGGCGGGTATTTATTCAACTATACTACCGGGTATGGGGAAACTTTATCTTGGGTATAAAGAGGAAGCTTTGTCAGCTTTTATTGAGAACATAGCACTTGGCGCCCAAGCGGCAGAATCGTATTACAAAGTAGGCCCTAAAAGTGTAAGGTTCATTGTTACCGGCAGCCTGTTCGGCCTGTTTTACGGAGGAAACATTTGGGGCAGCGTGGCATTGGCAAAGAAACAAAAACGTGACCATAGAAAGCAAATAGAATATGAAATATATAATTATTACAATACTCGCATTGCTGAGCACATACAGTAGTGCACAGCAATATGATTCATTACCAGCTAAGCTGTTACACCAGGAAATGGTTTACTGGCAGGCTCAGTCTGACTCGGTGAAATTTATGGCGCTTTTCACAAAAGCTGTTTTATACAAGAAATCAAATAAATACAATGATGCCCTTAACGAACTTTTTCGTGCAGAAAAATTTTGCGCAGGTAAAAAGAACAGAGATGCGCTTCAATATGAAACCATGCTGAATTATTTTCTATCCGGTAAATACAACACATGCAGTGAAATTGCATTCGACAGCACTCCTCCAGCCATTTATTACAACAATTATATTTTAAT
>Ga0210386_10003650_pt1 | contig 12851 bp, 19 predicted proteins | sample IncBWH32OmetaG_FD_160091 | JGI IMG/M metagenome (GOLD analysis project Ga0210386, IMG submission 160091) | Forest soil microbial communities from Barre Woods Harvard Forest LTER site, Petersham, Massachusetts, United States - Inc-BW-H-32-O ... | reverse complement strand
TCCTCGTTCTGCCAGGGGCCGATACCCCTGTTACCGACAAAAACCGCTGCCGACTTTATGCTGTTGATCTGCTCTCCGAGTTCCGTTTGCCAAGAGGCACCGGGCGGGATTTGCTCTATGTCAAGCCAAGGCTTGATGCCCTCCTTGACCAACTTTTGAGCGATCTCACGGACGGCGGGCTTATCCGCGCTATTGTGGCACAAGAACACATCAAAGATTTCCGCTTTGGAGTTCGATCCGTTCACCAGAGGCAATTCTATAGGGCAAACATCGGTCGAGGACAAACCAACTTCGTGGCCTCGGTCAGCTTGCCTTTTCCCGTATCACCTCATTAGCGTTCTTATCCTGCCTGATTCCAACCGGTAGCGGCGCTTCTTCGATGATATTTCCATCGGCGTCTTTTATGGATTCCAGCCCGAGAACTTTCCTAAGCTGCTCCAGTGAAATGCTCTTGGTTCCGACCGAGACGTACTTCTTGGCCCAACCGTACAATCTGAGAGCGTAGGTGCTACGGAGCCCAATATTGGCAGATTTCTGGTCAGCATACTTGCGGCGCCTCTTCGATTCTAGCCAGATGCGTTCTCTGAACCCGATCGAATCGTTCATCCGTTCATTAAAGGCGTGAAGATGCTCCGCAACCGCTGCGGTAAATGTTGGAGCAGACTCGTCCAATCTTCAATATCAACTTTGGATCACGCTTGTGGGTGCCCCACTATCGTTAGATATTTCTTCCAACAGTATGAGCAAGAGCGGCAGATCAATCTCAGTTCGGGCTGGTCGTTTCGAATTCGTTAAACTCAATGCCGCCAAATTCAACTTTCGAGACAGCTATCATTTCATACTGACCTTAACGTGGCCACGGTTCGCTGCGTTGGTTCTGGCCGTTTACGTCCTGATCAATATTGTCTTCGCCAGCTTGTATTTGCTTGGTGGCAGGTGCATAGCCGAGTTACCGCCCGGTTCGTTTTACGAAGCCTTTTTCTTCAGCGTAGAAACTCTGGCTACGGTCGGCTACGGGCACATGTACCCGGACACCTTCTACGGCCACTGTGTCACGACGGTTGAGATCGTGGTCGGCATGTTCGGTATGGCCGCTATCACCGGTCTGATCTTTGTTCGGTTCTCGCGACCGAGCGCCCGGCTTCTATTCAGCAAATGGGCCGTCATTTCGCCTTTCGACGGAGTACCAACGCTGATGCTGCGGGTAGCTAACCAACGCCACATTCCGATGGCGGAGGCCGAATTTCGCGTGATGCTTTTCCGCAATGAACCGACCAAGGAGGAAGCAAGCGTTCGGCGGTTCTATCCGCTGAAACTACAGTTCGATCGCATGATCGCGTTTCCAGTGGCGCTGACTCTCCGGCACGTGATCGAGGAAAGCAGCCCCCTCTACGGGATGGACTCGGAAGACTTAAAGGACAGCGATACGCGGTTGATGGCATCGATCGTCTGTATCGACACCGTAATTCCAGCGCCCGTCCAGAGCGCGACCGATTACTCATATAACGAGATCCTCTGGAATCGCCGCTTTGTGGAGATTTACGCAGAGACAGATGACGGTCGGCTGACCGTGGATTACGGTCGGATTCACGATACTGAAGAGGCCGGAGGCTAGGCGAGCTTGGGCAAGGGCAATAATCAGGTCGAGTACCTCGGTTAAAGTGCGGGGCCGCTTCTTTTTAGCCTTTTCGTTCTCCTATCGGCGTATGTACGAAAAATCCAAAGGAGTAAATTCTTCTTCCGCTACGGCGGGATGTAACTTGTTTTGAATGATTGTCCACGGGTCTGCTCCGACTGAGGCGTAAGTCATTCTCACCATGATCAAGGCCCAATTAGCATAAACTTCAACCTCTGCGGAGGCTGCGACTGATGCGTATGGCATTGTGACTCCTTACTTCGGCGGGAATATAAGCCAGGGACGATCTTTTTCAATAGCTCCGGTCCGAGTGATCGATAAATCGCGAAGCGACTTTTTGATCACGATCACGATCATTATTTCGTCGCGCTGCGGCGAACACAAAGAACCGGAGTGCGCCATGATACTACCGACGCACACCGGTCAAGTGGAAATCGACACTCCCTCACTTACCCAATCCAAAGATCGATCCGGATGACCATAAATGCAAGTTTTTCTATAATTATCCTCGGTAAAATTTCTTCCGCGATCTCAGCCACTTTCCCTTTCGTTATGCCGATGCCGAGGCGCGGCCAAGGACGGCGGCACGCTCGACGTTCTTTCCCTGCTTCATGAGATAACCAAAGCGTCTTGTAAAGTGGTTCGTCCGAACCGGAACGATTTTGTCAAGGATCTCTCCTTCCGCGTCGAATGTCTTCTGAGTCGGCGCCGGAATCGCAACATTCCCCATCTCGGAAAGAACCGAGCGGAACCGCTGCAAGGCGTTCCAGGCGCGTAACCGGCTTTGCTTTGACGCTTCGAGTTCGTCCAGCAGGTCTTGAATCGCCTTAGGAGTGATCGACGTGCGATAAGTGTTCATAAGAACACTATTGCGGTCGAGACTGGGTTGAGCCCATTTGTCCGGGTATGCACTGGTCCACCGTTCCAGATATATTTGGTTTCTCTGCCTCATGGAGTCATAGCACTCAATCGTAAAGAAATTACTAAGCAGCATCGCGCTGGCGTTTCTGCTTCTGGCAGGATCGGCTTGTAACGACCACTCTGAAACGGAGACATCCACTCCCACGCCCTCAGCCAATCCCACGCCCCCTATTCCGAGGCCGTCATCCAAACCTTTCAAAGTGCGCGATCCGTCGCACGTGGCGTCTTCCGTTAGCATGCGTCGAGCAACTCGCTCGTCGGGTGGATTCTTTTCGACCCTGATCCTGCAACGAATTCGTGAGCGGCTCAAGCAGGCTCGTCTTTTCCCTGACCGCTTCCATCACCGGCAACCAATCGAGGAATCCACTCCTCCACCCCCAACGAACAGAACCTGGTCTCTGAACACATTCCTGATTATCAGCGGCCCCCCGGTCATCTGGACGGCTCGGGAACTGGTGGCCGGTCGTTGGGATCGGCAGCAGGGCCGGTCAGCCGAAATGGTTGGCTCGAACTCAAACGCGATGCGCTTTACTGCGATCGGCCTAGTAAGCATCTAAATTTTCCTTGTTATTGAATTTATTTTTATTACAAGTTTTGACCAATTCTGAATCTAGCCCTGTTCACTCCAACAGTTATGTCTTCTTGCTGGGTTTCGCCCTGGAAGATGAGCGGTTCTTCGAGCAGGCGATCCGATGCCATGCTTTAGGCATCTTCGAAGTTACGGAATTCGCTCCACCTCAATCGGTAAACTGAGTCCGGAAGACAGCGGGTGCCGAGATTCGGCGACAGAACTTCGGCGGTAGCCAAGCCGCTGATCCGGGCCAACGTCTCTCGGTGCAAAGAGGGGGACTGGCAATATCAGCGACCCAACGTTACTTAAACTGAATCCCCACAGAGTCGCGTCAATGGCGAGTCTCGGCGGTGTAACCGATTTTCTTCCCTTGCCCCTTTGTTCGAGTTTGAAGACAGCGTACTGGCCCGACTTTCTCATTCAGCAGGTCTTTACCATGATTGGCCTCGGCATTGGATTATTGCCTGGACGGCACGGGGGGAGCGCTCGCCTTATGCTGGCGGATTAGATACCCAATCAAGTAAAACGCTGAACATCCAGGCTAGGCCGTCTGCGCCGACCTGCATTTGACCTCTCCATTCCCCCAGGTTTAGAGAACCCGCCGGTCGAGGATTTCCTGGCCTCGCCATCACAGACCTTCACTGCTCCTGATAGTGTGGAGTACTCGATAACACGTTCCTCACTGCCTCAGATTGATTATCTCGAAGGTGCTCCCGCGGATTCTCCAAGTATCAGCCTCATGAACTAAGACCCACGAAAAGGTGCCATCTGCATTTAGAGTTTCGGAAGACGCCTCAAAAGTATCACTCCATCTTCCGGTCGCACGTACCTCGTTCCCGTCTGCGATAGCTTCCTCGACCGTGGTCACAGCGTTCCTGGAATGGGACTCCTCGAAATAGTGTTTTGCAAAAAGTTGTTCGATGGCCTGCCGACCGTTAAATGTTCCATTTGGCGTCTTAAAAACCACGTCCTCGGTGTAGAGCGCGGCCACTGCGGCCGCATCGTTCCTGTTGAATGCCGCATCGTACTTGGAGGCCAGCGCACGAATTTGCACGGCTATTTGCGGGTCTACCTTGTCTTCTTGTTCGGCGAAGCTCGGCGAAACAAATCCGAGTGCCAATTCTACGAAGGTAAGCAGTAAGCGGATTTTCATGGTATTCTTCGCGGAGTCAGGATGGTTTTCGTTGAGGTGGTAATCGTCGATGGAGCTTTCAAACATCGGGAACTTGTCCGTTTGCCCCTTTTAGGACACGGCTCTTAACCCATTCAAGCGTCCGCTCGGCGCATATGCGATCCTTGAATTTCAACAGACCTAGAGTCTGCTCGGGAAAGCTGCTATATAGCGTTGTTCTTGTTGAAATCTTGGAGATACTCGGCAAAGCAGAAGTTGACCAACTCTTCAGTCGGCTTTCGTTCGTCGAATAGCTTTTGCAGTTCTTGCGGGGTGATCGACATAGTTGCCGAGTTTTCGCGGCCGCATCTATCGTGGTCAAGATCGAACGGATGGAGGCGGCGATCTGCTTTCCGACCAGGAAGCATCCAGCACGGCAAACACAGCCGAATATTGGGAGAACGAAAGATCAAGAGTGGGCAATCATTTTTACTTTGACCTCCGCCGGTCATTAAATCCGCGGGAGGTCAACGCCCGAGGTCGAATTCTAGACAACCCTAAGATCAAATTCGGCGAACCACTGCCTAGCTTTCTCTTTAAGCCGGGTGAATCCATTATCAATTGCCACTGGCCTGAACAGTTTCGCCGGGGAATATGCACTCAGAAGCATCTCGACGGAATGAAAATGCTCGTCGTGGACGTGGGAATTGACAATGAAACAAGGGTCGAAGGCTATCGTCTTTTATATCAGCTACCGGGAGTAGTTGATCATTCTTCGCAAAAAATTGTCCAATGGCGACTAAGGATTTACATAGAGTCCAATTTTGAACCCTGCGATCATTCGGCGATTTAAGTCAAGGTTCGGGAGTCATAATTCCGCCCAGAAGGGCTAATGAGTGGCGAGATACCATGCAAACGGAGAATCACCAAACTTAGGAGAAAGGCAACCAGACTGCCAACTTCCGGCGGACGAACCAGGCTGGTCATCAGGACGGCAGGCTTAAGCTAGTCGCCACACCCTGGCACCATTCTCTTCCTGATCACTAGGGCGCTCGTCCATAATGGGAGGCCGGTCGGGATACCAAATTGGCGGAGCCTCATCATAAAGATCGAGAGCCCGTTCCGCATCGGTCGGGAATGTACCGAGAGCCGCACTTTTCGCAAGATAGAGGGCAAGTACCTCCTTTAAACCCTCGTTTATCAATTTGGATTTGCGCTTACCCCAGACCGCACACGTTATTGGAAAGGCCAGATTCGCAGCTCGATAGCTAAAAAAGCTCAGCGTTCGCCCCCCTCGTCTCGGCCTTCTTACCGGCGTCCCGGACCTGGAGTCTGCACCACAATCGGTTGTATGACATCCCTACGTGACCGGCAATGATTCGCGTGTCCTCCCTTATGAACTTGTAGTACTACGGCGCTCGGCATCCGGCACGTGCCGCAGGCATGGTCACGTCCGCGTGCGCGGGGGGGAACAGAGATATCGATTACGACTGCCTTTATTTTTCAGCCAAATTGGCGCTCAAAAACCGTCGCGAAGAGAAGAACAGGACTGCACCAAAAAAGGGCACCAATACCCATGCTGCGTTTGTCTCAGGAACAACCGGAATGTGCTTACCATTTCCGTTGCCGTCGTTTCCCTTGCCGTTGTTTGTGCCGTTGTTGCCTTTCCCGTTATCGCTCCCGGCATACGCCAGAGCAGGGAGAACCAAGGAGACTGCTACTAAAGCGCAGATCTTGCAAAGTGGGCGGAATCGGGAATAAATCATATTCCGGCTCAATCGGCATTTCATCGAACCACCTTAGCCTTATGTGATCAGGGATTGCCCTGAGCAATTATCCAGGGCAGCGCACGCCGGTTGGTGAACAACCCCCAGGAAGGTCAAGTTGAAAGACCAAACGCAGAGCAGCATAAAGCGGAGGTGGAGAAGCCAAAGGAGCAACAGCCGAAAACCGAAGTCGAGAACCCTAAAGCTTAGGATCGATTGTTGATACTTTGCTATCCGGCATATGGAAGAGGAAGCGACTGTTACAGCGGTGCATCCCGCGACCACAGGGAGCCTCGGCGAAGGTCTCGAAATCGATTCCCTGCATGTGAGCTTTCGGGTTGTCCGACGCTCGACGTATGAGGATCAGATCAAAAAGGCATTCAAAAGTCCCGCATGGCTTAGTGACCTTGAGCCCTCGGCCCCGCCTGACGGTTATATGATTCAACGAAACAGTCTCGGCCCAACTCAATGAGAACTGTGGGTGAACTGGGTTTCGGAGAGTCATTTGCTTCCTGCGGAACTAGGCGAGCCAAGGCTCAGTGTGCGCCAACTGAAGGCTCGGGCGGAGTTCGCGGAGTCTCTAAATAAATTCTCCACGCCCTTGTGCCATTCTCTTCGTGGTCACAAGGTCGCTCGTTCATGATTGGATGCCGGTCGCGATACCAAATTGGCGGTGTCTCATCATAAAGATCGAGAGCCCGTTCCGACTCGGTCGGGAATGTGCCGAGAGCCGCACTTTTCGCAAGTTCGAGGGCAATAACCTCCCTTAGGCTCTCATTCATTGATTCCGACTTGCGCTGAACGAGATCTCTCGGAACCTCAACGACCACTTCGCGTTCGTCAGTGAAGGTGTGCCCGATTTTTGGAGTGAACTTCAACTGGAGGTAGAAAAATTGGTCGCTCATTTCATGGGAGGAACCGGTGTTCGTCATGCCGACGCCACCGACCCTATTCCCCGAAGGTGTTGTATGTTCCGATCAGAAATCCATCTCTCGCAGCGATGAAGGATGCCCCGTGGCGGACTACCTCCCCAAGTGGACCTAGATACGCATAGTAGCTCATAGTTTTCCCCTTTTTCTGAATCGTCAAAGACGGGGGTGCGATGTGTCCTGACGTTGATACGCTCGGCCCCAACGCACCTCATTCATTTTCAATTCGCGCAACCGTGACGATGCGGATGCTCAAAAAAAAACTGTCCGCATTCGTGTCAGATCTTTTTTGCTCCGTGCTCGGATTGACCTGGGGAAACTTGTAATCGCGGGACGGAATTATCAGTCGCGTCAGATCGGCAGGAGATCGAACGGATTTGCGAGGTTCCCGGGCCAGGAAGGCGTTTAACACTTCACCGTGAGCAAAACCCATCGGACCGCGCGGATCACTCGTCACCGCAAACAAGTCAGTCTTCGGCATGTAGAAAAAAATGATCCGGGTCCGAGCACAACGAGACTTCGGGCGCGCGATGGAAAATGGCCACTAATTTTTGGTGCTTTGAAAAACCAGTGTCATTTAGGAGAGCACTGAGAAATGAAAAATGTACTGATCGCCTTTGTGACGCTTGGTATCGCTGCTGCTTGTTGTCCTTCGGCGCAAGCCAGTTATGACGACCAGCATCACGAAGCGCACCATCATTATCATCAGCACTACCACGGTAGCGAGCACGACCAAGGTCACCCCCAATCAGCGAAATGAGGGGTGAGTGACCCGCCTCTAGGAGCGCACTTGTTTGGTAATGGGATGTTGAAACCTTTAAAAAATGACCCGGATTGGCGCACAGCGAGACTTTGGGAGAATTTTGCACGCCAACCCGAATCGCCTTAACCAACGTATCTGACATCCTGGGAGCTCTGGCGTTCAAACCAGATTGGGTTAGTCCGCTCCAAATAATATGAGCGGCTTAGGTGAGGTGTAATGAGAAATCGAGACAGCGGCTCACCGGTCAATTCCTCGAGGACGGGAAGACTTTCAGGTAATCTTGAATTTCATCCCGCACTCTCCGAAAAAGCGACAGGCGCTCCTCTTCCGCGCCGTGAAGTGCTGCCGGGTCTTCAAAGCTCTTGTGGATGCGATTTAAGTGACCCGGAAATACGGGGCAGCTTTCTTTCACATTGTCACAAACGGTGAGCACGTAATCGAAGGATTGATTTTCGAATTCCTGCACGTGTTTTGAGCGGTGACCGGAAATGTCGATGCCAAGCTCTTTCATAACGGCTATTGCTTCCGGCCTCACATGCCCCGGACGTGTACCTGCGCTTTCAACTTCGAAGCGATCTCCCGCGTCATGCCTGAGTAATCCTTCAGCCATCTGGCTCCGGGCGGAATTTCCGGTGCAGAGAATTAATACTCGTTTCTTCATGATTTAGGAGCAGCACCCAGTAGCGGGTTTGCTGGCTCGAACAAAGGCGCTGATGAATTTACCTTCCATCTCTTTTACCAGCGCATCGACGTTAATGCCCCGACCAGCAAGGAAGCCGCGTGCGTCTTCGATGCTGTAAACCCGTGTGGGCTCGATACCGACATTGTCAAAACCGGCTCCGGCTAGTTTTGACAAGTATTCGTCGTCGCTCAAGGCTCCGGCGACACAGCCTACCCAAAGCTCCATGTTTTTCTTGATGGCATCGGGCACATGACCCCGGACAACAACGTCGGAGACGGCAAAGCGACCACCCGGTTTGAGCACGCGAAACGCTTCCGTCAGTACGCGGTCTTTATCGCCGGAAAGGTTGATGACGCAGTTCGAGATGATCACATCCACCGAATTATCCGGGAGCGGGATGTTCTCGATTTCGCCTTTCAGGAACTCGACATTGGCAAGACCGCTTTTGCGCTTATTTTCTTCTGCAAGCGCCAGCATCTCATCAGTCATGTCGAGACCGAATGCTTTCCCTGTCGGGCCGACGCGGCGAGCCGAAAGTAGAACATCAAAGCCTCCCCCTGAACCGAGGTCGAGCACAACTTCACCGGCTTTCAGCTCGGCTAGGAAAGTGGGGTTGCCGCACCCTAGTGAGGCTTTGATGGCCGCGTCTGGGACCTCGGCCTCCTGTGCAGCATCGTAAAGGTTTGAGGTAATCGGGTCACAGGACCCATCCTGTCCGGAGCGGTCGTGAGCGCAGCAGGAATTGCCATCGCCCGCGGTGACACGCAGGGCCGCGTATCCATACTTTTTTTTGACCATTTCTTTCACATTTTCTGTGCTCATAATTCCTTTCGTTACTTGCAGACGAAGATTTTCCCCGGCTCAATGGCGTTGTTACGGGTGCAACATTCTGCGTACAAAAATCCTAGCAGTTTTTGAAGGGATTCAGTGTTGGCCGAATACCAGAGGAACGTCCCCTCCCGGTGTACATTGACCAGATCTTCGTTCTTTAGCTTCTCAAGATGGTGCGAAAGGGTGGAACTGGGGATTTCTAGCTCCTCCCCGATTTCGCCGACAACCATGCCCTCTGGATGAGCCGAAAGTAGAAGCTGCATTATCCGAAGCCGCGACTCCGTTCCCATCGCCGAAAACATGTCGGCAAAGCGGGTTACTTCTTCGAGATTCTGTTTTTTCGGCATAAGGTGCTGCTTCATTCTATATTTCTGCAATAATGGAAATACGTGAGCTGGTCAAGGTAATTGTTCTAGGGGAAGCGGCTTCTCACAGGCATAGCTATGAAGCTTGGTTGCCCGGTCAAATCCTCGCCACTACGCGCCAGCGTCAATGTAGAGATCGGCGACGAGCGCGAACTCCAGCAGTGCGCTCAGTTTGACGGTCCATTTACTGGTCCGGCTGTTGCCGAGCTCCACATCGACCAGCAGTACTTTCGTTGGAGCTCATGCGCTCTCCGTCCAAATGTGTCTTCTACCAGTGCTGTATCGCCGATCGCCGTCCGGCTTACCAACCGAGTCCGAGTGCCTCATCGTTCTCAATTGCGTCGGTCACCGGGCGATTTCCTGTTCCGGCAGCAACCGGTCGCGGTTGCAGTTTCTGGTCGCAAGCCTCAGGCTCAAGTCACCTTTACCAGGTCAAACATTTCTGTCAGCTCTTCCAGCAGTGCCAGCGTTACGGTTCGATTCCTGGCTCGACCGATGCCAGTCGCCACTTTGAGCCTAGCCGATTCCGGTTGCCGAATCAACCGTGGGGCTGAAATTTACCATATCCGGTCCAAATCTTTGCTCGATTCAGCTCAGATGGGATTTTAAACGAAACGTCCTTCCATTATTGTTGAAGGTAATTTTCTAAATAGTAATTCGATTCCGTACTTCTCTGAGACGATTTTCTAATGCAAGAGAATCTTTGTAGGTGATCCATTTGCGTTCTTCGTAGCGTAGCAGGCCACGCTGGCTGGCTGATAACTGTGACCAAGTTTGGTTTAAAGCGTACTCCGCTTGTTGATTCCATGCGATGAACTCTTCTCTTGTGGGTGAATACTCGCCATGCATGTATGCCTTACTTTTGTGGTACTCCATTTGGTCCTCTGACGGCTGTTGGCTGATTGCCGTAAAGGATGCGCCGAACATGCCTGAAGCGAAGATAATAGAGGCGATTTTAAGTTTCATAAAAATATAAATGCCATGATTACAATAATTTAACAGAATAGGGTTCTCCTATACTCGTTTGGACGACTTACAGTTGTTTTTAGGTTCCCGAGAGACTAGACCGACCTTCACATCCGCCACACTCCGGCACGCTCGGCCTTTAGGAATCATATGAATCGCTTCATAGTCGGCGATCGTGCGCCAAGCTGCCGAGAATCACGCATGCCCCAGCTGTCATTGGTGGGACTTCTTTCTGGGACTGGTGATCATCATGCGGACCGGGTGTTTTGGCTTTCCGGATAATTAGGAAAGCGGCAGCGGACGCGAAAATCGCCGAGGCGGAATGCAAAGAAGGCAGAGAAAAAGCTCAAACCGCTCTGAGACAGCAAAAGAACGACAATCTCTACGACTTTCCTGAATTCAGACCAGTTTCTAAGACGACGTGGTTTCTGTCCATTGTACTGGCGATCTCGAATGTCTTAGCATTTTTGCTCATTCCGACCGGGCCGCCGATGACAGCCTGGAAAGTCGCGGGAACAACCCATTCGTGATCAAATGGCAAACGGCGAAGTTAAGCGCGAATGGCAATGCGGTCGAGAAATACCACTTTGATTCGTTTCGTGCTTGGCTCAATCGTTGCCATATTGATTCACTTTCGCATTGCCGCAGGAAAGCGATTTGCTTCGCGCGGCAAAAGTTCTCAACGAAGGAAAAACAAGGTGCCTATTTTCGACTGACGATCCAGGAATCGACTGAGAAGATTCCCGCCCCTCCCAGAATGAAGGACAGTAAACCCGCAATATACAACAAAACCACCTCGTAACCCGGAGGACCAAAGACAGGACCCTCGGGCGTTAGACCAATTGTATTTATCGAACTGAATCCGTACCTGAGATGCACTGTAAACATAGCCACCAACATTATAGCGATGAGTGGAAGAGAAGTGATCATTACGAAGGCCCCAACGAAGATCGCCAAGCCACCGAAAATCTCCACCAGAGGCGAAGCCCAGGAGGCGAAATAAGGAAACGGAGCCCCAATCTGGACGAGAAGCTGTTCAAAGTGCTCCGGTCCTCTGGACAACTTGGCCCAACCGTGATCCATAAAACCAAAGCCTATGACCAATCTTAGAAACAATGGAGCCCACCGATGGTATCCTTCCGTCGTTATGAACAAAGGAGATCCGCTCATTCGTTGAAGGAATGGTGATAGCGTTTTCATGGTTGGTTATTGGAACAAATTCCGGATGAGAAGAATATATTTATCCATCGAAGGCGGGGAACTTGCTTTGTGCACCAGCCAAAAGGCAGCCTTTTGCAGAGCTACCAGGGAGGCTAGTCGGAGATGAGAATGTCGGGAGGCGTTTTGAAAGAAGGCCGTCAGGATCACTTTCAACTGCGGGATGGATTTCCCCCAGTCATACGTTACATCTTGGCGAACTTGAGACCTTGCCTTAATGCGGATTAAGACGCTTTGGCGGGAACCGCTAACAGGAGCTGAATGAGCCCTTCCGGCATGGTCGGGTGAGTGATGATCGCGTCACGCAGCGCCGTGTACGGCGATCCGGCAAGCATCGTCATCTGCACCGTGGTCATGACTTCTCCGGCACTAGCACCAAACATGGTGAAGCCAAGGATGCGGTCGCTTTCCGTGTCGATAAGCGCTTTCATGAACCCGCGAGTTTCGGAAATCGTGATCGCGCGAAAGACGGAGGACATGGGCAGCTTGGCAAGGCGGTAGGGAATGCCGCGCTGTTTCGCTTCCGTTTCGCTAAGTCCGATTCGGGCGAGCTCAGGGTCGGTGAACATGCAGAACGGAACTTGGCGTCCGGTCGTCACGCGGTTGCCGCCGGCGATGTTGTCACTCACGACCGCGAAATCATCCTCGGAGATATGCGTGAAGTGCGGGCTACCGGCGCAGTCCCCGACGGCCCAGACACCCTCGGCGGTCGTCTGTAAACGCTCGTTCACCTTCACGTGGCCCCGCTCGGTCGTCTCCACGCCCGCCTTGTCGAGCCCGATACCGCTGGTATTTGGCGTACGCCCTCCGGCAACCAGCAGATGCGTTCCTTCCAGGGAAAGTTCAACTCCATCGCGCGTGCCGAGGAGCTTGATCCACTCGCCTGACTTGCCTTTAACGAGGGTGACAATCGCGTTCGTCACGACGTTGACGCCCTCGTCCCGGCACATTTCTTCCAGTCCCTGCGAGATATCCTCGTCTTCGTGGTGAGCGAGGCGGCTATTGCGGTCGATCAATGTCACCTCGGCACCAAAACGGCGGAAGGCTTGGGCCAGTTCGAGTCCGACATAACCAGCGCCCAGAACCAGGAGA
>Ga0210386_10003649_pt1 | contig 12851 bp, 10 predicted proteins | sample IncBWH32OmetaG_FD_160091 | JGI IMG/M metagenome (GOLD analysis project Ga0210386, IMG submission 160091) | Forest soil microbial communities from Barre Woods Harvard Forest LTER site, Petersham, Massachusetts, United States - Inc-BW-H-32-O ... | reverse complement strand
CAGCGGGATCCGGACCCGGATAAGAACGAGACCGCTGATCCGCCGGCGGAGTGCCGGTCCTGCAGGGCTCCCCTGGACAGCGCGGAAGCCGCGGGCTCGCGGTGGGCGCAGGTCATCGACGTGGAGGTGATCCGGACGGTGACCGAGTGGGCGCTGCCGGGCCTGGCGTGCCCGTGCTGCGGGACGGTCACGTTCGCGGGGCCGCCGCCGGGTGCGCACGCCGGCTCGGTGTCGTACGGGCCGGTGCTGAATGCCGCCGCGGTGGTGCTGACCGGGTACGGGAACGTGCCGCCCGAGCGGGCCGCGCAGGTAATGGCCATGCTGCTGGGGGTGCCAGTCTCACCGGGCTGGGTGGACAAGGCCAGCGGCCGGCTGGCGGCGCAGCTGGGGAAAGCCGGGTTCGACGCGGCGATGCTCGCGGCGCTGGCGGGAGAAAAAGCGCTGGCCGCGGACGAGACCCCGGTGAACGTCCTGGACAGCAGCGCCCCGCGGCCCGCCGGGCGGGAAGAACAAGAAGAACAGGACCCCGGCCAGGAGACGGCGGCGGCGGGCGCGCCGCACGTGCTGATCGTCCGGACCCCGGACGGGCGGCTGACCTGGCTGCAGGCCCTGGCCTCGCGGCGCAAGGGCGATGTCGCCGCGGGGATCCCGGCCGCGTTCACCGGGCTGCTGATGACCGACGGCTACACCGGCTACCAGCACCTGCTGTCCCGGCTGGCCGGCATCCAGCAATGCTGCCAGCACATCATCAGGCGATGCCGGGCGGTCATCAAGCTCGGCCCCGGCGGCCTGCAGTCCTGGGCCGGCGACATCATCGCCATCTTGCGCGAGGCACACCAAGCCGTGGACGACGCCCGCGCCCGCGGCAGCACCGCCCTCGGCGCGGACCTGCTGGACGAACTCCGCCAGCGCTACGACGAGGCCGCCGCCTTCGGGATCATCCACAACCGGCTGCGGGCCTGGCACGAGGGGAACCACCCCGGCTACGCGCTGGGCTGCTGGCTGCGCGAGTACAAGGAACAGGTCTTCCTGTTCACCCGCGACTTCGCCGCGGACTGGACGACCAACGTCGCCGAGCGCGGAGCCAAAGCCGCCAAGCGTCACCAGGCCGTCTCCGGCTACTGGCATTCGCTCGCCACCCTCGCCCGCTGGTGCCGCATCAGAAGCTACCTCGACTCAGCCGCCGCCCACGGCATCACCGCACTCGACGCCATCCGCGACGCACTCACCGGAAAACCCTGGCTACCGCCACTGCCCGCCGCCCGCTGACACCAATTCACAGCACTCCGTGAATGGACACCCAGTGGACCGTACCGAAGGGATCGTTTCAGTACAGAACGGCGGCTCGGTGAGCGTTCTCCCTAGCCTTACCAGTCACTCAGTGTGATTTATCGGTCGACGTAGCCTCTGGGGCAACCTCAGGGCGGTCCGGTATGACTGGTTCACTTCAGGCCTGCGCCGGCCAATGATCGAGGTGCTCGTCGATGCGACACCCGGCCGCGGAGACGACTACATCAGGCTCGACCCAGCGCGCGATATGGGGCACATGCGGACATTCGCCCCAAGGATGGCGATGTATAAATACAGAACAGGAGACCATCCAATAGGCCATACCGGGGCTGCTGAGATGCCCCGCCAACGTGTCCATTCACGGGGTCTAAAGATCTTCATCGCGGGCGTTACGGCTCTTGTCCAGCCCGCTCGAACCCTCGCGAAGCCTCGAGGGCAGGACCGGTGAGAGCGGCCGACCAGGCGGATTAATGGCGGTTATGGGTCGGGCGGGGTTCGTGCTGTCCAGCGCGGGCAAGGTGAGGCACAGCAGCCCACCCGCCGCGGCCATCATGAGCCGCCGGCCGCATGCGCGCTAGGCTGCGCGGTGACCGCGAGCAGGATCGTGCCGGTAGTTTGCTTCCAGGGTCGGCGTGGTCTGGTCGTTGGCCGCTGGCGCTTGCTGGGTGGCGCGTGTTCAGTGGTGGACGCCGTCATGGCAGGCTGCTGGTGACGGGTCGCATTGACACGGTGCTGTTTAGCGGAGCTGGGGCAGGTGGTATGGGAGAGCCTTCGCATTTCGAGATCGGGGTGCCAGACTCGCGGCGGGCGCAGGTTTTTTACGGCGGGCTGCTCGGCTGGAAGTTTAATGAAGGTGGCCGTAACAGCGCGGCGATCGAGACGGCAGGGGTCCCGGGCGGAGTGCACGAAGCTGCTGTGCCTGGGCTTGTGGTCTTCTTCAGCGTCCCTGATCTTGACGCTGCGGTCCGGCGGGTCCGTGAGCTGGGCGGCGAGGTTGACCCGCGCAGGTCGGAAGGGCCAGCTGGGAAATACGCGAGTTCTTGCCGGGACGACCAGGGCGTGCCGTTCGGGTTGCACCAGCCGGCGGCTGGCTGACTGCGGGGGCGCTGCCAGGGCCTTTGGTCGTTGTTGTCAGGCGAGGTTCAGGACGGTGACAGGCCTGGCGGGGTTTCGCACTGCCCAGCGGCGGCCGGGCGCGGTGCTGGTAAAGCCGGCCAGGCGGGGCGCGGCGACGGCGGCGTTACGGACGGCGGCTATGACCTGCGCTGATAATCCGGCACGAAGCCGCTGGGCAGCTTCGTTCATGGTGGTGTCGCGGACCTGGTGCAGGGCCTCGATGTCCCGGTGGCCGCGGGCGGCCGCGGCGATGGCCCCGGGCGTGCCGCCGCGCTGGAGGGTGCGGCTGGTGATGCCGGGGGCGGCGGCGGCCGGGCGGAGCCGGCCGTCGTGCGGGTCGCGGACTGCCGGCTCGATCCAGAACGCCTGGGCGGGTGGGGAACAGGCCGTCCGGCGCCGGAAGAACCCCGCAGGGGTGCGGGTCTCGTCCCGGCCGTGCCCGCGGTCACGCGCGGTACGGGTGACAGGGACGTGTGCCCGGTCCAGCGCATCGGGGGCGGCGAACAGGGATGGGCTGATTGTCCTTGACCGCGGTGAACAGGTAACCGGCGCCCCTTATCTTCGACCAGGTAGCGGGCGGTTTCCTTCTGGACATGCGCCGCGCCGGCCATCACCAGGCCCCGGTGATATCCGCCTCCGCCAGCAACGGCTTGACCTGCGTGATTTCACTGGTCTTGACATCCGCGTCCCGCTGGGCGATCACCGCCCGGGCACCGCAGATCGTCGCCGCCAGCAGGTGCGGCCCCGTGCCGTCTTTGGTTCTCGCGCCGCGTACCGTCGTGCCGTCCAGCGCGATGATCAGCGCGCCAGCATCGGCCAGCCCGGCCATCACCTGACCCCGGAGCCAGGTCCCGGACCCGGCAGCCACCGCCCCGGCATCCAGCAGCCGCAGCAGCCGCCGGAAGGCGGACGGCGACGGCGGGACCCGCCGGCCGCGCCGGTCACACCGCGCATCCAGCGCCGCCAGGACATCCGATGGCGCATCAGCCGCCCACTCCGTCATCACCGTCATCGAGTCAGCCCCGGCCAGCACCGCCGCCACCGCGAACGCCAGCACCACCGCAGCGCGATGCCGGATCCCGCATCCGCGCCGCGGTTCGGGCGCCGCCTCCAGGCAATCCAGCAGGCTCCGGTAACCATCCAGCTCACCGCCGTCACCGCTAGCGGCATCACTACCAGCGGCGCGGTGTCCGTGGCCATGAGACTTGGCCGTTGACACGCGGCAGACGCGGCATCCTGGCAACACAACGAGGCTCCCAGGACAGAACATGATCTTTGGCCGGATACACGCTCTTACCGGGACCTCGCCGCCAGATCACCCACGACACGCCGACGCGGTCACATCGCTACCAGCGACGCCATCCAGTCAGCTACGTCTCAGCATCCCAGAATGACCAGAGCCCTGGGCGGATCAGTGAGTCGACTCCCAGACCGTCTCCTCGCCGGCGACGTCGTGGAGCAGGTTGCCCAGGGTGAGGGCGTACTCGTAGCCGTGGTAGCCGTACGCCGGTCCGGTATCGGCTCCGGCCAGACCGTTCAGGTGGTTGTCGTTCACGACGGGCCGGGTGCGGCTGGTCCCGGCGAGGCTGGTGACCTGGAGCCAGGTGGCCCCGCCGCCTTGATCGCAGCGCGCGGAATACAGGCCGGGGTAGGTGACCCACGGCGTGGAGACCGGCTCCGTCAGCCGCTCATAGCCAGGGATAGGAAGCTGGGGGGTCTGGGTGGCCGTGAGCAGGTAGGGGTCGAGGTCGCCGGCGCCGCCACTGAGGGCTGCCGGGTTGACGCAGGCGACCTGCTGGCCGGCCTTGGCCGTCTGCCCGGACTGCAGGCTCACGCCCTGGCCCGGCCTGCCGAACACCGAGTCGGCCGGCGGCTGCGAGGGATAGGACGAGAAGGCGATCGCGCAGCCCGTCTGGGTGGCGGCGGCGCATAGCGGGACCTTGGTGAAGGTGGCGCCGGCCGTTTTGCCTGCGGGGACCTGGAGGTTGCCGCCGACAAGGATCGCCACCAGAAGGCGGCGCAGTACCGACGGCTGTTGGTCGATCTGGGCGGAGATCAGGTGGATGAGGACCGCCGAGCCCTGCGAGTCCCCGATCAGGATGATGGGCTTGCTGCCGGTGTGGGCGAGGAACCACTGCCAGGCCGGCAGCACGCTGTCGTAGGCGACGGTAGAGGTTGACCGCAGGAGCGCCTCGTCGCCGGTAAGCCCCTTCTCCACGGTTGGAAGGGTCTGCGAGCGGTAGGACGGTGCCCACACTTGACAGACCTGAGAGAGCGGCGCGGCTTGTTCGATCGCCACAGATATGTCCACCTTGGTTACCGCCAGGCTGGTGTTGCCGATCCCGGTGAGGCCGTCCGACCCGTGGACGTAGAAGCAGTCGAACTTCGATGCCGCCGCCGAGCGCGGCCAGGTCGCCGGCTGAAGGGTGCCGCCCGCGGTAACCGTCGTGGCGGCGAGATTGTCGGCGCAAGGGCTAGCCGCCCGCCCGGGCCGGCACACCCACACAGGGCCCGCCAGGCTGCCCGAGCTGCTGCTACCGCTGCTGCTGGAGCAGCCTCCGGCGATCAAGCCCGCCGCGATCACCAGCACCGCGCCCGCCACCATAGGTCGGCGCGCGCTCATCGTGCCAGCTTGCTTGTTCATGGCTCACACTCCCCGTAATCACGTCCTTGAACAGCTCACCCATCACAGTGGCGCGGTCGGCCCAGCCCGCGGCAGGGGTGGAACCACCCACACCCGTTAGCCGCGACACGCCTGGCGCATGCGGGTAGTTGAACTTTTAGTTCAGGTTGAGCATGCTTGCGGCTCGCGTCCGATGGCCTGGAGCGCCTGGCGAGCAAGGTGACCTGGTCTCGCGGCTGCGGGCCGTGATCGTGGCGAAGGAGGCGCGCCAGGCGCGGCAGCAGTCTGAGTGGGAGCGCAGCAGGGACCGCAAGCGGGGCGGCCAGCCCGGGCACCACGGGAAAGGCCTGCAGCGGGACCCGGAGCCGGGCGAGAGGAAGACCGCGGAGCCTTCGGCGCAGTGCCGTTCCTGCAAGGCGTCCCTGGCCGAGGCGGAGACGGCGGAGCCGCGGTGGGCGCAGGTCATCGACGCGGAGATCATCCCGAAGGTGACCGAATGGCTGCTGCCTGGCATGCTGTGCCCGTGCTGCGGGACGGTCCCATTCGCGGATCCGCCGCCCGGCCTGCACGCGGGCGCGGTGTCGTACGGGCCGGTGCTGAACGCGGCCGCGGTGCTGCTGTCGTGCTACGGGAACGTGCCGCCGGAGCGCGCGGCGCAGGTCATGGGGATGCTGCTCGCGATCCCGGTCTCCGCGGGCTCCTTTCCAGGCTCGCGGGCATCCAGCAGTGCGCAACGCACGTGATACGGCGCTGCAGGGCAGTCACGAAACCCGGCCCCGGCGGCGTGCAGAACCAGGCCGGCGACATCATCACCATCCTGCGCGAGGCACATGCGGCGGTGGAGGACGCCCACGCCCGCGACAGCACCGCCCTCGACCAGCAGGTACTCGATAACCTGCGGGAACGCTACGACACCGCGGTCAGCTCCGGGTCATCCACAACCGGCTGCGGGACTGGCACGACGCGAACCACCCGGGTACAGCCTCGGCTGCTGGCTGCGCGAGTACAAGGAACAGGTCTTCCTGTTCACTCGCGTCTTTGCCGTGAGCTGGACGAATAACGTCTCCGAGCGCGGCGCGAAGGCAGCCAAGCGCCACCAGGCCGTCTCGGGCTACTGGCATTCCCTCGCCACCCTTGCCCGCTGGTGCCGGCTTCGCAGCTACCTCGACACCTCCGCTGCCCACGGCATCACCGCACTCGACGCCATCAGCGCCGCCATCGCCGGAAAGCCCTGGCCACCGCCACTACCCGCAATCGCTTTACACCAGTTCACGGCGCCCCGTGAATGGACACCCGCCAACGCCCAAATAACCGCGCGCCGACCCACCGGTATAGTCGGCTGGTGGCTTAATTCCGATCACGTTGTGGGCTGTCCAGATTGGAATATTCTGCTCGTGCGGCGCGCCCGTGGCGGGGGTTGCTGGTCCCCTTTCCGGAGTCGGTGGGGTGTGTTGCCGGTGGCCGGGACACTCCGGAATCGCCAACTCGACGACCGTCTTCTGCGCCTCGGCGATCAGGTCGTCACCGTGCATGAGCAGCAGCCGCGAGCCTGCTCGCTCGACCCTCATCTCGGTTTCCAGAGGAGGCGGCCGTGTCAGCGTGATCTCTGCGGGGTCGCCGATCAGCGCGGCGAGGCGCCCGGCCGTATAGCCACCGTTGCCCGAGCCCGTAGGCCCGCAGCACCGCCGGTCAATGGACAGTGTCGCCCAAGTCATTGTGCCGTCAGCCTCCCCGACCGCCAGAGGTGAACCGTGCCGACGCCTGCTCCGCGTCGCCAGCCACCTCTTTCAGCGTGCGCACGTCGCGCTGCGCGCTGAACTCCATCCGCTGGTCGAGCCGTTCGAGCAGTCCCCATCGGTCGGCCAGCAGCGTGGCCTGCGGGAAGCTCGCGATGCGTTCGGCTATTTCCAGCGCGCGCGTCACAAGTTCGCCAGGTGCCACCACCTCGGTGACAAGTCCCATGGCAAGCGCCGTCGCGGCAGAGATCTCGCGCCCGGTGAGTACAAGGTCCAGCGCACGGCCGAGCCCGATGATCGCGGCGAGCCGGTCGGCACCCCCGTCCAGGATCGGCACTCCCCATTGCCGGTCCGGGAACCCGAACCGTGCCGTGTCCGCGGCTATCCTCAGATCGCACCAGGTGGCCAGCGTGACGCCGCCTCCGAGGCACCAGCCCGAGATCGCCGCGATCGCAGGCTTCGGCGGGAACCGCCGCACGCCGAATACTCCTTCCGGCTTGCCGACTCTTGGTCGCAGCGACTCCAAGGACGTCAGGTCGGCTCCCGCACTGAATGCCTCCTCGTCCCCGGTCACCACCAGCACCCGCGCGTCCGGGTCGTCGTTGAACGCGCGGACGGCTTGCACCATCGCCTCGGCCGTGGGCCCGTCGATGGCGTTGCGGCGCTGCGGACGCCGAATCGCGATCACGGCGGCCGCCCCCACCCGCTCGTATCTGGCTACACCGGGCCCGGCAGGGCTCGACCCGGTCATCTGCCCTCCCCTGGGTTGGTCCGAAGCGCGGTCCCAGCGATCTGGGTGTTGATCGGAAGGAACAGGGTCGGCACGTGGTATCTCTGCGCCTCCAGGCGTGCCCAGCCGGTCCGGGCCAGGGTCGCCTCGGTGTCGCGCAGCACATCGCAACCCTCGAAGAACCAGCGCCACGGCCGGGCCACGGATCGCTGAACCAGCCGTAGCACAGGATGGCTCTGGCCTGCCCGGACGTGCTCCAGGAAGAGAAACCGGCCACCCGGCCGGAGAATCCGACCGACTTCGCGGAGCGTCGCAGCCGGGTCGGGCACGGTACACAGAACAAGCGTGCTCACCACGGCATCGACGCTCGCGTCGGGCAGACCGATGGCGTCCGCCCCTTCTTCACGCAGCTCCAATTCGATGCCGTAGCACTGCGCCGCCTTCCGGAGCGGTGAGTGCATGTGCCGGTTCGGCTCGATCGCGACCAGCCGGATGCCGGGTCGGTAATAGCGCAGGTTGGCCCCGGTTCCGGGGCCGATCTCAACCACGGTCGGCGGAAGGTTGGCAAACAGCCGTCGTTTGTGCCGTCCCAACAGTAGGTGGCCGTAGGCGTTGGACGTGCGCAGGACGGCCGCATTAAGCCGGCCCCGCACGGCGTTGTCGACCGTCACGGAGCCGTGGCAGGCCTGTGACGTGGTGGCGCTGTTGTCATGACGAAAGCTGTCTGTCGCTGTCGTGTCCATACGGCGAGTGTGGGTAGCGCGCCTATCAACTCGCTGTCACGTATCTACGCCGCCGTGCCGGAGGCTGGCATGATGTCAACTGATGTTCTTGGTACTCGGCGCCGTTACCGTAGTCGGCCCGGACGGGCAGGTTGTCGCGCTCAGTGACCGCCAACGGTCGCTGTTGGCCAGCCTGCTGGCCCGGGCCGGCGCTGTCGTGAGCGTTGACAACCTCGTGGACCTGGTCTGGCCGGAGAATCCCCTTCAGGATCCCGTGGCGGCGCTGCACAACCAGGTGTCTCGACTACGTCGGACCATTCCGTTCACGCGGATCCAGACCGTGGCTCCCGGCTACCGGTTGGCCGTTGGCCCGGACGATGTGGACAGTCAGCGGTTCGACCGGCTGGTGCGGGCAGACACTGCCGGGTCATTGAGCGAAGCTCTGGGCCTATGGCACGGTGCGGCCTACGCCGAGTTCGCCGAGTCGCCAGTGGCCCGGTTTGAGGCGATCCGGCTCGAGGAGGCGCGCCGGCAGGCGACCGAGCGCTGGCATGAGCTTCGCCTGGACGAGGGCTCTCCCGACCTGCCGGCTCTGGAGGCGTTCGCCACCGAACATCCGCTCCGAGAACGTGCCCACCTCGTCCGCATGAGGGCCTTGTACGCGTGCGGACGCCAAGCCGACGCGCTCGCGGCATATCAACGCTACGCCGACCGGCTCGCCGACGAGCTCGGGCTCGAGCCTTCGGCCGCCATGCAGGAACTGCAGCTGCGCATACTCCGCCACAACGTTGCGCCGCCGACCCCGCTGCGAGCGATGCGCGTAAGTCACGTTTCCGCCAGCGACCGTCGAATCGCCGTTGCCACCATTGGGAATGGACAGCCGCTGATCGCGCTGCCCGGCTGGGTATCGAACATCGATGTCATTGCCGCTGGCCGCGATCCGCGCTCCTCGATGTTTCAACGACTGGTCGGAACCCACGCGCTGGTCATGTACGACCGCTACGGGACCGGACGCTCCCCCGGTCAGGTCGACGACTTCGGCCTGGACGCGAGCGTGGCCGAGCTGGCCGCCGTCGCGACCCACGCCGGAGCGCCGGTCGACCTGCTCGCCATGTCCCAGGCCGGACCGGTTGCCGTAGCGCTCGCCGCGACGCGGCCGGATCTGGTGCGGCGACTAGTGTTCTTCGGGACCTACGCCAGCGCCGCCGAAGTATTCATACGCCCAGACCTCAGCGCCACCCTTATCGCGTTGGTGCGCAGTCACTGGGGGCTCGGCTCCAAGCTGCTCGCCGACCTCTACCGGCCCGATCTGACCGACGCAGCGGCCGACCACCTGGCCGCGGTGCTGCGAGACTCGGCCGACCGTGACGTGGCTGCCGGATATCTCGCGGCCATCTACGCCGCCGACGTCAAAGCGCTCCTCCCGGCGGTGAGCGCACCCGCACTCGTGCTGCACTATCGAGGTGACCGCGTAATACCCCACCGCGGCGGGCTGCAACTAGCCGAAAACCTGCCCGACGCCCGGTTGGTCACCCTCGAAGGCCGCTACCACCTGCCCGACGTTCGCGACCTCGACCACATTGTCGACACCATCACCACATTCCTGTCCGGACCGTCCTAGGGGCCACAGTCCTGCCGATCGCCCAAGCGGTTACGCCAGAAGGCGAGCACAGCCGCCGGTCTCGGCTGACCACCCGGTGCGGCTACGCCAAAAGACTCCGCAGCAATTGCCGCTGCAATGTAAGCGCGCAAGCTAAATCATGGAAAGATTATGCATAGCAGTGCATAAACGCGCGCACGGGCAACGCCCGCTATTCGGCATTCTCTGAACAATCCAAGTCGAGTTGTAGGTTCGGGTGTTGTCACAGGTCACAGTGGATGCGCACAAGCTGGCAGGCCTGCTGAGGCTGACGTAACGAGCAGCAGCGAGGACAAGCTGGTTGTTCCCAAGCAGGCCCGCTCAACCATCGCGGGCGGCGCCAGTCTCCGGACCGGGTGGGCCTACCCCGGGGGCACTGGCGAACTGCCGCTACTACTCATCAGGCCGCCCGCCGTCCAGCCGCTTCCGGTGCCATGCTGGGAATAACGTACCGTGACGAACAGACCTGTGCTAAGCAATTCGAACCACGCATAACGCCGAGTATGAGCACATAAGAATTGGTTCGACGGTGAGTGCTTTCGCGTACAGATCGATCAGATCTGCATGAGGGATTCCGTGACTTGCCCGGGCCGATGATGGTGTCTGATTATCGATGGCCAGGTTTTCGCGGCCGCGGACGGCCCGGACTGCGATCTCCGGGAGGATCCGGTCGGAGCGGCCGGTGATCTGGGCCTGGCTTCCCGGCGGGCTGTGCTCGCTCCCGCACGCTGACCGCTGTGCTGATCTCCGGGTGCCGCGCATTCCGCGCAGTGAAGCCCGGGTTGCTACGCAGCCCGGTCCGGGAAGGCGCGGATGACCGCGGCGGTGCGGCTGGAGACCTGCAGCCTTTCGTAGATGTTTTCCAGGTGGGTGCGCACGGTTCCCTCGGACAGGCCCAGGCGGCGGGCGATCTGGGTGTTGGTGTGCCCGGCGGCCACCAGGTGCAGCAGGTCGGTCTGCCGTGGGGTGAGCCTGGGGACGGGGTGGCGGCGGCGCTCGGCGTCGAGGTAGGCCTGGTGCAGGTGCGGACGCAGCAGCACCAGCAGCGCCCGGTCACGCTCGGAAAAGTCCGGGCCGGGCCCGCGGAAGAAGTACAGCCGGACGGTCCGCCCGGGCCCGGTGGCCCGTCCTGGCGGTTCGGGCAGGCACAGCTGCAACTCGTGCTCGAGTCCCTGTGGCCGGTACACGTCGGCATACATGCCAGATGAGCGCCATTGCCGGGCCGAGCAGAAGTCCGCGATCGTCACGACGCTGCGCAGGTCACCGGTCCTGTCGGGGAAACTGCAGGGTTCGCTGTGCCAGTAGTGCTCCCAGTGCGCCTGGTCCAGCGCCGCGGCCAGGTCGTCAGGATAGTCGCCGTTGTACGGGATGGGCTGGTTGAACCAGACCTGCTGCCGCCCGCTGTCGAACCCCTGCAGCGACACGGAGTCGCAGCGGATCTGGTCCGTCAGCTCGCTGAGCAGGGACGGCGGCAGACCCTGCGCTGGGAGGTCCTCGCGGTCACCGGTGACGATCGCCGCCAATGTGCGCAGGTCCTGTTCGCTGGCCGTCACGGCCCTGCTCATAGCGCCCCCTTTCCCCGATGAGTTTCACGGTACCCCCGCGGCACCGGCCTGGATATCCGTAGATCATCGGATAGCGGACGCGCCGGGGGCTTGCACACGCTGGCGGGTGACAGATCGCGCTGCGAGCCGAAGGAGACCCGTCATGAACCCTGTCCGCCAGATCCGCCGTATCGCCGGCGTCCTGGCCGGTGCCTGTGCCCTGCTAGCCGTTGCCGCGGCATCCCCCGCCCTGGCCGCGCGGATCCCGGACCCGGCCCTGTGGGTCGGCGTCCCGGAACCGTACCCGGGGGCCAACCTTCCCCCGGCCCCGGTCCCGCCTCAGATCCACGCCGTGACCCGCACCGTCGTGGCGGGCGGCATGCCCGGCTGGCAGATCACCCTGATCGCCGTCGGCGCCGCGCTGCTGGCGGCCGTGGTGGCGGTGCTCGCGGACCGGGCCCGGGCCGCCCGCCGGCCCGCGATCGCCACGGCCGCCTGAGCCATGCACGCCGACCGGACGGTACCGCCCGCCGCCTGGCCCTGGCTGTCGTTCCGGCGGATCGCAGACGTCCCGTTCGAAACGTACGTGGCCGCGCTGGAAAGCTGGCAGCTTACCGGGCCAGACGGCGGACGGCACACCGGCCAGGGCGTGGTGTGCGGGCCGGTCGAGCACGACCGGGATACCGGCACTTGCCGGGTCCAGGTCCGCCTGGCCCGCGGGCCGCTCCGCCCGCGGCTGCGGATGAGGCTGCAGGCCGGCCACTGGTCCTCTAGGCCCCCGCGGACCGCGCTGGAACTTATCCCCTGCGGGCACATCCGCCCCGGCGCCGGCTACTTCCGGGCCGGCCACCTGCTGATGGACTCGCTGATCCGCTCGCTGGCACCGCAAGAGCACCAATCCGCCGCACCACAGGAGCATGCCATGGCACTGTTCATCGACTTCCACGAGAACCTGAAACTGCCCGCCGACGCCATCGCGCAGATCGCCGAGGACACCCGCGCCGCCCGGGCTGACCAGTTCGGCGTGCGCCAGGTCGAGCTATACCACAACCTCGAGGGGCGGGTGTACTGCCTGCTCGAAGGGCCGGACGAGGACGCCATCCGCAAGCACCACGCCGCGCTCGGCGTGCCCTGCGGTGACCTGCACCAGGTGGACACCCTGACCTGACCGCCCCCTACAGCGGAACCCCTGCGACACCAACCGCCACCGCAGACAGCAGACGGCAGACGCCGACGGCCGCCAGATCAGGCGACCATCTGGTCAGAACACCCGGATATGCAGTCACGAGTTCCAGCGACATTAAGAGGTGAAAGCACGCCAGATCGGCGGTTCGCGCTTACATTGAGGTCGCGGTCCGTAACCGCCTCGCGAGCCGTGTCTTGGGGCGGCCACTGGCTGTCCGCCTGGCGGCTGCGGCCGTCAGGCGGAGTTGCTGCCAGCCGGTGCGGGT
>Ga0210386_10003646_pt1 | contig 12863 bp, 7 predicted proteins | sample IncBWH32OmetaG_FD_160091 | JGI IMG/M metagenome (GOLD analysis project Ga0210386, IMG submission 160091) | Forest soil microbial communities from Barre Woods Harvard Forest LTER site, Petersham, Massachusetts, United States - Inc-BW-H-32-O ... | reverse complement strand
CGCGTTCGTTTAATTGCTCTTCCGAAACTCGCTTGGGCATCGTGTACATCGCGCCGATCAGGTCATATCCGGTTTTCGTTTTCTTGTAGAGCAGGGAAGTGGGACGCGTAGGATCGAAGCTAAAGGATTCCAGGTATCCATTGTAGTAATTCGTGAAGTGATATTCGGCCTGCGGAAGATTTGGCATAAAGATCCGAAACCCGTCCGCGAGCGCCACGTGATAGTCCTTGTACTTTTCGATGGACTCTCGCAACTCGGTTACAATTTCGTCAGCTTTGGCCCAGTCCTGCGGCGTAGCCGTTCGCAGCTTGGTCATGTACATGTGCGGGCCCATCTGGTGGTGGTGCATATGGCTCATCGCGTTCATGGCCCCATGCTCGGTCTGCTGATCGTCCGCGCCCTGCCCCATTTTCATGCCGGGCATGTCGTGACCCATGTCCATACCGGGCATCCCGTCTTCCATGCCTGGCATGTCCTGCTTTCCTGGATTGTCACCGGACTTTTGTTTCTGGTTTTCGGGCGCTTGAGATTGCGCGGATAATACGTAGGGATTCACGGCGAGCCCTGCGTAAATAAAGGCAATTAAAGCGAGGGCGGCCAATTTCAGTTTCTTCATGTCATATACCTTCTTCCCCTTATTCTACGCTCGAAGTGAGTAAAAATTTCAAGTAAGGAGTGCCTTAAATTCTACGTATCCTTCACCCGTACAAATGCGTCTAATCAAAAGAGCCATGAAGAACTCACATAATATTGGATGCAAACAGTTAGCCAGCCGCAAATGGATAACCGCCCTGTCCTTTGTTGGATGCATGCTTCTCACGCAACGCCTCCATGCACAGTCCAAGAAGATCGGGCAGGGGCAGGCTTCCGATGCGCTGCACCAGCTGAACGATTCTGTGGAAGCGCTGATCCAAAGGGTTTCGCCGAGCATCGTTCAAATCCAGGTTTCGGGATTTGCGTCCACCGAAGATCCGGCCCAGGGGCAGACCAGCGTCATCGTCGGCAAGCAACGGACGATCGGGTCGGGAGTGATTGTGGACCCGGACGGCTATATTGTGACCAATGCACACGTTGTAAAAGGTGCGCAGAGGATTGAAGTCATAGTTCCGGCTCCCGCGGTTTCCGACAAAGATAAAGACTCTGATTCCGCGCAAAATGGACATGAGCGTGTTTTTCCTGCGCGTGTCGTGGGCGTGACGACCCGGCTCGATCTGGCTGTAATCAAAATTGAATCGCATGCGTTGCCCTGCCTTCCCATTCTGGGTAAAGTTCAGCCACGACAAGGCGAAATGGTTTTTGCATTTGGAAGTCCCGAGGGATTACGCAACAGCGTGACCATGGGCGTCGTGAGCGCGGTCGATCGGCAGCCTGATCCGGATAGTCCTCTCGTTTACGTGCAGACGGACACGCCCATCAATCCCGGAAACAGCGGCGGCCCACTCGTGAATGCGGACGGCGATCTCGTCGGAATCAACACTTTCATTTTATCGAGTTCTGGCGGCAATCAAGGCCTGGGGTTTGCGATTCCGGCCGGAGTCCTTGCGTACGCGTATCCGCAGCTGGTGAAATATGGCCATATTCACCAGCCTGAAATCGGCGCAATTCTTCAGACCATTACGCCTGAACTTTCTGCCGGTCTTCACCTGCCACGAGATTTCGGCGTGATCGTTTCCGATGTAACCCCAAATGGGCCGGCGGACCAGGCCGGATTAAAAGTACAAGACATCATCGTGCGAGTGGGCGATATGCGTACGGGGACCCTGCCTCTGTTTGGCCAGAGCCTTTACATGCACGGAGGTGGCGATCACGTAAAGATGGATGTGCTTCGCGGCTCTTCCCGTGTACAGCTCGACGTATCGTTGGGCGAGCGGCCCCACAAGGTTGATAGTCTGGTGGACACAGTCGATCCAGTAAATAATCTGGTGCCGCATCTGGGCATAATCGGCGTGGAACTGAATGTCGATCTGGCTCACTCGTTGCCCGAATTGAGAATTCCCAGTGGTGTAATAGTTGCAGCCAAAACTTTGGTCCCCGTATCGGGAGAAATTCCATTACAGACGGGAGATGTGATCCACGGATTGAATGGGGCGACAGTGACGACCTTGACTGATTTGCGCGACCGTTTGGGGAAAATTTCGCCCGGCGATCCCGTGGTTTTGTGGATTGAGCGGTTTGGGCAACTAATCTATGTGTCCTTCGTGATGTAACTTTTTTGGGGACATGTTAGAAAATTCCTTTCGTCTTCCGCGGTTTTAACTGTAATAAATACTGATCCGGCTTGCACCTGCATGGAATCTCCAGTACGCTATTTGAGTTGTCGGCGGAGTCTCCCCACCTCACCCGCTACCGTAGCTCCAGTTGCAGTAAAAATTCTAGCGATGGAAGGATGGCGCATGACGCGCAAAAGTACGTTGGCGAGCCTTGTTGTGGCGATAGGGCTGAGTTTGTCCCTGTCCGCGTGCAAGGATACGAAAACCCTGCAAGAAAATGAACAACTCAAGGCTCAAGTTGCGGATCTGCAGAAACAAAACGGAGAATTAGGGAATAACCTGGAAACAGTGACCGCAGCACGCGATGCGCTGATCAAGGAAAATGAAGCGTTGCAAGTGCAATTGAGATCATCGAAAACGAAAACCGCCAAGAAGAAAACTACCAGCCGGAAGCGTCATCACACTTAATTTCGTAATGGTTTTCCGTAATTGCTGTGGCATTGCACGGGCAAGCCGGGAACCGAACAAATTTAGAACTTAAAAAAGGGGGAAGCGGATCATGAAATCATTTGAGGTTCAATTTCGTTTTCGCGATCGTAACGAAGAAACGGTGTCATCGACGGTAATTGTGGATGCCTCCAGCCTGCCGGGCGGCGTCGCCAAGGCCACGCGTGAGTTCGTGAAGGGCCTGGACCGGAAGCAGCGCTTTGATATGAACAAGAGCGGACTGGAAATCACGGCGAAGCCGTCCGGATCAGCAGCGGAAGCGCCGGAGAAATCGACGGCGGAAACCGCGGGTTAAAACATCTCTGGAACTGAAAGTTTCTTATGCGCTGCAAGCGTCCGCGGAGTGTATCGTGATGGTCAACGGGCGCTTGCAGCTCAGTTAGCCAGTCATTTAAGTGGATTTGCACTCTGTGGCGCCGGCGGGACGCCGGTGCCACCAGGACCAAACCACGCAACCTCCGTTCAATTCAATTAAGTTAAGTAAATGTTTAAATGTCGGCAAAATATTCTTGACTTCGGAATTCCTCGGAAGTACGGTCCACCTGCAGCTTTGCCATAATTTCCCAAATTTACGCATGTCTGCGTGATACCCGCAGTGCCTAATGGAAATGGAAAGGGAAATCCATTGATCCGAGAAACGTGGCCCGCGAAAAATAAAAATCTCGATCTTCGCGCGAAAGGGCAATCGCACTCTCGCCGCAATGTTCTCCGAATGCTTTCTGCTGCGGGGATGGGTTTGGCCCTGCCGCCGCGCGTTTTCTCGCAAGAGCCCGGCAGCAAAGCAGGCATCGTCGACACGCACCACCATATTTATCCGCCAAAACATACGGCGAACAATTTGAAGCGAATTGTGGATGATGCTCCGGCGGTTCCGAGCTCGCTTTACACGAATTGGACGCCTCACTATTCCCTCGATCAGATGGACCAGAATGGCGTGTCCACGGCGATCGCTTCCATTTCCAGTCCGGGAGTTTGGTTTGGCAACAACGAAGAGGGGCGCAGGAATGCGCGCAGCGTGAATGAATATGGCGCGCAGCTGGGGAAGGATTTTCCCGGGCGTTTCGGAATGTGGGGCGCGATTCCGTTGCCGGATATTGATGGAAGTCTTCGCGAAATCGAATACATTTTCGATGTGCTTAAATTGGACGGCATCGGTTTGTTATCCAGTTACGAGAATGGAAAGTTGCTGGGCAATGTGAAATACGCGCCGGTGATGGACGAGCTCAACCGCCGCAATGCCGTGGTCTTCGTCCACCCGACGGTGACTTGCTGCGGCGATCCGATTCCGCGCGTGAATATTACGTCCATCGAATTTCCCACGGACACGACACGCACGATTACGGACCTCGTTTACAGCGGCACGCTGATCCGCTGCCCGAATATTCGCTTTATTTTTTCGCACGGGGGCGGAACAATCCTCATGCTCTTGGCGCGGCTCTCGGGAGGAGCGCTCACGCCGGAAGAGCGCAACGCCACGATTCCGAACGGATTCGAGCACGAATTAAAAAAACTCTATTACGATATTGCGAGCGTTGCGGTTAGCCCGACAGCCATGACCGCCTTGTTCAACGTTATTCCCAAAGATCGCATTCTGTTTGGGTCAGACATTCCGTTCTGGACGATTGAAAAAATTGCCACAGCGATGAACAAATTCGATATTTCCACTACCGATTTGCGCATGATTCAACGGGAAAACGCGCTGCGATTAGTTCCGCGCTTCAAGTCTTGATAACCTTGGCAGCCTGAGAAGGACTGTCGTCTCTACCTCAAAAAACGCGCTTCACCGTGAACGGGACGGCGAGGCCTATACGAAACGTCAATGCCCCCTTTTGCATATTATTCCAGAGACTTCCACGCCTTGTTCCCGGTCTCAGGTAAGAAAGTTAAAAGCGATTCCCCATATTTAAGTGTAGTATTTATTAGCCGGGCCGCATTGGCGCAGGAATGGATACGAGAAGTTCGTTGAAAGATTGTTGAGAGATTTGTGGCGGCTTCGGGATGAGATTTGGCGGTATTTTGCTGCCTAAATTGTAAAGAAAATTTAACAACATGGCGATTGCGCAACCAGGCAGCCGGCGTATATTGAAAAAGTCCGAAATTTATAGGACGCCCTACTCAGCCCGATTATTTACTCGCGGTCCCCGCTGACTGCATCGCGACCCTCGTTAATTCATAACCGTTTTCTCGATAAGCCAGGTTCCTTGTCGATGCATAGATTGGACACTTTCTGAAAGCATGAGGCCACCTCGGGCCTGTAAAAGGAGACAAAAATGGCTACCACCTCCGCACCCGGTTCCGTCAAAGTTTTTTCATCCACCAATCCACTGTCTGACATTGAAAAAGACAGGATGAACGCCTACTGGCGCGCCGCGAACTACCTATCCGTCGGGCAAATTTATTTGCTCGCGAATCCGCTTTTGCGCGAGCCACTGAAGATCGAGCACATCAAGCCGAGATTGCTTGGCCACTGGGGAACGACTCCCGGACTGAATTTTATTTACGTGCACATGAATCGCCTGATCAAGAAATACGATCTGGACGCAATTTATATTGCCGGGCCGGGCCACGGAGGTCCGGGGATGGTAGCGAATACCTATCTCGAAGGGTCGTATACCGATTTTTATCCAAATATTCAGCAGTCGGAAGAAGGAATGCGGCGGCTCTTCAAGCAATTTTCATTTCCGGGCGGAATTCCGAGCCACGCCGCTCCCGAAACGCCTGGGTCAATACACGAAGGCGGAGAACTGGGTTATTCGATTGTGCATGCGTGCGGCGCCGCGTTCGATAATCCCGATCTATTCGTTTGCTGTGTGGTAGGTGATGGGGAAGCGGAGACCGGAGCACTGGCGACAAGCTGGCATTCGAATAAATTCATGAATCCTGCGAGGGATGGTGCGGTGCTGCCCATCCTCCACTTGAACGGCTATAAAATTGCCAATCCCACGATTCTCGGCCGAATGTCGGACGGCGAACTTGCGCAGCTCTTTGCGGGCTACGGGTACGATCCCTATTTTGTTGAGGGCCACGAACCTGACCCCATGCACCAGTTGATGGCGGGAACTCTGGATACGGTCGTTGCGGAAATCCGGTCTATTCAGGACAGGGCGAGGCGCGGCGGAGTCAAGGATCGACCTTTATGGCCGATGATTATTATGCGCAGCCCGAAGGGCTGGACGGGGCCTCGCGTGGTCGATGGAAAACCTGTGGAGGGAACGTGGCGCGCGCATCAGGTGCCGCTTGCCGAACTCGCCACGAAACCGGAACATTTGCGCGCGCTCGAAGAATGGATGAAAAGTTATCGACCGGAGGAGTTGTTCGATCAGCACGGAAAGTTCGTAGATAGCTTAGCGGAGCTTGCTCCCATCGGTAATAGAAGAATGGGTGCAAATCCCAACGCGAACGGCGGCCTGCTGTTGAAAGATCTTGCGATGCCCGATTTCCGGGATTATGCCTTGCAGGTAGTCAAGCCAGGAACTCAGTTTGCCGAGGCGACAAGAGAACTTGGCAAATTTTTGCGCGACGTCATGCGCCGCAACAATGAAGAAAAAAACTTTCGCGTATTCGGTCCGGACGAAACAGCATCCAACCGGCTCGATGCCATTTACGAAGCAACCGATAAAATTCTGATGGAGCCGCTGCTTCCCACGGACGAGAATCTTTCGACAGACGGCCGTGTGATGGAAGTTTTAAGCGAACATATGTGCCAGGGGTGGCTGGAGGGATATTTGTTAACGGGACGCCACGGATTTTTTTCGTGTTACGAAGCGTTCATCCACATTGTGGATTCCATGTTCAACCAGCACGCTAAGTGGCTGAAGGTAACGAACAATATTCCATGGCGGCGGCCGATTGCATCACTGAATTATCTGCTGACCTCGCATGTGTGGAGGCAGGACCACAACGGATTTACGCACCAGGATCCCGGCTTCATCGATCTGGTGGTAAATAAAAAAGCGGATGTGGTGCGCGTGTATTTGCCTCCCGATACGAATACGTTGCTCTCCGTGGCGGATCATTGCTTGCGCAGCCGGCAATATGTGAACGTGGTCGTCGCGGGGAAGCAGCCTGCTCTGCAATATCTGGACTTGCAATCCGCGATCCAACATTGCACCGCGGGCATCGGCATTTGGGATTGGGCGAGCAACGATCAGGATGGCGAACCGGATGTCGTTGTCGCGAGCGCGGGAGATATTCCCACTCTCGAAGCGCTTGCAGCAGTGGATTTGCTGCGGCAACATTTTACGGACCTGCGCATTCGCTTCATCAACGTCGTGGATTTGATGACGCTGCAACCCGAGAGCGAGCATCCACACGGATTGCCGGACAAAGACTTCGACTCCATGTTCACGGTGGACAAGCCGATTATTTTTGCGTTTCACGGATACCCATGGCTCGTTCACCGGCTGACCTATCGCCGCCACAATCACGATAATCTCCACGTGCGCGGCTACAAGGAAGAGGGAACGACCACGACGCCGTTTGACATGACAGTGATGAACGACATCGACCGGTTTCACCTCGCATCGGATGTGGTGGACCGCGTACCGCGCCTGCAGCGCATCGGAGCGCACTTCAAGCAAATGCTGCGCGACAAGCTGATTGACCACAAGGATTACATCATGCAAGTTGGTGATGATATGCCGGAAATCAAGAACTGGAAATGGCCTTACTAATCCGATTCCGGGTCAACGTGTGTTTAAATTAATCACGGTATGAACCAGAGTGTGATTCGTTCTGTCGCGAGGGAATTCAGCGTGCGGAAAATATATTAATGAACATTCTTGTTCTGAATGCCGGCAGTTCGAGCCTCAAGTGTCAAATCATCGCGACGGATCTCGACCGCATCCGTCAAAACAAAGACGTTCGTTTGATGCGCGGCGAGGTGGAGCGCATTGGCGGGGAAGCCGTTGTCACCGTGCAGAGCGGCGAAAATCCAAAGCGGACGCTCACCGCTTCCCTGAAGGATATGACCGCCGCGATCGATTTCCTGGTTCGCTGGGCGGCCTCGCCGGATTCCGGTGTTCCGGATATTCAAAGCATCGCCGATATTCACGCAGTAGGGCATCGCGTCGTCCACGGCGGCGAATCTTTTTCCGATTCGGTTCTGATTACGAACGAGGTTCTGGCGGATATCGAAAAGTGCATCGACCTCGCTCCATTGCACAATCCAATTAATTTGCGCGGCATCCGCGCGGCGGGCGATTTGCTCGGCGCCAAAATTCCCCAAGTCGCTGTGTTCGATACGGCATTTCATCATTCGCTGGCCGAGCACGCTTACCTGTACGCAATTCCGTATCACCTGTATCTTCGCTATCGAATCCGGCGCTACGGATTCCACGGCATTTCCCATCGCTATATGGCATACCGCTACCGCACCATTCGCAATTTGCCGCGCGAGCAGACGAACATCATCAGCCTGCATCTCGGAAACGGCTGCTCGGCGGCGGCCATTCGCGGAGGAAAATCCGTGGATACTTCGATGGGCATGACGCCGCTCGAAGGCCTGGTGATGGGCACGCGGTCGGGCGATCTGGATCCCGCAGTGCTCGGATTCATTGCCGCGAAGGAAGGCATTTCCATTCATGAAGTAGAGACCATGCTGAATAAACAATCCGGTTTGCTGGGAATTTCCGGGCTCACGCACGACATGCGCGTTCTGCAGCAGCAGGTAAATGATCACAATGACCGCCGCGCCAAGCTGGCCATCGAAATGTTCTGCTACCGGGCACGAAAATATATTGGCGCATTTCTCGCCGCAATGGGCGGAGCGGATGCCATCGTTTTTACCGGCGGCATCGGCGAAAAATCACCGCTCGTGCGCGCCGGAATTTGCGACGGCCTGGAGTGGGCGGGGTTAACGCTGGACAAGGAAAAGAATCAGAAAACTGTGGGCGTGGAAGGCGCGATTACCTGCGATCAGTCACGCCTGTCTGCCTACGTCATTCCCACGGATGAAGAATTATTGATCGCAAGAGATACGGCGCGCTGCATCCTTGGCGAAAAAGATCCGCAATAAATAATTTCCGCTAAACAAATATAAAATTAAAGTCGGCGTCAAGACGAACCCGATTCTTGACCAAAATTAAGTTTCAGAAACCCCTAACCAGGCCTTCTCACCACAGGATCCGGACCGCGCCACCCGGTATCCAACGAGGCATCATGGCAAGGTGGCCGAACCAGTATGGCTTCAAAACCTCAAGGGACAATTGGCACGAATTAAGCGAGGGCAAACCAGGGACCGCCAATCTTCTGATTGGCGGTCCCTGGAAACAAACAATGCTGTGTGAAACTCGGGCTACTTCTTGGTTGAAGTGCCGGAAGCAGCGGCTGGCACGCCATTTTGCGCAGCGATATTGACCTCTTCGCCTTGTTCCAGCGCGTCCGGAGGGTTAATCACGATGCGATCCGTGGGAGTAACTCCGTCGAGGATTTCCAAGGCGTTTCCAAAATCGCGTCCAATTGTAATTTTTTTCAGATTGATGCGATTGTCTGTGCCCACGACCGCCGCCATCGATCCGTCCGGGCGAAACAAAATCGCATTGATCGGAAGGGAAATGCGCTGCGCGACGACCTTTACATCAAAATGAACTTCCGCGTAGGCGCCGGGAAGAAGCGTGCCCGCAGGGTTTGGGACATCCACTTCCGTGAGCAATGTTCGCGTTCCCGGATCGATGGAATTCGCGGTGCGTACCACTTGACCGCAAAAATTCTTCTGCGCAAGTTCCGTCAACCTCAGGCAGGCCTTCAGCCCCGAATGAATGGAAGGAGAGTAAGCTTGTGGGACGGCGACAAAAACGCGCATCGGATCTATTTGCGCGAGGTCGAACATTTCTTTGGTGGAGGACCCGCCATTTCCCGCATTGATCAGCATGCCGGGGTCGACATTCCGCTGCGTGAGGATCCCCGTGAACGGCGCATACACTCGCTTGAACGATTCCATTTCTTCCAGGCGTTTTACGTTGGCGCCCGCCGACTGCTCCATGGCCTGCTTCGCGGCGAAATCGCCGTTGGCATTGTCCAGATCCTGGCGCGAAACGGAATCCGTCTTGATCAAATCCTGATAGCGCGTGGACGTTAATTTTGAAAGATTAAGATTGGCCTGCGCAGTATTGAGTTCGGCGCGAGCCTGCGCCAGTTGCTGGTCAATTTCGGGCGTATCGATCTCGGCAAGAATTTCGCCCTTCTCCACGTGGCTGCCAATATCTTTGTACCACTTTTTCAAGTAGCCGTTGGTCCGCGCATAAATGGGAGACTCAACGTCGGGCTTAAGCGATCCGGGAAGCACCATTTCGGAATCCGTATCAATCGGGGTTCCGTGGATCACCGATACGAAAGGAACCGCCGTCTGTTCGGTTTGTTGCGCGAGCGCCTTGTGTTCGCTCATGCGCTGCGAGACGGCATAAATTCCGAGAATCGCGAAAATAACAAAGACAATCAAAAACCAGCGTAGCAGCGCGCCGGGACCTCTCCCCCTGCCGCCCGGTTCGCCCACATATTTCGACTCGTCCTGCAACCCGACCTGATTTTCAGACATTCCCGGTTCGCTCCCTGAACTTGTAAGCCTGTTAATTAATTCCCAGTTCCGCGGCGCTGACGCCTTCTTCGAGGCGTTTGTTTTTGTGAATCAAAGAAAATACGCAAGGCACAAAATATAAAGTCGCGAACGTGGCCACAATCAATCCGCCAATGACGGCCCGGCCCAGCGGAGCGTTTTGTTCTCCGCCTTCTCCCAGTCCCAGTGAAAGGGGAACCATGCCGATGATCATGGCGACCGCGGTCATGATGACGGGCCGGATACGCACATATCCGGCCTGCACGGCTGACTGTGCGGCATTCACTCCCTCATTCATTCTTTCGCGCGCGAAGGAAACCATCAGAATACTATTCGCAGTGGCCACGCCCATGCACATGATCGTGCCCGTTAAAGATGGCACGCTCAGCGTGGTATGCGTGAGCAGCAAAATCCAGACGATGCCGGCCAGCGCGCCGGGCAGCGCGGTAATAATAATAAAAGGATCGATCCACGATTGAAAATTGATCACGATCAGGAAATAAATTAAAACGATGGCGACGGCCACGCCAGCCGTAAGTCCCGCAAACGAAGAGGTCATGGTCGCGACCTGACCGCGCCGGAACATCTGCGTCCCGCGGGGAAGCTTGCCTTTAAAATCCGCCAGCACTTTCTGGATATCCGCATCCACGCCGCCCAGGTCGCGCCCTTCCACCGAGGCATAAACATTCATCATGGATTGCGCGTCGTATTGGCTGAGTAGCGCGGGCTCGGTGTTAACGCTCATCCCCACCATGTTCCCCAAAATTTGCGGCGTCGGATTTGCGGCCGAGGAGATGGGAATATTGTCGAGCGATTGCATGTTGTCGATTTTGTATTGCGGCGCCTGCACGGCCACGTTGTATTCATAGCCGTTCAGAGGATTGACCCAGAACGACGGCGAAACCGTTGAGCTGGAGCTCAGCGTGAGCAGAACGCTGTTGGCCACGTCCGTCGGGCTGAGGCCGACGGATTGCACGCGCGTGCGATCCAGATTCAGGAAAATTGCCGGGAAAGATCGCAGCTGTTGCACATGCACATCCACCGCGCCTGGAATATGCTGAATGCGGCTAGTAATTTGTTCCGCGATCAGAAAATTTGCCTTTTCATTCGGCCCGATCAGTTCGACATCGATCGGGGCGGGCACTCCGAAATTCAAAATCTGGCTGATCATATCCGCAGGCTGAAAAAAGAATTGCGTGCCGGGAAATTCCTTGGCCAGTTGCACGCGCAGTTCATCGACGTACTGCTTGGTCGATTCTTTGCGCTCCGGTTTCAGGCCAATTAAAATTTCCGCATCGGATTCGCCAATGACGCCTGAATTGCTGTAGACCGTATTCACGGTGCTGTTGAACAAGCCGATGTTGTCGAGAATCGTCCCGAGGTCCTCGGGGGGAATTACCCTGCGGATCAAATTATCCACGCCGTCCGCTTCGCGAGCGGTTTCTTCCACGCGCTGCCCGGCGCGGGCGCGCATATGCAAACGAATCAGGCCCGCATCCACCGAAGGGAAGAAGTCGCGGCCCAGCACGGGAATCAAGGCAAGGGAAGCGACGCAGAAAATCAAAAACAAAATGACAAACAGCCACGCGCGTTCGATGCAAAACGTCAATGACTTGCGATAGCCGTCCCGCATGCGATCGAACCCGTGCGTGAAGCCGCGCTGCGCGCGCGAGAAAATATCGTTCCCCGTGGCGTGCTCTTCGCCGTGATGCTCCTTCAGAAGATACATGGCCATGGTGGGCACCAGCGTTCGCGAAAGCAGGTAAGACGCAAGCATGGCGAACACCACGGCTTCAGCCAGTGGCACGAACAGAAATTTGGCGACACCCGTCAGGAAAAACATCGGCACGAACACGATGCAGATCGATAGCGTGGAAACAAAAGCGGGAATGGCAATTTGCTGCGCGCCGTCCAGAATGGCTTGAATAATTTGCTTCCCCTGCGCAAGATTTCGATTGATGTTTTCGATTTCCACCGTAGCGTCATCCACCAGAATGCCGACAGCCAGAGCCAATCCACCCAGGGTCATGAGGTTGATGGTTTCATGCAACATGCTCAAAATCGTGATGGAGATGAGGATCGAAAGTGGAATCGAAATCGCAATGATCAGCGTGCTGCGCCAGCTGCCCAAAAACAGCAGAATCATCAGCGCGGTGAGGCAAGCGGCGACCACGCCTTCGCGAACAACTCCTTGAATCGCGGCCCGCACGAAAATCGATTGGTCGAACAGGGGAGTGATCACTGTTTGTGGCGGAACGAGATTCTTGATGATGGGCAGTCTCGAATACACTTCCGACACGACTTTAAGTGTGGAGGTTGCGCCGGTTTTGTAGATTGCCATCAGCACGCCGCGCTGCCCATCCATGCGCGCAATGTTGATCTGTGGCGAAAAGCCGTCGCTCACATACGCCACGTCTTTCACATAAATGGTCGCGCCGTTGGCGGTCTTGATCGGCAAATTGTTCAGCGCGGCAAGAGTATCCGGCGACCCATTCATTTCCACGTTGAATTCAGTTGACCCCATCTTGACCGTGCCTGAAGGCAGCACCAGGTTTTGCGCGGAGATCGCAGTGATCACATCCGTAGGCGATAAA
>Ga0210386_10003642_pt1 | contig 12872 bp, 7 predicted proteins | sample IncBWH32OmetaG_FD_160091 | JGI IMG/M metagenome (GOLD analysis project Ga0210386, IMG submission 160091) | Forest soil microbial communities from Barre Woods Harvard Forest LTER site, Petersham, Massachusetts, United States - Inc-BW-H-32-O ... | reverse complement strand
GAGAAAGAATGATGATGGGAGCATCCGTGGGATTCGTCAGCCGGTAACGAGGAGGACTGGGGAGAGTGGTGGGCAACTGCCCTGCTGCTGCGTTGATTGCAGCCTGAACGTCGCGCGAAGCCGCATTGATATCCCGATCGAGGTCCAGTTGAAGCGTAATATTCGTCGCGCCAAGCTGGCTGCTCGACGTCATTTCCGTTACCCCGGCAATGCGCCCGAATGAACGCTCGAGCGGCGTTGCCACGGACGAGGCCATCGTTTCAGGACTCGCGCCAGGAAGGTTTGCTTGCACGGTAAGCGTGGGAAAATCAACTTTGGGCAGGGGCGCTACAGGAAGAAAAAGGTAAGCCACTCCTCCAGCCAAGAGGATCGCAGCGCTCAGTAGCGAAGTGGCAACGGGGCGCTCGATAAAAGGCCTGGAGATGTGCATCGATAAACTCTATTTCGATCAAGAACAGGGCCTATTGAAAACTCTTGAGAAGGTCTCATGGACCAAGCGGCATGAACAGGCTCAAATTTTTGCTTGTGCGGGATTAATCCGCCGGAGCGCCAGCCTGGGACTCAGATTCGATTGGCGAGCCGTGACCGAGTCGCTTGGCAAGCCGGTCAAATGCCAGATACACGACCGGAGTCGTGAACAAGGTAAGCGCCTGGCTGAAGATCAACCCTCCGACAATCGCGATGCCCAACGGCTTGCGTAATTCTGCTCCCGTGCCGCCTCCGAGCGCCAGGGGCAGGCCGCCCAACATCGCGGCCAGAGTGGTCATGAGAATTGGGCGGAAACGCAGCAGGCAAGCCTGATAAATCGCGTCGATCGGGCTCTTGCCTTCCTTGCGCTCCGCTTCCAGCGCAAAGTCGATCATCATGATGGCGTTTTTCTGCACGATACCTATAAGCAGGATGATTCCTATAAGCGCGATGATGCTGAAATCCGTGTGCGTGAGCAACAGGGCGAGCAACGCGCCGACTCCCGCGGATGGCAGCGTCGAGAGAATCGTGATCGGATGAATGTAGCTTTCGTACAGCACGCCGAGAACGATGTACACCGTGACGAGCGCGGCCAGAACGAGGATCGGCTCATTGGCCAGCGCAGCCTGGAATGCTTGCGCGGTACCCTGGAATCCCGCGTGAATGCTAGCGGGAAATCCCAGATCCGATTGTGCCTGTTTGATGGCATCCACGGCTTGACCGAGTGAAGCGCCCTGCTTCAGGTTAAAAGACAGAGTCACCACGGGAAATTGTCCCTGATGATTGACTGCGATAGGAGCCAGCTCTGACGAGTACTGCGTGAAGGCACTGAGCGGAACCTGCGTTCCATTCGATGAGTGCACGTAAATTTGTTTCAGCGCGTCAGGATTCTGCTGGAACGTGGGATTCACTTCGAGCACAACGTGGTACTGGTTCAGCTGCGTAAAAATGGTGGAGACTTGCCTCTGGCCGAATGCGTCATACAGCGTATCGTCAATCACCTGCGGCAGAATGCCGAGGCGCGAGGCGGTGTCGCGATCAATCTGCAATGTGGCCTGCGTGCCGCGTTCCTGCTGGTCGCTGGTCACGTCCGTCAATTGCGGTAGATCTCTCAGCTTGTCGATGAGTTTCGGAACCCATACGGAAAGTTCCTGCGCGTCGGCATCTTCCATCGTGTACTGAAATTGCGTGCGGCTGATGCGGTCTTCCACCGTCAAGTCCTGCACCGGCTGCAGATAAAGCGTAATTCCCTTCACATCATTCAGCTTCGATTGCAGGCGGCGAATTACGGCTTCCCCGTCATCTTTTCTTTCTTCGCGCGATTTCAAATTGATCTGAATGCGCCCGCTGTTGGGCAGCATGTTCACGCCATCGACGCCGATGAACGACGAAAGGCTTACGACGTCAGGATCCTGCAAAATAATTTTGGTTAACGCCTGCTGTCGCTCAGCCATCGCCGTAAACGAAATGGTTGCAGGCGCTTCCGAAATTCCCAGCAGGACTCCCGTATCCTGCACCGGGAAAAAGCCTTTGGGCACTACGAGAAACAAAAAGATTGTTAGGGCCAGAGTTCCAACGGTCACGATCAACGTGGCTGGCTGATGCTTCAGCACAAACCGCAGGATTGTGGCGTATTGCTCGATAATCCAATTCAGCGTGTTTTCCGAAGCTCGATAGAACAGGCTCTTGTCGGCATCTTTTTGATGGCGCAAAATTTTCGAGCACATCATCGGCGTGAGCGTCAAGGACACCACGGCCGAAACCAGAATCGTTACGCTCAGCGTGACCGCGAATTCACGGAACAGCCGGCCCACAACGTCCTGCATGAACAGCAACGGAATCAGCACGGCAATCAGCGAAACGGTGAGCGAAAGAATCGTGAATCCGATTTGCTCGGAACCCTTGAGCGCGGCCTGCAGCGGAGGCTCACCCTCTTCAATGTAACGGGTGATGTTTTCGATCATGACGATGGCGTCATCGACCACGAACCCGGTCGAAATCGTGAGCGCCATGAGCGACAAGTTGTCCAAACTGTAGCCTAGAAGATACATCACGCCAAACGTGCCCACGAGCGACAGCGGCACAGCCACGCTGGGAATCGCGGTGGCCGCCAGGTTGCGCAAGAACAGGAAAATAACAAGCACGACCAGCGCAACGGTCAGCATCAATTCAAATTGCACGTCTGAAACAGAAGCGCGAATCGTCGTGGTGCGGTCGGTCAGAATAGAAAGGTTGACCGACGATGGCAGCGATGCCTTCAGTTGGGGCAGCAAATTTTTGATACGGTCAACAACGTTGATGATGTTCGCGCCCGGCTGCCGTTGAATGTTGACAATCACCGCTGGCCTGTCATTTTCCCAGGCCGCGAGTTTCACGTTCTCCGCGCTGTCAATCACGTCCGCCACGTCCATAATACGGACAGGCGCGCCGTTCTTATACGTAATCACGATGGGCTTGTAGGACTCCGCCGTCATCAACTGATCATTCGCCCAGATTGTGAACGCTTGCTGCGAACTATCCAGATTTCCTTTGGCTTGGTTGACGTTCGCCGCCGCAAGCGCCGTGCGCAAATCTTCCAGGCTCAATCCATAGGACGCCAGCGCCGTCGGATTCGCCTGAATCCGGACGGACGGCTTTTGACCGCCGCTGATGCTCACCAAACCAACGCCTGGCAGCTGTGCAATTTTTTGCGACAGCACCGTGTCCGCCATGTCCTCAAGCTTGGTTAACGGCAGTGTCCCGGAAGTCAGAGCCAACGTGAGCACGGGAGTGTCCGCAGGGTTGGTCTTGCTGTAAATCGGCGGGTTCGGAAGATTGGTCGGAAGGTACGTGGTTGCGGCGTTGATCGCGGCCTGCACCTGTTGCTCCGCCACGTCAATATTCAGATCCAGCACAAATTGCAGCGTAATGAGCGACGCCCCGAAGGAACTGGTCGACGTCATCTGATTCAGGCCAGGCACTTGCCCGAATTGGCGTTCAAGCGGCGTTGTTACCGACGAAGCCATTACGGAAGGACTCGCGCCTGGATAGAACGTAAGAACCTGAATGGTCGGATAGTCAACCTGCGGAAGCGCGGAAACAGGCAATTGCCGATATGCCACCGCCCCAGCGAGCAAAATCGCGGCCATAAGCAATGAAGTCGCGATCGGGCGCAGAATAAATGGCCGTGACGGATTCATTAGCTCTGCTTTCCCTGCTTTTTGTTTTTCCCAGAGCCCGCGTGATCGGAACCTTTGGGGGGATCTCCGGAAGCAGGGGCGGTACCGGCAGGACCGGCGCCAGCGGGACCGGACGGCGAAGCGTTATGTACTTCGACCGGAGTATCCTGCTGCAATCTTTCCTGTCCATCGACGACGACTTGGTCACCGGCCGTCACACCCGAAGCGATCAGCGCAATATTCCCCTGCGTCAAATCCACCTTCACGGGCTGCATGTTCGCCTTGCCGCCCTTCACGGTGTAAACGTACGAACCCTGCGTCCCGCGCTGAATCGCAGCCAGCGGCACGACGATGGCGTTCTGCCGTGTCGCGAGCATCAGGCGAATATTCACGAATTGATTTGGCCAGAGTGACAAATCCTGATTGGCAAACGCGGCCTTGAATCGCACGGTGCCAGTCGTGGGATCGATCTGGTTGTCGACAGTCACCAGTTTGCCGCCCGCGAGCTTGCTCTGATCGTCACGGCTATAGGCCTCGACTCCCAACTCTCCACTCTTCATGTGTTGAATTACTTCCTGGAGATTATCTTCAGGCAGCGTGAAAAGTACGGCGATGGGCTGCACTTGCGTAATGACTACCAACCCATTCGGATCCGTGGCATGAATCATGTTGCCCTGGTCGACGAGCCTCAACCCTACGCGCCCGGTGAGCGGCGCCGTAATCCTGCAATAAACCAGCTGCAATTTTTCGTTGTCGATTTGCGCCTGATCCGCGCGGACCGCGCCCTCAAGCTGCCCTACCGTGGCATTTTGCGTATCCACTTGCTGCGAAGCGATAACGCCTTCTTTCGCCAATTGATCGTAGCGCTTGAAATCGACGCGCGCATTATTCAGCTGCGCCTGATCCCGGAATAGCTGCCCCTGCATTTGCTCCAGCGCCACCTGGAATGGCCGGGGATCGATCTCCGCCAGAAGGTCCCCCTCATGCACAAACTGGCCTTCTTTGAAATAAACTTTTTGCAGTTCTCCATCGACGCGGCTCTTCACCGTAACCGTGTTAAATGCGGTCACCGATCCAAGTCCCGAAAGATAATAAGGAACGTTTTGCTTGAGTGCGGAGGACACAGCCACGGATACGGGACCTAATGATGCTGCTCTGCCACCAGGCGCGGGAGCTGCCTTGCTCTCGGAAGACGGACGAGTCTTGTAATAGTAGTACGCACCGCCTGCCAGGACAATGATTGCCAGGAACCAAATCCAGCCGCTCTTTTTTGGGCTGCTCGGTTCGCCGCCCAGCGAGTGGGAATCTGGCTGGCGCTCCAAATCATTTTGTTGCGAGGAATGAGATATAGCCATATTTGTCCTGTCAGTTTGTGATGGAGTGGTCCGACCCCGCACTCATTGACGCGCTGAGATCGGATTCGGTTACATTACCGCCCGAATAACTCAAGATATCTTAAGATGGTAGCGATACCGGGATTCGAACCCGGATTTTGGCCTTGAGAGGGCCACGTCCTAACCCTTAGACGATATCGCCGTCGTGAGCCAATCGCTTCCGCCGGACAAATTTAGACAGCTCTGTTCACCCCAGGCGATTAGCGCAGACGATTGAGTGGTGATTTTCGCACGGACACCCCGAAGGCGCAAGCTACGCGTGAAAACAAACAGGCGGAGGCGCTGTCGCCACCTACTCTGGCCTTCAGCGATATCTGCGAGGATTTCAGGAGTTGGCCACAACCCGAATGGTCGTGGCCTTTGTTGAGGGAACTGTTTGCCCTGATTTGACCTAATTCGAAGGAGCCGGGGCTGCGGCGTCCTTGGGTCCAAAGTTCTTGGCGAGATATTGAACCAGCGTATCGACTTTGTCCGCGGGCACGTTTGCGCCTCGGTCAATCATCAGCTGGACGGTATCTTTCCAATCGTCCAGACTTTTGTGCGCCTTCGTCAGGTTCGTCAGTTTGTGGCATGCCTGGCAATTTTCCGTGGCGATCGCCTTGCCATCGCCGTCGGGCAATTCTACGACTGCTGCCTTTGCAGGGGCGGGCGCGGAAGCATCCGGAGAACTCGCGGGTGCGGGGGTCGAACCGCCTGCGGGCGGCGCATCGGTCTTGGGACCAAAGTTTGCGACCAGGTATTTTGCCAGCAAATCAATCTTGTCATCCGGGAGGCGCGCTCCGCGGTCAATCATGGTGTGCAGCGTGTCATTCCAGTCGTCCAGATTCTTGTGCGCCTTCGTCAAATTCGTAAGCCGGTGGCAATCCTGACAGTATTCCGTGGCGATTGCCTTGCCGTCGCCATCCGGCAATTCCACGGGCCTTGGCGCTGCAGGGGCAGCCGCCGGAGGGGCAGCTTGCCCGGCATCCTGAATGGCGGCAGACCGCACTGCGGGAACTCCCATGATTCCCCACGAAGCTAGAAAAAGAACGCCTGCGGCAACTTTCGAAAATCGTGAAAAACGGTTATCTGGTCTAAACACTCTTTCACATCCTCCCGGGGTTTCCGCGCGGGCAATACGTTAGCTTATCAATTCAGCTTGTCCAAAGACTTGCTGGCGCAAATTCTCGCAACCCTCCAACCATCAGAATTTCATTTTGATATGAACAAAGAAAAGAATCAAGCGAGGGTAAGAGATTAGGGTGAATCCAGATCGAGGTGTTGCCGCAAAACAGCTGCCCGCCCGAAAAACGGCCGGGCGCTATGAAATCAGGACCAGCAGTGCAATACGGTTTCGTAGAGGACTCTCTGTCGCGTTCACGGTGAGCGTTCTCGGTGAACCGCGTCCTTCGGGAGAGAGAGGGCATTTCGCCTCGCTTCATTTTTTTAGGCGAAAGTCTTGCCAGTCAATGCACCCAGCCAAACCGCCACGAAGCCCACCGTTATGCTGAGAACCACGTACAGCAAAGACAACAGGAAGTCGCCCGCGCGCACGCTGCGAAATGCTTCAAGCTCAAACGTCGAAAATGTTGTGTAGGCTCCGATAAAACCAATGGGAATAAAATAAAGCAGGTTTGGACTCCAGTGTACGTGCTCACCCAGCAGCGTCACGATGAATCCAATCAAAAATGAGCCGCTGATGTTGATGGCAAATGTGCCGAATGGAAAGCGGGCTCCCATCCGATAAGTGATGTAGGACCCCAGCCAGAATCGCGCAATCGATCCAAGGAATCCCCCCAACCCCACCATCCAGTATTTTGTCATCCGCGTCCTCGACAGATTTTTTTTCGCCGTTCCCTTTGGCCTTACGCAAACTTCAGCCTTGCGGCGCCGGCGAGACGCCGGCGCCACAACGCTAAATTTCCTTTTCCAATCGCACAAATATAAAAAAATCTCGGGCCGCGAACGCCGATTCAAAAAATCGATGAAATTGGTTGGTTCGTTGCCGGGACATGACTCCGCGACAAGGAACTTGTCAGGAGTCATCATCTGTCCGGCGAAAAGGACAGCGGTTATAAGGCGAACTCCATCGCCTTCCGTAATCATACGTTTGAAGTAAAAGAAGTCAATCGCCGGCTTTCCGAATGTTCCTGTTAAAATACCTCTTTATTGCGAAACACTGACGGATTCGGGCTTCGGCGGCGCGGGCTGCTTTGTGGGTATGATGCGGCGGTAAACTCGAAAGGAGAAAAAGCGATTCCGGCAAGGCGCGCAGCGATAGGCGGGAGCACGGAACAATCGATAAATCCATGAAATCATGCCCATGCCATGCTCGCTCGAGATGCGCTGCACATCCAGATTGCCGCACATTCCGCAATGTACGTACCAGACGTATCCAATCGGCGTCGCCCAGGCGAAAAACCGCGAATCGCAAACCCGGCATCTCCATGGACGCAATCTCGCCACGCCGGCGAAATAATCCATTGCGCTGCGCCTGCGGGACCGGCGAGGGCTGTCACTGCGGCAAACTGGACAAAGCAATTTCTTAATTCCCCTGGAAATCTGGGCAAAGGATAATCGAACGCTGATTCAATTGGCAAGTTCCATCTGCGAAACGTTGTGCAATGCATGTACAATGACACGTGAGAGGAAAAATGGCCGATTACACTTCCGAACATGCGAGCGCAGGGATCAATGCAAAACTTCCACATCTGGAGACCTGGCCCAATCAATTTCCAGGATACCGGATCGTAACGCGATATCCCGAATACACCTCGGTTTGCCCAAAAACAGGATTGCCGGATTACGGAACGATAACAATTGAGTACGAACCGAAAAAAGCCTGCCTCGAACTCAAGGCTCTGAAAATGTACCTCCTTGCTTACCGCGACCTCGGCATTTTTTATGAAAATGCCGTCAATCGCATGTTGCGTGATATCGTGGATGCCATTCACCCGGTGTGGTGCGAAGTGCGCGGGGAATTCACGCCACGTGGCGGATTAACCACCACGGTAGAAGCTCGTTGGCCAAGAAACACAAAGCCCCGCAAATCGTAGACAACCAATAGCGACTCAGTAATAATCTGAGGTACGGAAGTGATGGTTGCGCCAAAACACTCACTTTACAGTTTTTTGAGGCGCCGGCCTTTAAAGCTCGCGAGAATCCAATGGACGCGTGCTTAAAACCGGACGCGAAGGAGCGAAGATGAGCATTTCCCCGAATGTTCCTGATCCGGGAACCCATGAACAAAATTTCTATGAAGCGGCCCCCACGCCCCGCTGGATTATGGTGGTGTTCGTGGTGGCCTTCTTGCTAATCGGTTATTTCGCGTACGCCGGCAATACCGCAAAATCAAAGCTGGAGAATGATCTGGCCCAGGCCAATTCCAAAGAAGCGATTCTTTCTGTGCAGATCGATCAAACCAATTCACGCGTGGCGGACCTGAAAGGCCAACTGGAAGTGACTACGCAAAAACTCGGCTTCACGCAGGCCGAATTGGCGCAGGCTCGCGCGCTGGCCCAAAACATTCGCGAGACCCAGAAAGAATCCGATGAAAAGCTGACCACGCAAATTGGACAAGTGAAGCAGGACACCGAAGCGAAGATCGGACAAGTCAGCACGGACCTGACCGGTGCGAAGGGCGACATCACCGCGACCAAGCAGGACCTGGAAGCAACCAAGGAAAAACTCACCAGCACGGTGGGCGATTTGGGAGTGCAAAGCGGCCTGATCGCGCGCAACCAGGAAGAACTCGATCAGCTGAAGCGCTCTGGCGAACGCAATATTTTCGAGCTGCACCTGGCGAAGTCCAAGACGCCGACTCATGTTGGCCCTATTCAAGTCACGCTGACCAAAACAGATCCGAAAAAATTCAAGTACACGCTGATGGTTGTCGCCGACGATAAGACCATCGAGAAAAAAGACAAGACCGCGGACGAGCCCGTGCAGTTTTATATTAAGGGCGCAACGAAACCCTATGAGATCGTGGTGTTCGACGTTACCAAGGACAAGGTGAACGGCTACCTATCGACGCCGAAAGACGTGGGCACCGCCCGCGCGCAATAACCGGCAAACCCTACTCGGGCACGCTGAAAAGAAAAAACAAATCTGTCATTCCGAGCGCACCGAGGAATCTCTCTTCGATTTTAACCCGAAGTAAGAGAGATTCCTCGCTGCGCTCGGAATGACAGAAACTTTAGTTTTTCAGTACTGATTTACCTACGACTGAAAGTCCTTCATTGTCGTAGCCATTTCGTGGAGTCGCCGGTCAACCTGCGCATAAACTGTGCCGGGTTCAAACACACCCTTCGCATCGCGGCGGCCGGCCTTCACACCTGTCAAAACTTCAATCCCCTCTTCGAGTGAAGTCACCGGAAGAATGTGAAATTTACCCGCGGCCACCGCTTCGATCACGTCATCGCGCAGCATTAAATCTTCAATATTTTCCGATGGAATCATCACGCCCTGCCGTCCGGTCAGCCCGGTTTTCACGCGGCACACATCGAAGAAACCTTCAATCTTCTGGTTCACTCCGCCAATTGGCTGAATATCGCCTTGCTGGCTGACAGAGCCGGTTACAGCAATGTCCTGGCGAATCGGCAATCCCGAAAGCGCGGAAAGCAGCGCGTAAATCTCAGTTGAGCTGGCGCTATCTCCATCGACACCGCTGTAAGATTGCTCAAAGCAAATGCTGGCCGCGAGCGAGAGCGGCTTATCCTGCGCAAATTTCGTGCGCAAATATCCGGCAATAATTTGCATGCCTTTATCGTGAAAGCTGCCGCTCAGGTTGGATTCCCGCTCCACGTTGATCAATCCAGTTTTTCCGAGTGAAGCGGACGCCGTGATCCGCACAGGCTTGCCAAACGCATAGCCGCCGATTTCCAGCACGCTCAAGCCGTTGATCTGGCCGACGCGCGTTCCGTCCGTCTCAATCAGCAGAGTGCCTTCCTCGATCATTTCGCGGATCTTCGTTTCGGTGAGGTTGTGCCGCTCGATTCGCGCTTCGCGCGCGCGCCGCACGTGCAAACCATTCACCAGATCGGTTCCCTCTTGCCGCGCAATGTAAGCCGCTTCACGCGCCAAATCCGCAAGCTCAGGGAATCGCGCCGTGACTTTATTTCGGCGCCCAGCCAGGCGCACGCCATACTCCAGCATGCTGGCCACGGCCGACCGATCGAACGGCCCAATCTTTTCCTGCTCGGAAAGCTGCCGCAACCGGTCGCCGTAATGACGAATGACGGCGTCGCTCATCACCATTTCTTCGTCAAATTCCACACGCACTTTGAAAATTTTGCGGAAGTCTTCCTCATAATTATAAAGGAGCTCATACATGTGCCGGTCGCCAATCAATATCAGCTTCACATCAATGTCGATCGGTTCCGGTTTGAGCGCGGAGGATCCAAACGGAAAAAACATTTCCAGCGGCTGAATTTCAAGCTTCGCGTGATTCAGCATGCGCTTCAGCGTGCGCCATACTCCGGCTTCCGTCAACGCATCCAGCGCGTACATCACCAGAAAACCGCCGTCCGCGCGAAGAATCGAGCCGGGGCGCAGGTCCATGAAATCCGAATTCCAGCCCCCGCGCGAATCGTAACTTCGCTGAATCGTGCCAAACAAATTTGTATAGGTCGGCGTCGTTTCAAAAATGACGGACGAGCGGTCTTCATCCGTGTGCGCCAGCAGAACGTTGACCCCATACACGCGAAATGGATCGCGCTCTGTCGATGCAGATCGTGGCCCGCCATCCGGTGGCGGCACTCCACCCGGCTCTTCCTCGCCCTCTCGCTCTTTAAACGGATCGAGATTGTCCAGAATCTGGTGGCGAACTTCTTCCAGATATTCCGCCACCGTCGCGCCTAAATATTTTTCTTTTAATTCCTCGATGAAGCCATCGACCAGCACCGATGCGGCTTCCTGCTCAAGGTAGCTCAGTTCGCTGGCCAACTCCCTGGAAAGCGTCAGCGTCTTCCGGTAAACGACAGTAAACTCCTGGCGAAATTGCTCGTATTTCCGCTCCAGATCCTCGGCCACAATGGTTTCCAGCTTGCCCTCATGCACCATCTTTGGAATATCTTCGATCGGCACCATCTGCCCTTCGAGAACGGGAAAAATTTCCGGCAGCGCCACCGCTCCCACCTGCATGTGTCCAAGAGCAAATTGCTCGCGCGCGATGCGGTGCGTGAAATCATCCATCAATTCTTTTTCGCGAACCGTAAAGCGGTCCACGATGCGCCCTTTTTGCCTTTGAAAAGGTTCGCCCTCGAACACTTGCGGAATTCGCCGCCGCAAAAATTCGATACCGCTCTGCATGTCTTTCTTGAATCCATTGGCCTGCCCGCGCGGCAAAGCAATGAGCCTCGGACGATCGGGGCTTTTAAAATTATTGACGTAACAGCGATCGAGCGACGCCTTCGAGGGAGGATGAATTTGATCGATCAGATGGGTAATCGTCCCGCCCCGGCTTGTACCCGCCAGGCCGCACACAAAAATATTGAACCCGGGCGCGTTCAGCTCGACGCCCATTTTCAGTGCGCGGAATGCGCGCTCCTGTCCAAGCAATTCCTTCACCGGTTCGGCTTCCGCCGTGGTGGCAAATGGAATGGAATCCGGATCGCATCTCCACCGAAGTTTTTCTGCTGGTAAACCGACGGGCAATGTCATGGGTTCAGTGGCCATTTTAAATTCTTGTAGATCTCAAGCGCGTTACTCTAGCACAGGCAAGACGGCGGGCGCACATTCACCGGCCCCACAATTTCCACAGCCTGCAAACGATCTTTCAATCCGCTTTTCACAATGCAGGCTTGGCACAAAAAAAGTCCTGCGACTTAACGTACGGACACATTCGGCAAACGTTCTGCTTCATCCATTCCCGAATACACATCCAGAATTCCAACAGCTGTCGCCACAACGATGGGGCCGAGGATGACTCCCAACACCCCAAACACTGCGATCCCGCCCAGCACGCTGATAAATACCAGCAACCCATTCAACGAAGCGCGTCCTCCGAGCAGAACCGGGCGCAGCACGTTGTCCACCATTGCGCCCACCGCCCCGCAAAGAATCACCAGGATGATCGCGCGCCACGCATGCCCCGTCGAAAAAAGCCAAATCGTCGCGGGAATCCAAACCGGCCATGCACCCACAACGGGCAGCAGCGATAAAAATGCCATGACCACTCCCCAGAAAATCGGCGATCCCAAGCCTACAATCGCAAACGCTCCGCCGCAGATCAGCCCTTGCACCAAGGCAATCGCCACGCTGGTCGTGACACTGGCAAAAACCAGTTCGCGGGCTTCCGCCAGCATGCGCTCCTTCGTGGTTTCCTCGAACGGCAGAAAATTGCGAAATCGCTCGAGAATCGCGTCGCCGTCCTTCACGAAATAAAACAGCGCAAACAGCGCAACAAATAATTCAAACAGAAAGATGACAATATTCCGGATCACCAGTCCAAGTTCCGCGGCCATATATTCCCCGGCCCGACTGGCCCCCTGACGCACAAGCCCGGGCAAATCCACATCTATTCCATGCGCCGCGATCTTTGCGCCGATCCAGGCCCACGCTTTGGCAAACCATCCGTATTGCCCGTTTCCTATGGCTTGCTGTATGTCTCCTGCCGCCGCGATTCCCTCGCGCACAAACATCACCGCCAGCAACAGCACGGGAATGATCAGGATCAAGGTGACGCCCAGTGTGATGAGCGCAGCCGCTCGCGTGCTGCCCCACTTTTTCTCAAAGCGCTTATTCAACGAATGAAAAAGAACGCCGAAAACCGCGGCCCATCCGAGCGGCGTGAGAAACGGCTCAAAAACACGGAAGACCAGATAGGTAAGACATAAAATAACGCCGTAAAATAAAAAATTATTGAAACGATAAT
>Ga0210386_10003638_pt1 | contig 12883 bp, 9 predicted proteins | sample IncBWH32OmetaG_FD_160091 | JGI IMG/M metagenome (GOLD analysis project Ga0210386, IMG submission 160091) | Forest soil microbial communities from Barre Woods Harvard Forest LTER site, Petersham, Massachusetts, United States - Inc-BW-H-32-O ... | reverse complement strand
CCAGCCGATCTATTATAACGGCTCGGGCCTCGGACCGGGCGTGGACCCGTATGCCCAGGGCGTGAAGATGGCGCGCACCTGGTACGACGCCATCAACGTCGAAATGGAGCATGGCGCGGTCGATTTCTCCCAGCTGCGCGAGTTCATGCGCGGATTGGTGGATGGCGGCCCGACCCGCTCCGGCCACCGCACGCCCGCCGTGTTCGTGGAAACCGGCATCATCGGCTTGGATGAAACCTATGCCCGCTGCAACACCTGGGTGCTGAGCCAGCTTCTGGATTGCGGCATTCACGGCATCCACCAATGCCATGCCCGCGACACCAAGGCGGTGGCGACCACCATGCAGATGGGCTGCCGCTATCCCTTCCCGCGGCCGGGCATCAATCTGCCGATGCGAGGGCTGCGCGGCTCTTCGGCCGCCTATGCCGCCCAGATCTGGGGCGTGAGCGGCAACAAGTACAATCACATCGCCGACCTGTGGCCGCTCAATCCCAAGGGCGAGCTGATCTATGGCGTCAAAATCGAGGACACTTTTGCTGATCAGCAGGTGGATGGCACGCTCGCGCTGCCCGGCCTGGCGATGGCGGAATGGGGTCCGGGTGATCACAGCTACTGGCTCTATGGCCTGGACGTGATGCCGGAGGACGGCTCGCGCCCGCCCAATATCATCGATATGCCCGAGATGGTGAAGGTGCGCCAGAAGGTGCTGGACCTGTGCAAGCAGCACAATGTCCGCTTCCTCAATGCCGCCAACACCGACAAGAATTCGTCGGACTATATCATCAAGCAGCTGACCGACGGCGCCATGGTGCTGGAATGCGGCGAAGACGCGGCGATTCAGGGCCGCGAATATACGAAAAGGAAAATGCCGGTTTAAAACGGTGGGGTAAGACGCGAGGGGCGGCCCGAAGACAGGGCCGCCCTTTCGCATATGAAAACAAGGTCGCCCGAACAGGGCGCGGGCGGCCTGAAACAACATAGCCCGTGAAAACTAATCGGTCCGGCCAGGCCTGGACCTTCGACCAGAGGAAAAGAAAGCATGAAGTCCATTCTCTCCGCCACCGCCGCTGTGGCGCTGCTGATGCCGCTGGCGGCATCGGCGCAAATGCTGGGCAAGGAGGACATGGCGGTCTCCGCGCCCAAGATGACCGGCCAGTTCTGGGCCCCCAAGCCCACCGAGTTGACGCCTTATGCGGCGCCCAACAAGCCGCACTGGAAGCTGTCGGAGATACTGGCGGCGCATAAGGGCCAGGGCGACTGGGTGCAGCCCATTGTGCGCAACAAGGACCAGGTTGCCGATTACATCTCCATGGGTGCCGGCCAGAAGACCAAGATGAGGATGTATCCGGATGACCGGGTGGTCTTCATCGTCTGGGATGGCTCGATCAAGGTGTCGATCGACGGCTATGCGCCCTTCACCGCCACCAAGGGCTTCATGGTCAATGTACCCTTCCGCCACATGTTCACCCTGGAGAATGTGGGCTCCACGCCGGCGCTGCGCTTTGAAGTGCGCCAGAACGGCTCCGAGCCGATCTATCCGGCCAGCGAGACGCCCGATCCGGTCAAGGGCATGAAGTATGTAAAGGTCACCGAACAGCCCGGTCCTTCCAAGGAGAAGGACACCAATCCGATCTATGTGGATTACATGAAGGAGTTCAACGGCACGGATAAGCCCTATGGCGGCAAATTCGTGTGGGACGACCACTTCACGTCCAACATCCTCAGGGGGAAGGGCGCGCCGGTGCCGGATGACAATGGCCCGGGCGGCAAGGGCCATTTCCACATCGGCTGGACCGAATTCTGGTTCATCATGGAAGGCCATATCGGCATGAAGGTCGAGGGCGAGAAGTATTTCGTCTGCGATCCGGGTGACGTGATGATCGCCGCCCAGGGCCGCTGGCACCGCGCCGGCGACGATCCGAGTGCGGCTTGGTCGACCCGCGTGCCGTTCAATCCGCGTCCGCCAATCCTCCACAATTTCGAGGTAACTGGTGACTAATGCACGCTCAGGCGTGACATGATCGGGCGGCGGTATCGAAAGATGCCGCCGCCTTTTTCTTTGCTAAGAACAAAAACGGGAGGGGACAATGGACATCAAGAAACGCGATTTTCTTCTGGCCGGGGCGGGCGTAGTCGCCGCCGGCGCGGCCCTGGCGCAAGCGCGGCGGCCTGGTCCCATCCAGGTGGGCGACCGCAATCTGGTCAATTCCCATGTCCAGCCATCCTCGGTGGACCGCAATTACAAGCCCCGCCGCGTCAACAAGGCGATTGAACTGTGGGAAGACGGCCAGCCGATCTATTACGGCATCTGGGGCGTGGGCCCCGGCGTGGATCCCTATTCCCAGGGCGTGAAGATGGCCCGGACCTATCTCGACGCCATCAATGTGGAAATGGAGCATGGCGCGCTCGATTTCAGTGCCTTGCGCGAATTCATGCGCGGACTGGTGGACGGCGGGCCCACGCCGTCGGGCCATCGCACGCCGGCGGTGTTTGTCGAGACCTGCATCATCGGCCTGGACGAAGCCTATATGCGCGCCAACAGCTGGGTCCTTGAACAGCTTCTGGATTGCGGCGTCCATGGCATCCATATGTGCCATGCCCGCGACACCAAGGCGGTGCAGGTGGCGACCCAGATGGCCTGCCGCTATCCCTTCGATCGGCCGGGCATTCCCAAACTGCCGATGCAGGGACTGCGCGGCTCGGCTGCCGGCTATGCGGCCGGGTGCTGGGGCGTGGAGCTTCGCGAATACAACCATGTCGCCGACCTGTGGCCGCTCAACCCCAAAGGCGAGTTGATCTTCGGCGTCAAGATCGAGGACACCTTTGCCGACGAGCAGGCGGAATCCACCATCGCGCTGCCCGGCATCGCCATGGCGGAATGGGGCCCCGGCGATCATTCCTATTGGCTCGACGGGCTCTCGATCATGCAGGACAACAGCTATTTGGGGAATATCACCGCCCTGGCCACCCGGCCCGAGATGGTGAAGGTGGGCGAGAATGTCCGCCAGCTCTGCAAGAAGCATAATGTGCGCTTCCTGCACATCAGCCCCAGCAACGATCCGGCCAATCCCTTCTTCGTCAACAAGCAGATTGACGAGGGCGTGATGGTGTTTGAGTCCAATGACGAGCCGTCGGCGATCACGGGCAGGGAGCATTCCAAGCGAAAGATGCCGGTGTAACCTCTTATGTCATGGCCGGCCGCCGAGCCGGCCATCCATCTTCTTAAGGGCGCTTCGCGCACTGGATGGCGCGCATACGCTGTCGCTATGCGCCAAGGGCGGCCATGACATGCTATATAACCGCCGCATGAACGAATTCGATCTCATCGCCCGCTTCTTCGCGCCGCTGGCCGGCGAAGGCGCCTTCGGCCTGAAGGATGACGTCGCCATCGTGCCGCAGCGTCCAAGCCATGACCTGGTCGTGACCACCGACATGATCGCGGAGGGCACCGATTTCTTCGCCGCCGACCCGCCCGATACCATCGCGCAAAAGGCGCTCAGGGTGAATCTCTCCGACCTCGCGGCCAAGGGGGCCGAGCCCGCCTACTATCTTTTGAACCTGTCGCTGCCACCCGATGCGGACGAGGACTGGTTTTCGGCCTTTGCCCGAGGCCTGAACCGCGACCAGGAAGCCTTCGGTCTTTCGCTCTTGGGTGGGGACAGGAACGCAGGGCCGCTCTCGATCGCCGTCACGGCCTTCGGCTTTGTGCCCCAGGGCAGGATGGTCCGGCGCAGCGGCGCGCGCATTGGCGACGCGGTCTATGTCACCGGAACAATCGGGGATTCCGGCGGCGGGCTTGCGATCCTTCAGGGGGAAACGCAGGCGCTGCCGGAAGGCGATCGCGGCTATCTGATAGATCGCTATCGCGTGCCGCATCCGCCGGTGAGTTTTGCCGGTTCGCTGCGGAACATGGCCCATGCCGGCATCGATGTTTCCGACGGCCTGATCGCCGATCTCGGCCACATCGCCTCGGCTTCCGGCGTGCGCATCATGGTGGAAGGCGAAAGCGTGCCGCTGTCGGCGCCGTTGAAATCGCTCTGGGGCGACAGCGCCTTGTTGCGCGCCGTTGCCGCCGGTGACGATTATCAGATCGCCTTTACCGGCCCGGCGGGACTTGCCGGACCGTTCACCCGCATCGGCCAGGTCACGGCAGGCGAGGGTGTCACGCTGACGCTGGACGGTCAGGAAATCTCTATTCCCAAAATGGGTTATCGGCACTTCTAGCCTGATTGTCGCCGCGCCTTGCCCGGGTTATCCATCTACCGAACAAAGATAGAACGGGTGCGGGGGCGATGTTCAAACGATGGATCGCGGCGTTGACGTCGGCCTGTCTTTGGGCCGGCGGCGGCGCGCTGGCGCAGGGCGTCCAGGACAGGGCTGAAAAGCAGACGCTCAATTCCGTGAAACTCGTCACGGTGCTGATGGCGCTTCCGGCCGGCGCGTCCTTGATGTCCATGAGGCATGACGCCTTTTGTATCGGCAGGTCCGAGGACAAAATTTGGGGCGGCGGGCGGGTTGCGCAAGATCTTCCGCCCTATTCCGCAGCTTTCAAGAAAGAGATGGAGGGCGCGGGATACAAAGTCATTACGCCGGGCGAGGCCGATCTGTTCGATGAACATCTGGGAGCGGCGGACTATGAGGTGGCGGCGGTGATAACCGATGCACACATGAACGCGTGCAGCAGCAGTCACGGGATGCTTGGCCGCCTCCTCCGGGGGGAAGATCCTCTGGTGAGCCAGAACGCGGTCAGGGGTGATGGTTCGATGAGCGTCGACTGGCAGCTTTATTCGCGGGTCAGGAATCAGGTCGTCGTCCGTGTCAGCACCCACGGGCAATCCAGGCTGGATCAGGATGTTCCGGGTGGCGCGGCGCGGCTTATCACGGAAGCCTTCGCCGACAATCTGCACGCGCTGGCCCAGAATCCTGAATTTCGCGCCGGCGTGAATCTGCCCAAGCCATTCACAGCCGGACTTCAGACACCCGGCCGGCAAAGCCCGATCGCTCTTGCAGGAAGCCTGAAGGCCGGTCCCCGCAAGATCGCCGATGCCACAGGAAGCATCGTGATGATCACAAATGATCTTGGTACCGGATCCGGCATCCTGGTTTCCAGTGACGGATATATCCTGACCAACGCCCATGTCGTGGGCGACGGCACATCCGCCCGCGTGCGCTGGTCCGACGGGCTGGAGACCATGGCCGAAGTGGTGCGGGTCGCAAGGACACGCGATGTCGCCATCATCAAGACCAACCCCAGGGACCGCACGCCACTCGCCATCAAGCGCGGCGCCGTCACCCCCGGCGCGCGCGCTTTTGCCATTGGCACGCCCAGGGAGCAGGCGTTTCAGAATACCGTCAGCAGCGGTGTGATTTCGGCAGAGCGAGTGATCGACGGCCTGCGCTATATCCAGAGCGATGTTTCGATTTCGGCAGGATCAAGCGGGGGTGCGCTGCTGGATGAATCCGGATCGGTGATCGGGATTACTGTCTCTCACTACATGAACGAAGGCCAACCAGCCGGGTTGAACATGTTCATTCCCATTGGCGATGCGATGGACTTTCTCGCTTTGGAGCAGAAGTAACGGGCCGCGTCTGTCACGTTGCCGATGATGGCTCTAGGATAGCTGGTGGATCGAGGGGGCGGAGATGTTTCACTGGTATCAGCTGTTCGATGCCAGCTACGCCGCCTGGCTCGGGATGGAGATATGGATCGGCTCGCGCGACCGCCGCAAAGCCAGCGGCACCTCCGGCGATCGCGGCAGCCTGATCCTTCTGATTTCCATGTTCTTCATTGTCCTGACCGGCGCGTGGTACGCCCGGGTTGCGCTGGGCTGGGCGCGCTTTGCGGCCTGGCGCTTGCCGCTCTTTCTGTTCGGACTGGTGTTGGTCTGGGCCGGCATCGCGCTGCGGCTCTGGGCGGTTCGAACCCTGGGAGAGTTTTTCCGCACCACCGTGATGGTCCAGGATGACCACCGGCTGGTGGAGACGGGTCCTTACCAGTGGCTTCGGCATCCTTCCTATACCGGGACCTTGTTGACGCTGCTGGGGTTCGGACTGTCTTTCGGCAATTGGATTTCACTGGCGCTGCTGATCGCGGGCCCGCTTTTGGCCTACAGCTACCGTATCGCGGTGGAGGAAAAGGCGTTGCGCCTGCGCTTTGGCCCGCAATATGACGCCTATGCCCGGCGCCGCTGGCGGCTGATTCCCTTCCTGATGTGAGCCGTTAAGGGTTTTGTAACCACGTTTTGCCAGCTTCTTGGGTCATGAGAAAAGCCGCGACTCTGCTTTTGCTTTCGGCTCTCGCCTTTCCCGCGCAGGCCGCCGACACCGAGAAGGGGGGCATGCCCGGCACCAATGTCGAGATGCCCTTCCTGATGGCGCCCTTGAGCGATGCCGACGGCAAGCTGATCGGCTATGCCTATCTCTCGACCCGGCTGACGGCGATGTCCGACACTTATGCCCTGGCGGTGCGCGACAAGCTGCCCTTCATCCAGGACAAGATGGTGCGGGATGTGAACAACCAGGTGGTGACCACGCCCGACGATCCCGAGAAGGTCGATATTGCCGGGGTCGAGCGCCGCCTCTTGGCCGATGCCACCCAGGTGATGGGAGCAGGCAAGGTCAAGCTGATCACCGTCTGCACCGTGCAGATCGCCTCGCTTCATCCGGTCCAGACCCCGGCGCTCAACACCCCACCCGACCAGATAGAGCCCGGCAGCGCCCCGCCCAAAAATCCCGTCAAATCCCGCTGCGAGACCTAAGTCTCTGATAAATCGCGCCATTTTTTCACAAACTTGTCGCGCGGCCCGGGTTGCCTAGGAAACGGGCTTTTGGCAGTCTGCGCCCGCCCTTGAAGCGGCTTGTCCGGCCTTGATGCCGTGACACCGGCCATGGGGATCGGCGCAAGCCCTTCCTCGTCCGAGCAAGGGGTTTCCCCGACCCACCAATGTCATTCCACGAGGGGATGTAATGCAACTTACCGTCATACTTGCCTGCGGCCTGTTGGCCTTGGCTTACGGCCTTTGGACCATCAAGGCCGTGCTGGCGCTTCCCGCCGGCAACGCCCGGATGCAGGAGATCGCCGCCGCCATCCAGGAAGGCGCGCGCGCCTATCTGAACCGGCAATACACCACCATCGCCATGGCCGGCGCGGTGATTTTCCTGCTCGCTTTGTTTTTCCTGGGTTGGCAGGTGGGTGTGGGCTTCCTGATCGGCGCCACGCTGTCGGGCGCGGCCGGCTATATCGGCATGTATGTCTCGGTGCGCGCCAATGTGCGCACGGCCGAAGCCGCGCGTTCAGGCCTGGCTAGCGGACTGTCGGTGGCGTTCCGCTCCGGCGCCGTCACCGGCATGCTGGTGGTGGGCCTGGGGCTTCTGGCGGTGGCCGGCTATTTCTGTTTCCTCACCGAGGGCCTCAAGCTTGACCTGGCCGATGCCGCACAAAGCCGCATCATCGTGGATTCCCTGGTGGGCCTTGGTTTCGGCGCCTCGCTGATCTCGATCTTCGCCCGTCTTGGCGGCGGCATCTTCACCAAGGGCGCCGATGTGGGCGGCGACATGGTGGGCAAGGTGGAAGCCGGCATCCCCGAGGATGACCCGCGCAATCCCGCCACCATCGCCGACAATGTGGGCGACAATGTCGGCGACTGCGCCGGCATGGCGGCCGACCTGTTCGAGACCTTCGCCGTGACCACGGTGGCCACCATGGTGCTGGCCTCGATCTATTTCTCCGGCGGTCTCAAGCTGCAGCTGATGCTCTATCCGCTGGCGATCGCGGGTCTTTCCATCATCACCTCGATCATCGGCACTTTCTTCGTGCGGCTGGGCAAGTCGGGCCACATCATGGGCGCGCTCTACAAGGGCGTGATCGCCACCGTGATCCTGTCGCTGATCGGGCTGTGGCCGCTGACCGATCACCTGATCGGCATGGATACGGCGCTGAATTCCGGCGGCGTGGACTATAGCGGCGTGACGCTGTTCTGGTGCGGCGTGGTCGGCTTGGCCGTCACCGCGGCGCTGATCGTGATCACCGAATATTATACGGGCACCAATTTCCGGCCCGTGCGGATGATCGCCCAGTCTTCCGTCACCGGCCATGGCACCAATGTGATCCAAGGCCTGGCGGTGTCGATGGAGTCCACCGCCCTGCCGGCCATCGTGATCTGCGCCGGCATCATCGTCACCTATTTGATGGCCGGCCTGTTCGGCATCGCCATCGCGGTCTCCACCATGCTGTCGCTGGCGGGAATGGTGGTGGCGCTCGATGCGTTTGGTCCGGTCACCGACAATGCCGGCGGCATTGCCGAGATGGCTGGCCTGGAAGGCGATGTCCGCAAGACCACCGACGCGCTGGATGCGGTCGGCAACACCACCAAGGCGGTCACCAAGGGCTATGCCATCGGTTCAGCCGGCCTTGGCGCGCTGGTGCTGTTCGCCGCCTATACCCAGGACCTGAAGTATTTCGCGGCCCAGAACACCGGCTTCTTTGCCGGCATCGAACTGCCGACCTTCAGCCTGGCCGATCCCTGGGTGGTGGTGGGCCTGTTCTTCGGCGGCATGCTGCCCTACCTGTTCGGCGGCATCGCCATGACGGCGGTGGGACGCGCGGCCGGCGCGGTGGTCGAGGAAGTGCGCAAGCAGTTCCGCGAAATGCCGGGCATCATGCTGGGCACCCAGAAGCCCAACTATGCCCGCGCCGTGGACTTGCTCACCCGTGCCGCCATCAAGGAGATGGTGGTGCCGTCCATGCTGCCGGTGTTCTCGCCCATCGTCCTGTTCTTTTTTGTGGACTGGATCGCGGGCAAGACTTCGGCCTTCGACGCGCTGGGCGCCATGCTGATGGGCGTGATCGTCACCGGGCTTTTTGTGGCGATTTCGATGACGTCCGGAGGCGGTGCCTGGGACAATGCCAAGAAGTATATCGAGGACGGTCATTTCGGCGGCAAGGGCTCGGACGCCCACAAAGCCGCGGTGACCGGCGACACGGTGGGCGATCCCTACAAGGACACCGCCGGCCCGGCCGTCAATCCGATGATCAAGATCACCAATATCGTGGCGCTGCTGCTGCTGGCCACCCTGGCGCATCTCGGATGACCCCCCTCTGTCGCAGCTCAGGTCGGCTTCGCCGACACTTCGCTGCGACATCTCCCCCCTCAGGTGGCTTCGCCATGAGGGGGGAGAAAGCTGGCGGATGTTGATGGTCGCCCGGCGGAATGCCGGGCTCGAGCTTCTTGATCGAACCCAATCCAACTAAAGCTCCACTGAAGCTTTTGCTTATCCGGCCTCAATTCGCACCTTTTTCATTCCGCCCGGTGCCGCTCCAGCCGGAACTCCAGGTGCCGCTTCACGTCCGGCCATTCCTGGGCCAGTATGGAATACATCACGGTATCGCCGATGCTGCCGTCCTTGCGGCGGCGGAAGTTGCGGATGACGCCGTCCTTCCTGGCGCCCAGAGCTTCGATGGCGCGTTGGGAGCGGAAATTGAAATTGTCGGTGCGCAAGCCCACCACATCGCAGCCCACGGTCTCGAAGGCATGCGTCATCAGCAACAGCTTGCACAGGCTATTGACCTTGCTGCGCTGGCGGCTTGCGGCATACCAGGTATAGCCGATCTCGACGCGGCCGATCTCCGGCAGGATGTCATGATAGCGGGTGCTGCCGATCGCCTTGCCGCTCTCCATCTCACGCACCGCCCAGGGCAGCATCTGCCCACGGCCTTGGCCCTCAAGCGCGGTCTGGATATAGGCGCTCACCCCGTCCGGCTCCGGCACCGCGGTAAACCACAGCTTCCACAGCTCGCCGTCGCGCACGGCGTCGGCCAGCTGCGCGCCGTGATCGGGCGACAGCGGTTCCAGCCTGATGCCGTCCCGCTCCAGCGTCACCGGGTGAAGGGTAATCATTGTTGAATCCGGACCTCAAACGGCCCGGCAGGAAGCGCCGAACCGTCACTCAAGGTACAGATGGGACTGTCGCCCCAGCAATAGCGCACCCGGGTTGCGTTTCCTGCATCCGACAGCGTCACATGATCGCCTGCCACGGTGGCGCGCGCCCAGCGGCAAGCGCTGGCGTCGCACAGTTCGAAGGCATTGGGCGGGCCGTTGTAGGCCCTCAAGGCGCCGGTGACATCGCGGAAGGCCACGGTCACGGCGTCGCCGGTCTTGCGCGCCGATACCACCCGCGCGCCCGACGGCGCGAGCGGCTCGCCATAGATCAGATGCCGGGCGGCGATGGAAAGCCTGCGGCCGACCTCCTGCTTGTTGGCCGGATGCAGCAGCTTGGGATCGCCGATGTCGATGGTGACCACCAGCGCGGCATGGGCGTCGGCCTCGGCGGCGCGGCGCTGGGCCTCGCGCACGTCTGACCATAACGATTCCACCGGTTCGGTCGGGATGGGGCCGTAATCGGGAATCTGCACGATCAGGAACGGCATGTCCGCGGCGAACTGCTTGCGCCAGTCCGACATCATGGCAGCGAGTTCGGCCTGGTAATGCTGGGCGAAATAGATGTTGGATTCACCCTGGTACCAGATCGCGGCCTTGACGCCATAAGGCCCGATGGGCGCGATCATGCCGCCATATTGCAGCCCCACGCCATGCATCGGTCCCCAGGGGATCTGCGGCGCGATCAGGTTGTCCACCGGCTTGAAGTGCCAGACCTGATCCAGCGCGACGCTGGAGCCGTCGGCGAAGCGGATGGCGCGGGTGGAGGCCGGTCCGGTCAGGCCACAATTGCGCCAGCTGCAGAAGATGTTCAACGTGATGCTGTTGTCGCCCGCGCGCAGAAGCCCGTGCGGCAGATCATGGCGCGCATCCGGCTGTTGCGAACTCCCGCCCACGCCTTGCCCATTGCCCCAGCTTTTCTCTTCCTCATTGGCGCGGCCCAGATCGAGGGTGGCGGCTTGCGAGGCTTGCGCCGCAGTCAGATTGACGCGGGTGGAAAGCCACATCTGGCCGACAAAGCCCACGCCCGGTTCGGCCGAGCCTTCGGGCAGGGACAGGCCGGGCCAGTCATTCCAGGGACCCAAACCCGCCGGCGCCACCGGCCAGGATGACGCGTCTTCCTTCCAGGGCTCGCCTTTGCCATGGGCATGCCACCAGCTCTCCCAGGCGGCATCCCAGCGATGCGAGGCAGCAGCGGCATCGCGCTGGTCCAGCGCCAGCATGTCGAGATCGTCATTGAAGATGCCTTGCGCGCGCAAGGAGGGCGTGCTGACCCAACCGCGCACCCGTGTGCCGCCCCAGGCCACGGTGATGAGGCCCACCGGCACTTTGACATGCTTGCGCAATTCGCGGGCGAAATAGAAACAACTGGCGGAGAAGTCGCCGGCGGTCTGGGGCGATTCCACTTTCCAGGACACGGGCGAGGTGAAGGTCGAGAGCGGCACCGGGCTGGGGACGCGGTCCACCGCCAGCTCGCGCACCTGGTCGTCCTTGGCGGCGGCGATCTCGAAAGTGGCGCCGGCGGCCGCGCGCACGCTCAACTGCATGTTGGACTGGCCGGTGCAAAGGAACACATCGCCCATCAGCAGGTCATGGATCTCCTGGGTGTCAGCGCCGCTGGTCGCGCGCAAAGTGTAAGGCCCGCCGGCCGGCATCGCGGGCAGGTTGGTCTGCCAATGGCCGTTGGCGCCGGCATGGGCCGTGGCGCTGGCATTTCCCAACTGCACGCTGACATCCGCGCCCGGCCTGGCCTCGCCATAGACCGGGATGGGCTGGTCGCGCTGGAGCACGCCATGATCGGCAAACATGGGGTGCAGCAGGGATTGGGCATTGGCGGGCGCGGCCGTCAGCACGGCGATGACGAAGATCAGGTGTCTCATGGCTCCCCGGTCAGTTGCAGACTTCGGTGGTCATATAGCCTTGATAGGGGCCGCCGTTGGTGACTTTCAGGCAGGCCATGGATGCGCGGTTCCTGGTGCAGGGATCGCCTTCGTCCTTGGACGTGCCGGCCGGCCAATGTTCTGCGATCAGCCGCCCGCATCCAGCGTCTTCCGCATCTGCTGCTGGATGGCCGAACGCTGCTCGGCCAGCGACAGCGAGGAATCCACATGATAGAGCGCGCTGAGCCAGGCCAGGTCATAGGGCGTGGCCGCGTCGGGCCGCTTGTCCTGGGGGCAGTTCGCCGCCATGAGATTGGTGATGCTGGGCGGCTCCAGGCAATCGTCCGGCGCCGCGGCCTTCGCCAGCGCCATCACCGCAATCTGGTCGGCCAGCGCGCCCAATTGCACGCCGATGATCTTGCTCGTGTCCACGGTGACGATCACATGGAACAGCTCACTGCGCAGGCGATCGCCGAAACGGGACGCGTCAATCCGCTCTTCCCGGGCCGACGGCAGAAATACCGAACAGAAAGCCTTGCAGCCGGGAATATTGTTGATGGTCACGCCGCGATTGACTTGCTTGGCATCAACCTGCCGGTAGCCGTCCATGTCTTCGGTCTCGGTCGTGTACCAGGCCTGGACCGGCCGGCTGACTGTCGCGATCCGCGCCGCTTCCGCCGTGTCATGAAATCCCAGGAGCACTTCATGCTTCTGACGTACTTCGTCCAGCAGCGCCTGGGGTATTGGCGTGAACACGATGTCGATGTTGAAGCGGCAGCCTTCGCGCCCGACCGGGGCGCCGACCTCGGCCGCAAGCTGCTTCACCCGTGCCTCGATCAGCTTGCCATAGTCGGGCGGCAGGCCTGCGATGGCAGGACAGACACCGTCCCGCCAGCGCGCCATATTGCCGACCGGCTCGGACGCGGTGGCGTACGACGCCACGAAATCATGCAGCTGTTTTTCGGGGACGGGTTTGGGCGCGGTGACGGTGACATTCTCGGGCGGCTTTGCGCCGGCCGTCGCTTGGGCAAAAACCTCCCGGCCCTGCAGCGCAAAGGCGGCAAAGCC
>Ga0210386_10003635_pt1 | contig 12889 bp, 8 predicted proteins | sample IncBWH32OmetaG_FD_160091 | JGI IMG/M metagenome (GOLD analysis project Ga0210386, IMG submission 160091) | Forest soil microbial communities from Barre Woods Harvard Forest LTER site, Petersham, Massachusetts, United States - Inc-BW-H-32-O ... | reverse complement strand
GTATTCATCGGGCGTGACACATTCCACTTTCATGATTGGCTCGAGAAGGATCGAGTGCCCTTTTTTAAAGGCATCCTTCATCGCAAAAATCGCGGCGAGCTTGAACGCCAACTCATTCGAATCGACATCGTGATACGATCCATCCACGATCTCCACGTAGAAATCGATGACCTGGTATCCTCCGACTACTCCGTTCGCCACCGATTCTTCGATCCCTTTTTTCACCGCGGGGATGTACTCCTTCGGAATCGCACCACCGACGATCTTGTTCTCAATCGTCACACCCTTTCCGCGCTCGCGTGGTTCCACTTTCACCACGACATGCCCATATTGACCACGGCCGCCGGACTGCTTGATCAGTTTCCCTTCTCCGGTGGCGTTCTTGGTAATCGTTTCGCGATAGGCTATCTGCGGTTTACCCGCGTTGGCATCGACCTTGAACTCGCGCAACATACGGTCCCGGATGATTTCCAGGTGAAGTTCGCCCATCCCGGCAATAATCGTCTGTCCGGTGTCCTCGTGGGTGTAGACGCGAAAGGTGGGGTCTTCTTCAGACAATCGCTGAAGAGCGGTCGCCATCTTTTCCTGATCGAGTTTCGTTTTCGGTTCGATCGCCATCGAGATAACCGGCTCCGGGAATGATGGAGGTTCCAACAGAATCGGGTCCGATTCGTCGCAAAGCGTGTCGCCAGTCGTGATATTTTTGATCCCAACGATTGCGGCGATATCACCCGAATAACAGGTGTCGACATCTTCGCGCTTATCCGCCTGGATCTGAATCAAGCGACTAATCCGTTCGCGCTTGTTCGTGCGCGGGTTGTAGACCGTATCTCCCTTTGATAGCTTCCCCGAATAGACCCGGAAAAAGACGAGCTTACCGACAAATGGATCGCTCCAGAGCTTGAATGCCAACGAGCAGAAGTCCCCATTATCGTCGGTCGGAGCTAACCTTTCCTCATTGGTATCCGGATCAATCCCTTTGGCCGGTGGGATGTCGAGCGGACTTGGAAGATAATCGACCACCGCGTCCACCAGATATTGAACACCCTTGTTCTTAAATGCAGAACCGCCGGCGACCGGGATAAATTGATTTGCGATGGTCAGCCGGCGGATTCCCGCTTTTAGATCTTTTGGTGTTATCGGCTTTTCTTCGAGGAAGAGAGTTCCGACTTCGTCGTCGAGGTTGGCTACCTGTTCGACGAGGTCGTTGTAGGCCTGGTCGACCATTTCCTGATGATCATCCGGTACGGCCGTTATCTCGTAGATGGATCCAAAAGAATCGCTGTCGGAGTAGATGATCGCTTGCTTGTTAATGACATCGAGCTGGCCTTTGAGATAATCTTCCCTGCCCAAAGGAATCAAGACCGGCCAGGCATTTGCGCCAAGCTTGGTCCGGATCTCCTTGATGACATTGTCGAAGTTGGCGCCGACTTTATCCATTTTGTTAACAAAACAGATGCGCGGAACGTTGTACTTATTCGCCTGGCGCCACACCGTTTCAGTCTGCGGCTGGACACCAGCCACACTGTCGAAGACCAGGATGGCGCCGTCCAAAACACGCAACGAACGCTCCACCTCCGCCGTGAAGTCGACATGCCCGGGCGTGTCGATGATATTGACGCGCTGCGGCTGATTTTCGAATAGTTTGAAAACACCATTCTCCTTGCGCTGATTCCAGAAACAGGTTGTCGCCGCGGAGGTAATCGTAATGCCGCGCTCCCTTTCCTGCTCCATCCAATCGGTCACCGTGTTGCCGTCATCCACGTCGCCGATCCGGTGAATCATTCCCGTGTAAAAGAGGATCCGCTCGGTCAGAGTCGTCTTACCAGCATCAATATGCGCGCTGATACCAATGTTCCGAGTACGTTCCAGGGGGTAGGCACGATTTGGAGAATTAGGGTTGGTCGTCATAATACTCGACTTCGCTATCTCTAGAACAGATGTAGACATCTCGGTTACCACCTGAAGTGCGCAAAGGCCCGGTTGGCCTGCGCCATTTTGTGCGTGTCGTCACGCTTCTTGATCGCGTTTCCCTGACCTGACGCCGCATCCTTTATCTCGGCCGCCAGGCTGGCAGTCATGGTCCCGCGCCGCTTTTTTGCAAAATTCACGAGCCAGCGCATTGCCAATGAAACTTGTCGTTCCTGGGGAACTTCGATCGGGACCTGGTAGGTTGCGCCGCCAACCCGCCGGGATTTCACCTCGAGTCGCGGCTTCGCATTCTCTAGCGCCTTGAGCAGCGTATCGAGCGGATCAACGGAATCCGAGCCTTCTCGACTCCGTTCAATCGCCTCGTATACGATTCGCTCAGCGACCGATTTTTTGCCGCTCCGCATGACAGTGCTGATAAGACGCGCCACCACCGGGCTGCCATACCTGCTGTCCAGTGACTCAATTTTATGAATGACTCTGTGCCGACGTGACATAGTTTCTTTCGCCGCGGAGTCGGACCCTGGCCCGATCACCGCCAAATTTTACTTCTTCTTACCTTTTTTAGCTGCGGCTGCTTCTGCGGCTGGTTTCGGACGTTTCGCGCCATACTTCGACCGACTGCGGCGGCGGCCATCTACCCCGAGGCTGTCAAGTGTTCCCCGAACAATGTGATACCGGACACCAGGCAGATCCTTGACCCGGCCCCCGCGAACCATGACAATCGAGTGCTCCTGAAGGTTATGGCCTTCTCCCGGGATGTAAGCGATCACTTCGTACCCGTTGGTCAGACGCACCTTGGCCACCTTCCGCAGCGCCGAGTTCGGCTTTTTTGGCGTACGAGTCATCACCTGCACACAGACTCCGCGCCGTTGCGGGCAATCGGCGAGGGCCGGTGATTTTGATTTCACCGCCATCTTCCTGCGACCCTTTCTTACGAGCTGGTTGATCGTTGGCATGTAACTAAATTCGGTTTAGTCCAAATCGTTCAGAGATTAAAAAAGCCGCTCTGGCAGTACGGACCTCTATTCCGCCAGACGCGGGGGAGCGTGGACTATATTAGTTTTCCCACGCCGCGCAAGAGTTTTTTCCTCAAAGCCCTCCCAGGAAAACCCCGCGAAAATCGGACCGAAAGACTAACACAGATTTTATGAGTTTCATCTGAAACTTGCCGATTTGCTGCCAATCGTCCGGGGCGGCCGATCTCCCGGACGGAAGCTTTGTGCCATGCACGGCTGATCCGAAGATGCCTAAGCAGTTGTCAGTTGTCAGTTGTCAGTTGTCAGTTGGCTGGCTGTTGGCTGTTGGCTGTTGGCAAGGTGGCAGTTGGCAGTTGGCGGTTGGCGGTTGGCGGTTGGCGGTTGGCAAGGTGGCAATTGGAATCCAGGGGGAGGCCCAAATCATCGACTGCGGCTCGCGCGGGGCTGGATCTGGAGGCCGGTCGATGGTACTTTCCGCAACGTGGCAGGCGATCGCTGGCTAGAAATTTTTTTCTCGCTAGAGGAAAGTCCGAACACCGGAAGGCGGCATGCCTCGTGAAAACGAGGGTACCTGGGATGTGAATCCCTGGTAACGGATAGTGTCACAGAAAATATACCGCCCGGCATCATCCGGCACCACTTCAGTTGTCAGTTGTTGGTTGTCTGGAAAGAAGAAAACGGAAATGAAGAGTCAGAAGCTTTTAAAAGCGCGACGCAGAGTCTCATTTTCGCGAATTTTAGATCGGGTTCTACTGACAACTAAGAACCGACAACTGACAACGAAAGTGGTCCCGGATGATGCCGGGTAAGGGTGAAAAGGCGGGGTAAGAGCCCACCGGATCCTCGCGTAAGCGGGATCGCAGGAAAAACCCCATGTGGTGCAAGACAAAGCAGAGGGAAGAGTTGCCCGCTCGTTTTTTCCGCGAAAGCGGGAAGAATCCCTCGGGTAATAGTCGCACCCGGCATTATGATGCCGGGCACTCAGGAAACCGAGTGAGATAAATGATCGCCATCACGCGAAAGCGGAAACAGAATTCGGCTTATACCACTATGGCGAGGCCCGCTCGGGATATCCGACGCGGGCCTCGACCATCTAGTGTACACTAGCCTGGAGATATCCCGAGCGCCTTGGCTCGCGACATTTGCAAGCTGCCGACTTGAACCCTCCCCGGGTTTGTGTATGTAAGCAGTTCCCGCCTGTCCCAGAAATAAAACCCAACCAGGTAATGCAAACGAACGGTATACTTTATAACAATATAGTCGAAACAGTCGGCCGGACTCCGCTGGTCAGGCTCAACCGCGTCACTCGCGGCATTCAAGCGACAGTCGCCATCAAGTGCGAATTCTTTAATCCCCTAGGCAGCGTGAAGGACAGGATTGGGATGTCGATGATTGAAGCTGCTGAGAAGGAAGGAATCATTAAACCGAACACGGTGATCGTAGAGCCCACCAGTGGCAACACCGGTATCGCCTTGGCGTTCGTCTGCGCGGCCAAGGGCTATCGGCTTATTTTAACGATGCCCGAAACGATGAGCCTTGAACGCCGCACGCTCCTGGCGATGCTGGGAGCCCAATTGGTTCTCACGCCCGGATCGGAGGGAATGAAAGGCGCCATCGCACGAGCGGAAGAACTACTCAAAACTACCCCCAACGCCTGGATGCCGCAGCAGTTCAATAACCCCGCAAACCCTGCGATTCACCAGCAAACCACGGCGGAAGAGATCTGGGCCGACACGGACGGTAAAGTCGATATCCTCGTCGCCGCCGTAGGAACCGGGGGCACGATCACCGGTGTTGCCGAGGTCATCAAAAAGCGTAATCCGAATTTCAAAGCGATTGCCGTGGAGCCGAAGGATTCGCCGGTGATTTTGCAAACCTTGAAGGGCCAGCCGCTGAAACCGGGTCCGCATAAAATTCAGGGAACCGGAGCGGGATTTGTTCCGAGCAATCTTCATTTGAACATCGTCGACGAAGTCATCACGGTTTCGAACGAGGACGCATTCGTCATGGCACGCCGCCTCGCGAAGGAAGAAGGAATCCTAGCGGGAATCAGTTCCGGAGCAAACGTTCACGCCGCCCTCGAAGTCGCAAAGCGCCCGGAAAACGAAGGCAAACTCATCGTGACGGTCGCGTGCTCGACAGGGGAACGCTATCTCAGCACCGCGCTTGCCGATGAAGCCAGAGCGGAAGTTGGCGGCTAGTCTCCATTTTCTTCCCACGAATTTATCGAATGACTAGTCAACCTGCGGCGCAGCCGTCTCAGCCGCTTCCTACATTTGATCCCGAGATATTTTGGGCGCTTCACAAACAAAAGATCATCGCCGGCGCACTTGTGCTGGTCCTCGTTCTTCTTGGAGGGAGCATCTATTTCGGGCTTCAAGCGATCAAAGATCAGAAGGCCGAGGCCGCCTACGCCGCGGCCGATTCCGTCGAAGGTTGGCAGGCCGTGATCCACGAGTTTCCAGACTCGATCGCGGCTGGTAATTCCTACCTGAGGATCGGATCAAAATTGAGAGAGGACGGCAAATATCTGGAATCTGATACCGCTTACGACTCGTTTGTTCACCATTTTCCAAAGCATCCCTTACTGGTGGCTGGGTATATGGGCTTGGCGGCCAACGCAGAGTTTGAGAATCACCCGGACAAAGCCGTCGACCTGTACAAGGAGGTGGCGACGCAATTCAGCACGTCGTACCTGGCTCCAATGGCATTGTTCCAGCAGGCACGACTCGTCGAGGCAAAAGGAGGATTGAAAGAAGCTCAGCAACTGTTCGAAAGCATCGTGCGACGTTATCCGGAAAGCAGTTTCTCCGGGGAGGCTGGGCGCAGAGCAGGCAGATTAGCAGACAAGCTTTCCCAGGAAACACCAAAGCCGAGTCCGGCGGCGCCCACCGCGAAATCACCAGAACCGTAGGGAAGTGCCAGTGTCAGTTAAAACTGTTGGCTCGATTTTTGATTGACTGCCGGCGTCGGATCTTTCGCGTTTCGGCACTCCGGCGATTATCGGAATCTCAAGCCTTCCTGCGGTCAAATCGGGATCATTTCAGCTGACACTGACAACTGCTCAAGCCTGGCATGCGGTCAAATCGGGGATCGTTTCAACTGACACTGGCACTGACACTGACACTGACAACTTCGCCTAGGCGGGAACGAGACTGAAATCCGCACCGGTGTCGGTTTTCCCTTTGGGGTCCGGTGTGCGAGTCGGCGCGTCCAGCAGTTCGCCTTGCGTCATCTCCACCTTCCCGATCGAAAGTTCACCAAAGAATTCGCCCCCCTTTTCGACCGAGAATCCGCGACCAAACACCGCGCCGGTCAACCGGCCGGTTTTTTGAATGACAACCTTGCCGGTCGAAATGATCCGCGCTGAAATAATCCCCTCAATATCGACTAATTCTGCCCGAATCGGCCGCACAAATTCCGCTTCACATTTCTTGTCGATATGGACGCTCTTCGCCTCGATGCTGCCGCTGAGCTTGCCCTTTAGCCGAATATGAACTTCGCCGCTGCAAATCAAATTGCCGCGCATGGTTCCCTGAATCTCGGCGTAGTTGCAAATGACTCGGTTGCTGTTCAGATCGCCTTTGTTGGTGATGATCAAGCGACCGCGCGTCCGGATCGACCGGCTGTAATTGCCGATGATCCGGTAGTCCTGGAGATCAATGTAAGCCCCGCACAGCGGACAGATCGTCGATGTCGAACTCTTCGGGACCTCCCTTTTACCGACGCATTCGAAGCAGTGGGCAACAACTGTCCGCTGGACACCTAAAAGGCCTTCCAACTTGTGGAAAACCGAAGGTTGCTTCTCTGCCTCCGGCGGTTCATTCGATTTTCGACCTTTACCTAGCTGAATGTAACCGCTGCATTTTCGGCAGTAGGTCGACTTCGCAAGCTCAGGTTCTAACTGAATATTACCGCAATGAGGACATTGTACTTCAATCCGTCCTTTAGCAGCCACTCAGAACTCCTTAACGTGGAGCACCGACCTTCTGCAGCTCTTCTTTGTGCGGGGGAGGAGCACCCAAATCTTTCACGATATTTTTATTCGGCGTGACTTCGGACTTGCCGACAAACGTAGCGCCTTCCTCGATCACGAGGCGCGCTGCCTTGAGGTCCCCGATCAGTTGGGAACGTGAATGAAGTTCACAACGTTCCTGGACCGTGATGTTTCCGTGCACTTTGCCTTTCACAATCACGGTCTTGCTTTTAACTTCACCGCGGACGTCAGCATTCTCCCCCACGGTCAGAATCCCGTCGACAGAGGAAATCTCGCCTTCCAGATTTCCATCAAAGACGAATTCATTGACGAACTTGATCGAGCCTTTAATTTCGACGTCCTTCGAGAGGCTATTCTTATTGGGTGGTGTATCTGCCATAACGGGTGTTGGTTGTGTTACAGTTAACGGTTTAGCGGCCGGCGGAGTTGGAGGACTCTCCCCAGACCCCGCGTCTTCCGCAGGTGCCGTCTGTCCTGGCTTATGGGGGATAAACTTCTTCAGCACGCCCGCAACTATGAAGGGCACCAAAAGCAGTGTCAATGACTTCTCGCGCCAACTTGTGCGAGTTCCTCCGCCGGATAGGTCCAGATTTCGCTCAACGTCGGATGGTAATGCGGGATCGACGCGAGCGTCGCGGCGGTTGAATGAAAATTCATCGCGACCGCTATTTCGTGGATGAGTTCCGATGCGTCCGGTCCGATCACCGCACCTCCCACGATCTCACCGTTCTTCGCATTGACGATCAATTTGACGAAGCCGTCGAGTTCACCTCGAACAATTGATTTCCCGTGGTCGGCGAAAGGGTATCTTGCCACCCGGACGTCCAACCCTTGCTCCGCCGCCTCACGCTCAGTGATCCCCACCACAGCCATCTGCGGCTCGGCAAACATGATGAACATTTTCAGACGATAGTCGATGGCCACCTGATCTTTGCCTTCCAGTAGACGCTTCGCATTCCCGGCCGCAATCTCGCCTTGCTGGACCGCGATGTGGACAATTTCATAAAGCCCCGTGACGTCCCCCGCAGCAAAGATATGCGGCTGCGACGTTTGCAACCTGTCGTTCACCACCACCGCCTTCTGTTTATTTGTTTCAACTCCCGCTTTATCCAGCCCGAGTCCCTGGACCGCAGGTTTGCGCCCAAGTGCGTAAAAGATTTCGTCTGCCTCAGCAACCTGTTCTTCACCGTTCCTTTCGTACCAGACGCTTTTCCCGCTCGCCGTTCGTTCAAAACGGATCAACTTGGTCCCGCTGATCACTCTGATCCCCCGCTTACGATACGTTGTCACCAACGCCTCAGCGAGATCGGAATCCGCTTCCTTGAGCACTTGATTGCTTCTTTGGAGCACTGTTACCTCGAGACCGAGCGCATTGTAGAAATGAGCAAATTCCAGTGCGATCGCTCCTCCCCCTAGAATGATTACCGATCGCGGAAACCGATCAGAATCCAGCGCCGTCTCGCTGTCCAGAAATCCAGTCTCCGCAAGGCCTCGGAGGTCCATCAAATTGAGAACCGAACCGGTACAAATTAAAAATGTTCTGCCCTCGATCTCTTCCTCTCCCCCGGTCCTCAATTTCAGCTTCAAATGGTGCGAGTCTGTGAATTCGGCATGACCCCGTGCGAACTTGAACTTGCCACCGGTCAATTGTTGCGCCCGGTGTTTAGCGAATTCGCCGATCACTTCCCGCTTCCGCTGAATTATCGCTCGAGAATCGAAGGCGACATGTCCCGCACTCAATCCAAAGTCCTTTGCGCGGCGCAGCGTCAGAAAACGATTTGCGGATTCAATCAATGTTTTACTCGGCATGCAACCCCGCAGAATACAGAGCCCGCCCACTTCTTCGCCACCTTCGATGCAAACGGTTCTTAAGCCTGATCGCGCCGCCACCACCGCTGCAGAATACCCGGCGCTGCCTCCGCCGATAACCACAAAATCAAACTTCTCCATCGCGGCGACAAGTTACAGTAGGTTCCGCTAATTCCAATCTGAGTCTCGACCAGGCTCGCGGGCGTAAAACGTGTCCTGATCCATTCTGTTTGTGCGCTGGGCCGGCTGGTGTATCGCTCACGTCCTAAAAAAAAGAATCCTCAAGGCGACAAACCCCAAAATGTTGGGTATAGTTCAGTTCGATTCCACTACAAATTGTGCATGTTCAATGCTTGCAAACTGTCGCCAGCGGCCCTATGATTAGCGTTTAACCAAACGGTCACCAGGTCTCGTCTCTTTAGCTCAGGCCTGTCTCTCGGATATGTCTGAAATCTCGACTTACGGCGCTGCCCAGATTGATAAACTCGAAGGTTTAGAAGCGGTTCGGAAACGGCCCGGGATGTATATCGGGGATCCCGATGAGCGCGGATTGCATCACAGCGTCTTTGAGGTCCTGGACAATTCAATCGATGAGCATCTGGCCGGGTTCTGCACAAAGATCGACGTCACGATCCACATCGATGGCTCGGCTTCCGTGCGCGATAACGGACGCGGGATTCCGGTCGAGATGCATCCGAAATTTCAGATGCCCGCCATTGAGCTGGTGCTTACCAACCTGCATGCCGGCGGCAAGTTCGGTCAGGGGGCCTATAAATTCTCCGGGGGTCTGCACGGTGTGGGTGCGAAGTGCGTCAATGCCTTGTCGGAGTGGTTCAAAGCCGAAGTTACCAGGGACGGCAAAGTCTATCTGATCGCTTTTTCCCGGGGCAAAACGACACGCAAGCTCGAAGTCATTGGTGAAGTACAAAACAAAAAGCATTCCGGCACGTTTATTACATTTTTGCCGGATTCCGAAATATTTACCATCACCACCGAGTTTAAGTTTGATATTCTCGCGAATCGGTTGCGCGAACTCGCGTTCCTCAACAACGGGCTGGAAATCCATTTGACCGATGAGCGCACCGAGCCTCATCGGAAAGAGTCTTTCCTTTATAAAGAGGGAATTCGCGAGTACGTCAAACAACTCGGTGAAACCAAGCAGTTAATCCATCCGGAGCCGATCATCGTGAGCGGGATGCGGGAGTTCCTGGTCGACGACAAAACGGAGCTCTGTTACGTCGACGTTGTTCTGCAGTACACCGACGCTTACTCGGAGAATATTCAGTGTTTCGCCAATTCGATCCCGAATAGTGATGGCGGAATGCACCTTGAGGGTTTCAAGGCAGGATTGACCAACGCAATCAAGAACTACGCCAAAGCCAACAACCTGCTGAAGGAAAAAGATCCTGACCTGACCGGAGACGACCTCCGCGAAGGTCTCGTCTGCGTTTTGAGCGTGAAATTGACCAATCCACGGTTCAGCTCGCAGACCAAAGGGAAGCTGGTCAATAACGAGATCAAGCCCTTGGTGCAATCGATCACCTACGAGGGGGTGAGCCGTTATTGTGAAGAGAATCCGGCTGTGGCCAAAAAGGTCATCGACAAATGTTTGATGGCCGCCCGTGCCCGCGAAGCTGCCAGAAAGGCCAGGGAAGCGGTGCGCAAGACCGCCTTGACCGGGGGCGGTCTGCCGGGCAAGCTCGCGGATTGCTCGGAACGCGATGCCAATCTGACCGAACTCTACATTGTGGAAGGCGATTCCGCCGGAGGATCCGCCAAGCAGGGTCGTGACCGCAGATTTCAGGCGATTCTTCCAATCCGCGGGAAGCTGATCAATGTCGAGAAAGCCCGTCTCGATAGGGTGCTGCAAAATTTGGAAATCCAAACGATGATCACCGCGATCGGCACCGGAATCGGTGACGGCGAAGGCGAAGGATCCTTCAATCTGGAGAAACTGCGCTACGGCCGGATCATCATCATGACGGATGCGGACGTGGACGGTTCGCATATCCGGACGCTTCTCCTGACATTCTTCTATCGGCAAATGCCGGAATTGGTGCGACGTGGGCACATCTACATCGCGCAACCGCCCCTTTACCAGATCAAAAGGAAGAAACGCGAAGAATATGTCGACGATGACTCTCAGTTGAATAAGATCCTGATCTCCTTGGGGGCGGAGGAAGTCCAGCTGAAACACCTGGTGGACGGTCGAGAGTTCACCAAGGAACAACTCGCTGAAGTCCTCGATTTACTCGAAAAACTGTCGAAATTGAGCGACTCGATTCGCCGGCACGGCGGCGACTTTGAAGACTATCTGTCGAACCGGGAGCCGATTTCCGGAAAGCTGCCCGAATACCTGGTTATCGTGCGGGAAGGCAACAACGAGTACGTCAAATACTTTCACGATGAGGGCCCGCTGCGCGATTTTGCGAGTCAGAACCTGGATCTCAATCTCTACGAGGAGGAACCCGCCGCAGAAAATGGTGATGGACCACTGCCACCCGGTGCTCCGCCGACCAACGGGAATGGAACCCCCCCGGTCGCCTCGTATATGCGGCGCAGAGCCCGGCGAGTTGAGCTACACGAATCGAACGCGGTGGCGAAGGTGTTCCAGGAACTCGACAAGCGCGGTATGACGATCGATCACTACTCGGCCAGCGGTCAGCCGATTTTTGAACTCATCGAAGGAGAAGGTGATCGAACCACGGTGACGCCGCTGTTCTCGATTCCGAGAATCCTCGATTCGATCAAGGAAATTGGCCGACGCGGCGTTCAGATTAAACGTTTCAAAGGTCTCGGTGAAATGAATGCGAAAGAGCTTTTCTCCACGACCATGGACCCGGTCCGTCGTAAACTCCTTCGAGTCGATCTGAACGAAAATAACGCCAGTGAAGCCGACAAGATGTTTACCATTTTGATGGGCGACGTTGTCGAACCGCGCCGCGCCTTCATCGAAGACAACGCCCTCAATGTGCGAAACCTCGACATTTGATAGCAGGAACATTCGCCATTCGCCGTACCACATTGAAAAACGAATCATTCTGACCCAAGCCCTGAACCCAAAAGTGTTACCGATCTCCTGACCGCGCCCCCGAACGCCGAACGGTGAACGCCCAAGTCCCCTTCCATGCCGATTCTGCCGAATGAAAAAATCGAACCGGTAAACGTCGCCGAAGAGATGTCGAAGTCGTTCCTCGACTATTCGATGTCGGTCATCATTTCGAGAGCGCTTCCGGATGCGAGAGATGGGTTGAAACCATCCCAGCGTCGAATTCTCTACGCAATGAATGGCCTCGGGCTCCAGCCAACCCGGAAACATAGCAAGTGCGCCAAGATCGTCGGCGAAACGATGGGCAATTATCATCCGCACGGCGACATGGCGATCTATCCCACGCTCGTGCACATGGCCCAACCATGGGCGATGCGAGACACCCTGATCGAAGGTCAAGGGAACTTCGGATCCATGGACGGCGATCCTCCTGCGTCCATGCGGTACACCGAAGCACGCCTGACCCATCTGGGTGCCGTCCTCATGGAGGACATGGAAAAGGATACCGTCGACTTCGTGCCAAACTACGACGAGACGACGACCGAACCGGTCGTTTTTCCCGCGGCTTTTCCCAATCTGCTGGTCAACGGCGGGACCGGTATCGCCGTTGGGATGGCAACGAACATTCCTCCCCACAATCTCAGCGAGATCATCGACGGGATTTGCGCGCTGATCGATCAGCCGGATATCGGCACCGATGAATTGCTCGGGTTTATCAAAGGACCCGATTTTCCCACTGGATGCACCATTTACGGCACGAGAGGAATTCGCCTGTATTTCGAAACCGGCAGGGGCAGCCTGAAGGTACGCGGCAAGGCCACCATCGAAGAGACGAAGAACGGACGCGAGCAGATTGTCATCAGTGAAATCCCGTACAACGTCAATCGCGCTGAATTGATCAAACGCATCGCCGGGCTCATTCAGGAAAAGGTCATCACCGACATCAGCGACCTGCGGGATCTCTCAGACGAGAAAACAAGGATCGAGCTGGAACTCAAACGCGACGCAAACTCCAAGGTCGTCCTGAACAACCTTTACATGCACACCGCGATGGAAAGTTCTTTCGCGGTCAACATGCTGGCGATCGATCACGGCCGTCCCAAACTGCTCTCGTTGAAGGAAGCG
>Ga0210386_10003632_pt1 | contig 12898 bp, 12 predicted proteins | sample IncBWH32OmetaG_FD_160091 | JGI IMG/M metagenome (GOLD analysis project Ga0210386, IMG submission 160091) | Forest soil microbial communities from Barre Woods Harvard Forest LTER site, Petersham, Massachusetts, United States - Inc-BW-H-32-O ... | reverse complement strand
ACGTGATTGCCGGTGGCCCACATTTGTGCAACCTCGGCCATGCCGACGAATTCAACGGGGCGCTCCTCCGCTTTCTCGCCGGGTAATCGGAGCTAGCGGCCATGTCTGTAGCACGATGACCAGATGAGGCTGCTGCTACTCGCGGACACGCATATCCCGCGGCGCGCCCGCGATCTACCCGCGCAGGTGTGGGAAGAAGTGGCACAGGCCGATGTCGTCTTCCATGCCGGTGACTGGGTGACACCCGAATTGCTGGACAACATGACGGCGAAATCCGCGCGGCTGGTGGCGTGCTGGGGAAACAACGACGGACCAGTGCTGCGATCACGGCTGCCGGAGCGCGCGGACGTGCTGCTAGAAGGGCTGCACTTTACGGTGGTGCACGAAACGGGTGGCGCGGCCGGCCGCGAGGCACGGGTGTCGCGGCGCTACCCCGACAGCGACGTGCTGATCTTCGGTCACAGTCATATCCCGTGGGACACCACGACAAGCACCGGGCTGCGGCTGCTCAATCCCGGGTCGCCGACGGATCGCCGCCGCCAACCGGTCGGCACGTACATGACCGCGAACGTGGACGCCGGTCAGCTGACCCAGGTCGTCCTGCACCGCCTCGGCCGATAGCCCGCATACGTATGCATAACCACCCCACAGTTCACCCACATATTTAGCTCTTAAACAGAGGTATTGTTGGGTAGGTGCAGGTGAGCACCGATTTAGCAGCCGAAGTCTTCTGGGTCGTCGGGAGGTTTCGCCGCCAACTTCGAAGGTCCGCGGGTCGAGGTCTCGATTCCGCGCGACTCACCGAGTCGCAGTCGGAGCTGCTCTGGTTGGTGGGCCGCCGGCCGGGGATATCGGTCAGCGCCGCCGCTGCCGAACTCGGATTGGTGGCCAACACCGCCTCGACGCTGGTCTCCAAGCTGGTATCCGGCGGCTTCCTCACCCGCAGCGTCGGTGCCACCGACCGCCGGGTCGGCGAGTTGACACTCGCCGTGCCCACCCAGCAGATCGTCGACGCATCCAGAGCCGCGCGTCGAGCGCTGCTGACCGATGTACTAGCCGAACTAGGCGACGACCAAATCGAATCTCTGGCAAAGGGATTGGAGGTTCTCGACACGATGACACAACTACTCCAGGAGCGCCGATCATGAGCGAATTACTACCCCCGGCCATCGACTGCCAGCACCTGACCTATCGCTATGGCAAGTTCACCGCCGTCGATGACGTGACGCTGCAGGTGCGGCCCGGTGAGACCATGGGCCTGCTCGGGCCCAACGGGGCGGGTAAAACCACGTTGGTGCGCATGCTCACCACGCTGACGCCGGTCCAGCACGGTCAGCTGCGCATCTTCGGGCTGGACTCCCGTCACCAGACAGCCGACATCCGAAGCAATGTCGGCTATGTGCCACAACAGCTGTCAATCGAGCCCGCACTGACGGGCAAACAGAACGTCGAGTGGTTCGCGCGACTATATGGCGTGCCCAGCGCCCGGCGCGCTGAACGCGTCGAGCAGGCGCTGGCCTCCATGGAGCTACTCGACGTGGCGAACCGGCTGGCGGGGACCTACTCAGGCGGCATGGTGCGCCGGCTCGAGGTCGCGCAAGCGCTCGTCAACCGCCCATCACTGCTGGTGCTCGACGAACCCACGGTCGGGCTGGATCCCATTGCCCGAGACGGCGTCTGGAGGCAGGTCCAGAGCATGCAATCCCAGTTCGGTATGACCGTTCTGCTGACCACCCACTACATGGAAGAGGCCGACACGCTCTGCGATCGGGTGGCGTTGATGCATCGCGGTGAGTTGCGGGCCGTCGGAACGCCCACGAAGTTGAAATCGACGGTGTTCCCTGAGGCGACGCTCGAGGACGTGTTCCGGCACTACGCGACATCCGATCTGTCGCAGCAGACAGAAAATTCTGGGTCTCTTCGTGAAATCCGTTCCAGCAGAAAGGTTGCTCGTCGTGCGAGTTGAGCAACACCCTATCGAGGTAACTCTGGTCCGCGCCCCCCATGGCTGGCAACGCTGCCGCGCAACGGTGGGTCGCGTCGGGGCGTTCGCGATCGTTGAACTGCAGAAGCTGCAACACGACCGCACCGAGCTGGTCAGCAGGATGGTGCAGCCGGCGCTGTGGCTGTTGATCTTCGGTACCACGTTCAGCCGTTTGCATGTGATCAACACCGGATCGGTGTCGTATCTGGCCTTCCTGTCGCCGGGCATCATCGCGCAGTCGGCGCTGTTCATCTCGATCTTCTACGGCATCCAGATCATCTGGGACCGCGACGCGGGCATCCTGGCCAAACTCGTGGTGACGCCTGCGCCGGCATCCGCACTGATCACGGGTAAGTCCTTTGCGGCGGGCGTGCGATCGGTCGCGCAGGTCGTCGGCGTGTTGGCGCTCGCCTATCTGATGGGCATTGGGCTGACCATCAATCCGCTGCGGATCCTGGGGGCGATGGGCGTCGTCATGCTGGGTGCGGCCTTCTTCGCGTGCCTGTCGATGACCTTGGCCGGGCTGGTCCGCAGTCGTGATCGGCTGATGGGCATCGGTCAAGCCATCACGATGCCGTTGTTCTTCGCGTCCAACGCGCTATACCCGGTGGACGTGATGCCCGCATGGCTGCATGTGCTGAGCAAGGTCAACCCGCTCAGTTACGAAGTCGACGCGTTACGTGCGCTGCTGATCGGCACTGCGTTCCACCCCGCGGACATCGCCGTCTTGGTGGTGGCTGCGGCACTCGGAATCATCACTGCGTCAACGCTATTGCGGCGCTTGGTCACCTAGCCCAGGAATCTTCCGACCCCTCAGCGGCTACATCCCTGCCGAATTCCATTGCGGCCGGGCTACTGACGAGGTCCCGGGGCCGACGATTCACAATCGTTATATTCGAGTCCGCACCGAGGCTTAATCGTTAGCCAACCGCGACGTCACACCCCGCGGCGACAACCGGGAGTAAGCCGCGCGCTGTGTTTGACTGCGTCCGACAGCTATTCGACCGCCTAATGCGGCAAATGAAAGTTGGGATGGGTAGGAGCTATGAAGTTCGGTGAGAAGTTGCGCGGCGCGGCGGGGCGGTTGCCGCGTCGACTCGCAATCGCGACTGTTGGGGCGGCCTTGCTGGCCGGCCTGGTCGGTGCTATCGGCGGCACGGCGACCGTGGGGGCGTTCTCCAAGAAGGGCCTGCCGGTCGAGTATCTGCAAGTACCGTCCGCGGCGATGGGCCGCGACATCAAGGTGCAGTTCCAGGGCGGCGGGCCGCACGCGGTCTACATGCTCGACGGGTTGCGCGCTCAGGACGACTTTAACGGCTGGGACATCAACACCCCCGCGTTCGAGGAGTACTACCAGTCCGGCCTGTCGGTGATCATGCCGGTCGGCGGACAGTCCAGCTTCTACAGCGACTGGTACCAGCCAGCCTGCGGCAAAACGGGCTGCCAGACCTACAAGTGGGAAACGTTTGTGACCAGGGAACTTCCGACGTACCTGCAGGCCAACCGGGGTATCTCGCCGAATGGTAATGCTGCGGTGGGTCTTTCGATGTCGGGTGGCTCCGCACTGATTCTGGCCGCGTACTACCCGCAGCAGTTCTCCTACGCGGGATCGCTGTCGGGCTTCCTGAACCCGTCCGAGGGCTGGTGGCCGACGCTGATCGGTCTGGCGATGGGCGACGCGGGCGGTTACAACGCCACCAACATGTGGGGTCCGACGAGCGACCCGGCGTGGAAGCGCAACGACCCGATGGTCCAGATCCCTCGGCTGGTGCAAAACAACACCCGCATTTGGGTCTACTGCGGCAACGGCACTCCGAACGACCTTGGCGGCGACAGCATGCCGGCCAAGTTCCTCGAGCAATTCACGCTGCGCACCAACGAGCAGTTCCGTGACAACTACGCGGCCGCGGGCGGCAACAACGCCACGTTCAACTTCCCGCCCAATGGGACGCATGACTGGGGTTACTGGAACCAGCAACTGGTCGCCATGAAGCCCGACATCCAGCGGACGCTGAGCGCTGCTCAAGCCGCCACCTGACATACCCTCCGACACATCGGCAGCAGCGCACCCCCGGCGCTGCTGCCGATGTTTTTCGCTGGGCGCTAATCCAGCAGCGCGCGACGGTCCTGGTGGAAATAGGTGTATCCGGTTGTCAACGCGCACACCACCGAAGCGGAAATCAGCATGCCGGTCCCATTGACCACCAAGCTGATGCAGCCTCCTAAAGCGGCGCCCAACACGAAGCTGGCGAAGAGTAAAAAGTAGCCGAGCCAATCCGACACGCTTCCGCCCGCGATGTGGCGTTCGATGCCCTGTCCCATCTTGACCAGCGTGCCGGTCACATAACTCAACGGCACCGACACCTCGCCATCCTTGACGAACGACGTGTTCAAAGCGCCAACGCCGAAGACCACCAACATGATCGGCGCGAAGTCGACCAGATTTTCTTCCCACCCCTCATCGATGACGTCCACCAACGTGGCGGCCGCCAGGCTCACGGTCGTGAGCACGGTCGGTCCATGCGGATGCGCCACCCAAAAATGCCGTCTGCACACCGACGCAACCACCACGCCGGCGACGAAGCACAGCATCAGAAGGCCGGCCGCCGCCGACAGCCACGCGTCGCCCCGGAAGTAACCCAGCACGGCACGTTGCGCGTTCCCGGTCATGAATGTGACGAAGTATCCCTCGGAGTGGGTGAATGCCGTCGCACCCAGGATGCCGGCGAGCGCCGCAAGCACCCACGACAACCGCGCCTCACTGTCGAATGTCTCACGCAGCATGAGCACATGCTTTCAGACCGCCGCGGCCCGCGCCTCCTGCCGAGTGCGATGCATATGCCGCTCAAATCAATTAGCCGTCAACTTGGCGATCGACCGCAGCGGAATCGGCAACCAGCCGGGACGGTGCCGAGACTCGTAGCCGGCCTCATAGACGGCCTTGTCCAGTTCGTATGCCGCCAAGATCAGCGCCGAATCACGCGGGTCGATCCCGGATGCGGCCGCATAGCCGTCACAGAACGCAGTACGGTTGCGCTGCACCCACTCTCGGGCGCGCGCGGCGAGCTGTTTGTCGGCGGACTGGTCGACCAACGGTCCGTAGGCCGCGTAGTCAAAGGAACGCATCACGCCCGCCACATCCCGCAACGGCGAATCCGGCGCACGGCGCTCGTCCAGGGGCTGGCCGGGCTCACCTTCGAAGTCGATCAACAGCCAGGACTCCGGCGTGCGCAGCACCTGCCCGAGGTGCAGATCACCGTGCACCCGTTGCACGGTGATCGTCTGCTCCGCCAGCTTCTGGAAACGCTGCTCGATCGGCACTACATACTGCTCGAGCTCGGACACCGCCGCAACCGTCGACGACAACCGCGCGAGCATGGTGTCGACCGGGAAGGGGGCTTGCGACGTGCCGAGGGCTTCGGCGAGCGTGGCGTGCACGGATGCGACGGCTTCACCGAGCCGGTACGACTCGCCGGCGAAGTCCCCGCCGACCTCGTGGGCGTACAGGTCACCTTCTGCGAACAGATCGCGGACACTTGCAGTGGCCATCGCCCAACCCTCAGCCGCATTCGCCGCATACTGGGTCACCATGCCGAGCGGACAGCAGGTATCGGCATTGTTATCAGGCCCCTGCGTGGTCAGCTCGTAGCTGCCGAGCAGTCGTGCCACATGGGGGTTGCCGGCCCGGCCGAGTACCCGATTCAGCTCGATATCGGGGTTGACGCCGGCGCTGACGCGACGGAACACCTTCAGGATGGCGTCTCGCTCGAAGATCACGCTGGTGTTGCTCTGCTCGGCGTCCGACACCCGTGGCGATGCGTCCAGCGGCAGGGTGGCCTCCGGCTCCTTGGTGAATGCCACATCGGAGCGATCCGCGGAGTCCTCGATCAGGGATAGCAGGAATCTCGCCGACGACGGGTCATACAGTGCGTCATAGCCGGTGTGATCGTTGTCGGCGCCGATGGTGGCGACGGTGGTGTACTCGGGAACCGGCGGAGTGTCCCAGCTGACAATCACCTGATAGCGCTCCGCCGAATCGTCGGTGTAAGAGACGTCGACGAGTACCAGGTCAAGACCGTCGCGCAACGTGACCACGTGGCCCGGGTGCGCTTCGGCGATTTCCCGGCCTCGCCCCGCATACCAGCGCTGCTGCGGAAGCCATTCAGACCACGGCAAGTTCATTGCGTCTCCTCTGACTCGGCCAGCTCGAACCAGTAGAACCCGTGGCCTGGCAGCGTCAGTAGGTACGGCAGTTGGCCGATGGGCGGGAACTTGACTTGTCCGGTCAGTTCGACCGGCGTGTAGCCGCTCCAGTGCTGGAGGTTCAATTCGATGGGCTGCGGGAAACGCGACAAATTGTTGACACAAAGCACGACGTCGTCGTCGGCTTCGCGCACGTAGGCCAGTACCGACGGGTTGGATCCACCCATTTCCTCGAACGTACCGACCGCGAATGCCTCATGCCTGCGCCGCACCGCCAACATGGTGCGCGTCCAGTTGAGCAGCGAGGTCGAGGTGTCGCGTTGGGCCTCTACATTCACGGTTTGGTAACCGTAAACCGGATCCTGGCTGGGTGGCACGTACAACCGACCGGGATTGGCGGTGGAAAAGCCGGCGTTGCGGTCGGGGGTCCATTGCATCGGAGTGCGCACCCCGTCGCGATCGCCGAGCCAGATGACATCGCCCATACCGATCTCGTCGCCGTAGTAGATGACCGGGGAGCCGGGCAGCGACAGCAGCAACGCGGTGAACAGCTCGATCTGGTCGGGGTCTTTCTCGAGCAGCGGAGCCAGCCGGCGGCGAATACCCACATTGGCCTTCATCCGTGGGTCCTTGGCGTATTCGGAGTACATGTAGTCGCGCTCGTCGTCGGTGACCATTTCCAGCGTCAGCTCGTCGTGATTACGCAAGAAGATGCCCCACTGCGCCATCTTCGGGATCGGCGGTGTCTGCCCCATGATTTCCGAGATCGGAAAACGCGATTCGCGTCGGACCGCCATGAAGATGCGCGGCATCAGCGGAAAGTGAAATGCCATGTGGCATTCATCGCCACCGGTTTCGGGGTCGCCGAAATATTCGACGACATCACTTGGCCACTGATTTGCCTCGGCAAGCAACACCCGCCCCGGGAATTCGTCGTCGACGACCTTGCGGACGCGCTTGAGGAATGCGTGCGTTTCGGGCAGGTTCTCACAGTTGGTGCCCTCACGTTCGAACAGGTAGGGCACTGCGTCCAGCCGGAACCCGTCGATACCCAGGTCCAGCCAGAACCGCATGACGTCGAGCATCGCCTCCTGAACCGCGGGGTTGTCGTAATTCAGATCCGGCTGGTGGTCGAAGAACCGGTGCCAGTAGAACTGCCGGCGCACGGGGTCAAACGTCCAGTTTGAGTCTTCGGTGTCGACGAAGATGATCCGCGCGTCGGGGTATTTGTCGCTGCTGTCGCTCCACACGTAGTAATCGCCGTATGGCCCGTCGGGGTCGCGGCGCGACTCCTGGAACCACGGGTGTGAATCCGACGTGTGGTTCATCACCAGGTCAGTGATGACCCGGATGCCCCGCCGGTGCGCAGCGTCGAGGAGCTCGACGAAGTCATCGACGGTGCCGAACTCCGGCAGCACCTTGTAGAAGTCCCGGATGTCGTAGCCGCCATCGCGCAACGGTGAGTCGTAGAACGGCGGCAGCCAAATGCAGTCGACGCCCAGCCATTGCAGGTAGTCGATGCGTTCGGTCAGGCCACGCAGGTCGCCGAATCCGTCAGCGTTGGAGTCGTAGAACGCCCTGACCAACACTTCGTAGAAAACCGCGTGTTTGAACCAGGTCGAGTCGGCGGGCAGTTCGCGGGCGTCGGCGAAGTCGTCGGCACTGGGATGTTCGACGACGCCGGCTTCAACGCGACTTCCCCCTGCGGGATCGTGCTCGACGTTATCGTCTCTGTCGCTCGTCAAGTCCACGATGTTACACGTACCCGAGGTGTGCCATCGCAAACCATTTGCACGCCAAACGAATTGAACGCAATCCGGTGAGCTACGCTGCGCAGGTCAGCCCGGCGGACCATCCCCCAGAGTCACGCTGGCGCTGCGACCCCCCAACCCCACCATGACGCTTTCGCCCGGGTGGTGCTGATCAAGAATGTTCGTCAGCGCGGTAGCCGAGTTGACGGGCTGACCGTTGATCGAGGTGATCACATCGCCCGGGGCGAACCCCGCACCGGCGGCGGGACCGGTCGGAATCACCTGCCTGACCACGGCACCCGCGCCACCGGCGGCGTCGTTGACACCGACACCGAGGAATGCCGTCGGACCGATGTGCACCGTCGGGGACCCCCCACCGCCCTGAATCTGCCTGGCGATGGCCATCGCCTCATTGATCGGAATCGCGAAACCTTGCCCGCGGCCCAGGTGGAAGTTCTCGGTCGCGGCGGTGTTCAGGCCGATCACCTGGTTAGCGGAGTTGACGGTGGGCCCACCGGAGTCGCCCGGGCGTATTGCCGCGTCGACCTGCATCAACCCGTTCAGCGTCTCCGTGCTGCCGGTCAACGCGTCGGATGCCGATACGGTCTGGTTCAACCCGACGACGCGGCCTTCCACCGCGCTGGGTGTTCCGCCGGCACCACCGGCGTTGCCCATCGAGACGATCGGTTCGCCGACGGTAACCGTGTCGGAGTTGCCGATGTTGGCAGGCTGCAGTCCGCCTCCGGCAAGTTGCATCACCGCGATGTCATGGTTGCGGTCGAAGCCGATCACCGTGGCCGGGAACGTCTGACCGTTGCCGATGGACCTCACGGTGAGATTGGTCGCGCCGGCGACCACGTGGTTGTTGGTCAGCACCGTGCTAGGACCGATCACAATGCCGGTTCCGGCGCCCACCGCGCTCTGGTATGACAGCTGGGCGTCGACATCGACGATCGTCGGGCCCACCTGCGAGACCGCCGCCAACGCGTCCTGCGGCAGCGGCGGTATCGATGGTGACCCATGCGCGGGCGCTGTGCCCAGGACCAGCCCTGCGACTGTTATCAGGCTGAGCAACCACGATGACCACCGCGGTCTGCGGCGGTGCGATTCGCTCATTCCGTTACCTCCTGCATAGGTTCGAGCCTGATTCAAGTTCGGATTGTCGCAGCGTCGGGGCACCCCCCGCGCGATTTTATTCACTACACCGTAACCGGGGTTTGGGCGTCGGGCATCCCGGCCCATCAGTTGCTGCGCGGTTTGCTGGATGATCGGCGGCCGCCACACGGGCGCTGATCAGGCGGTTCCACCGATCGACGCGATCGGTCGGCTCAGGTGATGGCTGACGTCGGCGACCATGTCCATCAGGGAGTAGTCGCGGAAGGAATACCGCCACCGCCCGTCGACACGCTGGAACCGGTCGTGGTAGCGGCCCGCGACGATGGGCTGCAACGGGAATTCGTCGGTGTGCTGCATCACCGTGTAGTAGCTGCGACACGTAGCGGTGCCTGCGGCCTCGTCGACCTCGATGATCGGGTTGGTGACGACGTGCTTGGTGCGCGGTGTGCCGTCCGGGTACAGCATCACCGTGGACGTCCAGATCCCCAGCATGGTGGCCGCACCAATAGTGCCGTCACCGCCTCCGCCGACCCGCAGGCGAGCGTGCTCGAAGAGTGCCGCCGCCCCCGCGAAGTCGCCGTTGTCCATGCATTCGGCGTAGCGGTACAGCAGGTTGGCGATCTGCGTCTCGGCCGACATACTCATCAACGGTAGTGGCCGACGGTATAGCTTCATAGTTTCTGTTAGACGGCAACTCGACAGCAAAGGTGTCTTTTGCATGGGCGTGCTCAATTCATTCCGACTCGACGACAAAGTCGTGGTCGTGACCGGTGCGTCGTCGGGGCTGGGGGTGGCGTTCGCTCAGGCCTTCGCCGAGGCCGGCGCCGACGTCGTGTTGGGTGCGCGCCGCGTCGACAGGTTGGCCGAGACTGCCGCGCTCGTCGAAGCCGCCGGCCGCAAACCGCTCTCGGTGGCCACCGACGTCGGCGTGCCCGAGCAATGCCAGGCGCTGGTCGACGGCGCGATCCAGGCATTCGGCCGAGTCGACATCCTGATCAACAACGCGGGTGTGGGATCCGCCCTCCCGGCCACCCGAGAGACGCCCGAGCAGTTCCGCTCGGTGATCGACGTCAACCTCAACGGCGCTTACTGGGTGGCGCAGGCCTGCGGGCGGGTCATGCAACCGGGAAGCTCGATCATCAACATCGCCAGCGTCTTGGGGATCACCACCGCCGACCTGCCGCAGGCCGCCTACAGCGCGAGCAAGGCCGCGATCATCGGGCTCACCCGAGATCTCGCGCAGCAGTGGGGCTCCCGCAAGGGAATTCGGGTCAACGCGCTGGCGCCGGGCTTCTTTCGGACCGAGATGACTGACGAGTACAAGCCCGGCTATCTGGAGAGCCAGGCGCACCGCCTGGTGCTGGGCCGCTTGGGCGACCCGCGCGAACTGGCCGCCACCGCTGTTTGGCTGGCATCAGCGGCCGGAGGCTACGTCACCGGTCAGACCATCGTCGTCGACGGCGGCCTGACGATCACCTAAGTCTTTTTTGCGGCCCTTCTGCCCCCTTCTTTGCACCTCATTGCAGCCTCTAAGCTCGGCGTTGTGGTCGACTTCGACCCCAAGGCCAGCTTCGCGGGTGCGCCGGTAGCCCGGCTGGGCACTGTCGCCTCCGACGGGACGCCGCACCTGGTGCCGGTGGTGTTTGCGCTTCGGGACGACGTCGTCTACACCGCTGTCGACGCCAAGCCCAAGACCACCCAGCGGCTGCGCCGGCTGGCCAATATCGAACGACATCCGCTGGTGAGCCTGCTGGTCGACCACTACGCCGACGACTGGACGCAGTTATGGTGGGTCCGGATCGACGGTAGCGCTGCGATACACCACGGCGGCGATGCCCTGCACGCCGGGCACGACCTTTTACGCGCGAAATATGCCCAGTACCAAACGGTTCCGCTGAACGGCCCGGTGATTGCGATCGCGGTCCAGCGGTGGCGCAGCTGGCACGCCTGAGTACCGCTGACGCACGTGGGAATGGGTTCACCGTCCGTTCACCCTTGTGCTGCGCGTGCGCTAAGAGAAAAGTGACATACATCACGATGGCGCCGGGTATGAGGAGAGACACGTCATGGCAGACAAGTCCAACAATTCCCAAAGCGCAGGAGCCGCTCCTGCCGTGGCTGATCCGACCGCCGTACGGAACGTGGTGCTGGTAGGCCCGTCCGGCGGCGGAAAGACCACCCTGGTCGAGGCCCTTCTAGTCGCCTCCGGTGTGCTGTCCAGGCCCGGCTGCATCGCCGACGGCACCACGGTCTGTGATCACGACGAGGCCGAGATTCGCCAGCAGCGGTCCGTTAGCCTCGCCCTGGCGTCGCTGCTGCATGAGGGCGTCAAGGTCAACCTCGTCGACACTCCCGGCTACGCCGACTTCGTCGGCGAACTGCGGGCCGGACTGCGAGCGGCGGATTGCGCTCTCTTCGTGATCGCAGCCAACGAAGACGTCGACGAACCGACCAAGTCGCTCTGGCAGGAGTGCAGCCAGGTCGACATGCCCCGGGCGGTGGTGATCACCAAACTCGACCACGCCAGGGCCAACTATCAGAACGCCCTCGTGACAGCGCAGAATGCGTTCGGCGACAAGGTTTTACCGCTGTATCTGCCCGCCGGCAGCGGGCTGATCGGGCTGCTATCGCAGACGCACTACGAGTACCAGGGCGGCAAGCGGACCACGCATTCGCCGGATTCGTCGTACGCCGATCAGGTCGACGAAGCACGCGGCACGCTGATCGAGGGAATTATCGAGGAATCCGAAGACGAGTCACTGATGGAGCGTTATCTCGGCGGCGAGAAGATTGACGAGTCGGTGTTGATCGACGATCTGGAGAAAGCAGTCGCCCGTGGCTCCTTTTTCCCGGTGATTCCGATCTGCAGCAGCACCGGGGTCGGCACGCTCGAGCTTCTGGAGATCGCCACCCGCGGGTTCCCGTCCCCGGCGGAACACCCGCTGCCCGAGGTGTTTACACCGCAGGGTGCCGCGTTCACCAAGGTGACCTGCGGCTCCGACTCGCCATTGCTCGCCGAGGTGGTGAAGACGACGTCAGACCCCTACGTCGGCAGGCTGAGCCTGGTCCGGGTGTTCTCCGGGACCATCAAGCCCGACACGACGGTTCATGTGTCGGGCCATTTCTCGTCTTTCTTCGGCTCATCAAATGGAGTCGGCCACAGCCACGCCGACCACGACGAGGACGAACGCATCGGCGCGCTGTCCTTCCCACTGGGCAAGCAACAGCGACCCGCGTCGGTGGTGCTGCCCGGTGACCTGTGCGCGATCGGCCGACTCAGCCGCGCGGAAACCGGAGACACGCTCTCGGACAAGGCCGAACCGCTGGTGCTCAAACCGTGGAGCATGCCGGAGTCACTGCTGCCGGTGGCTATCCAGGCACACGCCAAGACCGACGAGGACAAGCTGTCGGTCGGGTTGGGGCGGTTGGCCGCCGAGGACCCGACGTTGCGAATCGAGCAGAATCCGGAGACGCATCAGGTTGTGCTGTGGTGCATGGGTGAGGCGCACGCCGGCGTGGTACTCGACGCGCTGGCGAATCGGTACGGTGTCGCGGTGGACACCGTCGCACTGCGGGTTCCTCTGCGGGAAACGTTCGGCGGCAAGGCAAAAGGCCATGGCCGACATGTCAAGCAGTCCGGCGGACATGGCCAGTACGCCGTCTGCGACATCGAAGTCGAACCGTTGCCGGAGGGGTCGGGTTTCGAGTTCGTCGACAAGGTGGTCGGCGGCGCAGTGCCGCGGCAGTTCATCCCGAGCGTGGAGAAGGGGGTGCGCGCTCAGATGGAAAAGGGCGTGCACGCCGGCTACCCCGTGGTCGACATCCGCGTCACGCTGCTCGACGG
>Ga0210386_10003631_pt1 | contig 12901 bp, 12 predicted proteins | sample IncBWH32OmetaG_FD_160091 | JGI IMG/M metagenome (GOLD analysis project Ga0210386, IMG submission 160091) | Forest soil microbial communities from Barre Woods Harvard Forest LTER site, Petersham, Massachusetts, United States - Inc-BW-H-32-O ... | reverse complement strand
TGGAAACTTTGTGCGCGTACGTTCGAAAAAACGCGGGACCGCCTAAGTCCCTTGACGAAATCGCAGTTGCTCTGCTGGGCAAGGGAATTCATGACGACGACGCGCGCGAGCAGCTTAATCTTTATAGAAGAAGTGTCGAACAGCCGGCTGTGGACGTTCAAGCCGCAATCACGGTAATCGGGCGACGGTCGGACGCCCAACGAGATTTCGAGCGCGCGCAACGCGAGCAAACGAAATTCTCGTCCACGGATGCCTGGCGCCTCAACCTTGCTCGATGCAACCTCGCGCGCGCTGATCTCACAGGGCTTAACTTGGACGCCGTCATTCTAGGAGGAAGCTCGCTGGCTTTTGCTAACTGCGCGAACGCAGACCTTATCGGCGCTCGGTTCGATGACGCCCACCTTGAAGGCGCTCGATTCATGGGCACGCACCTTGAAAAGGCTTGGCTGTTTGGCGCTCACCTTCAGGGTGCCTGGCTCAATCAGGCACATTTTGAAAGTGCAACCCTAAGACGAGCCCATCTTGAAGGCGCTTTCCTAGCACAAGCAAATCTCCAAGCTGCTGACCTAACTGATGCACACCTAGGAAGCGCTGATCTTTCGCTCGCACGTATGGAATCGGCCAGATTTGAAAGAGCTTGTTTTGACGGAGCCTCGTTCGATCGCGCCTTGACGTCGGATGCCTTTATGGACGGCGCAGATCTCTCCTCAGCGCGCGAGATTACGCAGGAGCAGATTGAGATCATGTGGGGGGATTCCGCGACTAAGCTCCCGATGACGCTTCGCCGTCCCACGAATGATTTTTGGTTGGACTTGGAGGTTGGCGGGGAAGCGGGCGATAGCCGCGACGAGCGTTGGTTCGCGTTGTGGCGCCAACGACTTGATGAAATCGCGGAATCGCGAGGAGGAAAGCCCAGGTCCAAATCAAACCTTTCAGCCGCAGCGAGGATCGGAGATTCCGTTCGGGTGTCGTCGCGACTTGAAGCTCAAGCTATGGAGCCCCGTAAATCTTCGCATTGACAACCCGCACGGGTCATGGTTCTGCAAAGCCGTTGGCGCTGCCCGCGCCCGGATCAGGCTCATGCCGCGCAGCTGGTTGAAAACGACGACCAAAACGCGCCGCCCGCTGAAAAGCGGGACGAACGGCTAAACCTGCGCTCCCGTGTCTCCCCGGCGGGCCGCCGGGTTCACGAAGTCCGCGCTCGACGGACTTGAGGGGAGGCAGGGCGAACAAGGATTTTCATCATGTCAGGCTTCAAGGTCGCGGTCGCCGGCGCCACCGGCAATGTGGGCCACGAGATGCTCTCGATCCTCGCAGAGCGCCAATTCCCAGTCTCCGAAGTGGTCGCGCTTGCCTCTCCCGCTTCGATCGGGCGCGAAGTCTCGTTCGGCGACAGGACGCTCAAGTGCAAGGCGCTCGAGCATTATGATTTTTCCGACACCGACATTTGCCTTATGTCGGCGGGCGGGGCGGTGTCGAAAGAATATTCGCCCCGGATCGGCGCGAAGGGATGCGTGGTCATCGACAATTCGTCGGCCTGGCGCATGGACCCTGACGTGCCGCTGATCGTACCCGAGGTCAACGCGGCTGCGGCAAAGGGTTTCGTCAAGAAGAATATCATCGCCAACCCCAACTGTTCGACCGCACAGCTGGTTGTGGCGCTGAAGCCCCTGCACGACCGCGCGACAATCAGGCGGGTGGTGGTAGCGACCTATCAGTCCGTTTCGGGCGCCGGCAAGGAGGCGATGGACGAATTGTTCGCCCAGACCCGCGCGGTGTTCGTGTCCGATCCGGTCGAGCCAAAGAAGTTCTCCAAGCGAATCGCGTTCAACGTCATTCCGCAGATCGACGTGTTCATGGATGACGGCTCGACCAAGGAAGAATGGAAGATGGTCGCCGAGACCAAGAAAATCCTCGACCCCAAGATCAAGCTGACTGCGACTTGCGTCAGGGTGCCCGTGTTCATTGGCCACTCGGAGGCCGTCAACATCGAATTTGTTGATCCGATCAGCGCCGACGAGGCGCGGGATATTCTGAGCCGTGCGCCCGGATGCCTGGTTATCGACCGACGGGAGCCCGGCGGTTACATCACCCCCCACGAAGCGGCGGGAGAGGACGCGACCTACATTTCGCGAATTCGCGACGATCCGACAATCGACAACGGCATCAACCTTTGGGTGGTGTCCGATAATCTGCGCAAAGGCGCCGCGCTCAACGCGGTGCAGATCGCGGAGGTGCTGGTCAATCGCGGCTGGCTGAAGCCCAAGATGAAGGCGGCGTGACCCATCACCGCGACTGCAGGGCAATGCGGCGACCAAAACTCCTTTCTGTAACCACTTTGCCCGATCATTTGTTATGGTATTGGGAGGAAGACGTCCGCGTTGTGTTTTAGGGTTCGATTCGGCAATCCATGGCGCAAGATCCGGATATCCGCCTGCTGACTTCCCCGCGTATTTTCCTTGTGGGGATGGCGGCGTTCCTGGCCTTGGTCGGATTCGTCGTTCTCATCCTCTATCAGCAGATCGCGCTCGCCTTCAGCGCCAATCCCGGTTTGAACGGCCTCATTCTTGGCGTGCTGGCGATCGGCGCGCTGTTTACCTTCCGGCAGGTTATCCGGCTGTTCCGCGAAATACACTGGGTCAACTCGTTGACCGGTGCGGTCACCGACGGCGCCCCCCCGGCGCCTCGACTGCTCGCGCCGATGGCGGTGATGCTCAATGCCGGCGCGGGCGCGCGGGGCTTGTCGACCATCACCACGCGCGCGATCTTGGATTCGATCGCCACGAGACTCGACGAGGGCCGCGAGCTCAGCCGCTATCTGGTTGGACTATTGGTCTTCCTCGGGCTGCTCGGCACGTTCTGGGGTCTGTTGGAGACGGTGCATTCGATCGCTGGCGTCATCGACAGCATGAAGACCGGCGTCGACACGGGGACCATGTTCGACGACCTCAAGCAAGGCCTGTCCGCGCCGATCGCCGGCATGAGTGTCTCGTTTACCTCCTCGCTGTTCGGCCTCGCGAGCTCCTTGATCCTCGGCTTCCTCGACCTCCAGGCCGGCCAGGCGCAGAACCGGTTCTATTCCGAGTTCGAGGAGTTTCTCGCGAGCCACGTCCAGACGACGCCGGTTGTCGAGGCGATCCCGGAGGCGCCGATCATCGCCCAAGGCGCGCAGCCGGCAATCGAGTATCAGCGCGACGCCAAGGCGATCGCGACGCTTGCCGAGGGCATTCAGGCGCTGGTCGGCCACATGCGCACCGAACAGCAGCAAATTCGCGATTGGGTCGACGCTCAAGCAGCGCAGCAGGAAGATGTCGGCAAGCTCTTGCGGCGCCTGTTGGACGAGCTGGGCGCGCGATGAAAGGCGGATTTGAGGACGGCTGGAGATTCGGGAGTTAAATCATGGCGCTGTCGCGCGGACGCCGATATGAGCCGGTGAACTACTGGCCAGGCTTCGTCGACGCTTTGTCGACGATGCTGCTGGTGATCATCTTCCTGTTGTCGGTATTCATGCTGGCCCAATTCTTCCTGTCGCGTGAGGTTTCGGGCAAGGACGAGGCGCTCGCGAAGCTCAATCGGCAGATCGAGGAATTGACCAATCTGCTGGCGCTCGAGCGCACCCAGAAGGGCGTCGACGAAAGCAAGATATCAGCCCTCACCGCCACGCTCGACTCCGCCGAGCGGGAGCAGAAGCGGCTCAACGACGCCGCGTCGCGAGGCGCGGTCGACGCCGACGCCGCCAGCGGCCAGGCCTCGGCGGCGGCCGTCGCGTTCGATCAGCAGAAGCAGATATCGGCTCAGGCTCTTGCCCAGGTTGACGTGCTCAACCAGCAGATCGCCGCGCTCCGTAAGCAGCTCGCGGCGATCGAGGATGCGCTCGCCGCATCCGAGTCGGCGAACAAGGAATCGCAGTCGAAGATCGCCGACCTCGGCCAGCGGCTCAACGTCGCGCTCGCGCAGAAGGTTCAAGAGCTCAATCGCTATCGCTCGGACTTTTTCGGCCGCCTGCGGCAGATCCTTGGCGCGCGGCCTGACGTCCGGGTGGTAGGCGATCGGTTCGTGTTCCAATCCTCAGTCCTGTTCGACGTCGGCAAGGCGGACATCAGCCCGGCCGGGCGCCAATCGCTCGACACGCTCGCCGCCGCCGTGATCGATCTCGAGCGTGAAATTCCGCCCGACATTCCCTGGATCCTTAGGGTCGACGGACATACCGACAACACCCCGATCACCGGCACGGGCCCCTACAAGTCGAACTGGGAACTGTCAGCCGCACGGGCCGTCGCGGTGGCGCAATATCTGATCAGCAAGGGTGTCGAGCCCGACCGCCTGGCGGCAGCCGGTTTTGGCGAATTCCAGCCGATCGACCAGGGGACCGACGAAGAGTCGCGCGCCCGCAACCGGCGCATCGAACTCAAGCTGACGGAGCGGTGAGCGCTTAGCGCGCGCGGGATATCCCGAGGCCGCTCTTCCCGCCCTAGTTATCTGCAGATCGCGACGTGGCGCGCCTGGATCGTGGCGGTTGCCATCCCCGCCCTTGCCGGCTATCGCCGTGGGCCCTACGAGAGGCCGCGACGTGATGCAATCGGCCGGCCGCCGAGGAAGCGCGAGATGCAGGAGCGGTCAGAGATGCGCAAATCATGGATACTCTCGCTGACGGGGCTCGGGCTCGCGGCGCTGACCGCGCCGGTCAAGGCACAGGACATCACCATCGCGTCGCTGGGCCGATGACCGGCCCTGTCGCCAGCATCGGCGAACAGATGAAACGCGGCGCCGACACCGCCGCCGCGGCGATCAACGACGCGGGCGGAGTCGAGGGGCGCAAGATCAAGATCGTGATTGAGGACGACCCCTGCGATCCGCAGCAGGCAGTCGCGATCGCCAACCTCATCGTTGGGCAGCAGATCAAATATGTCGATGGCCATGCGTGCTCGGGTTCGTCGATCCCCGCGTCCGACGTCTACGCCGACAACAGCATTCTGATGATGCCCCCGCGTCGTCGAATCCGGCTTTGACCGAAAAAGGGCATTCGACCATCATGCGCCTTTACCCGCGCGACGACAGGCAGGGCGAGTTCATCGCGCCCTGGATCGCCGACAAATACAAGGGCAAAAAGATCGCCATTCTGCACGACAAGTCGGCTTATGAAAAAGGCTTGGCCCAGGTGGTGAAGGACAAGCTGAACGTCGCCGGCGTGACCGAGATCCTGTTCGAAGGGATCAATCCGGGCGAAAAGGACCATAGCGCGGTCATCACCAAGCTTGAGAACGCCGGCGCCGAGTTCGTCTATTTCGGCGGCTACCACACTGAGGCCGGACTCATGCTGCGGCAGGCGGCGGACCAAGGCTACAAACTAAACCTGATGACCGGCGACAGCATCGCCACCTCTGAGTTTTGGCAGATTTCCGGGCCGGCAGGTGAGGGCACGCTGTTCACTTTCCCGACTGATCCTCGGCGTTCGCCGAGCGCGGCCAAGGCGCTCGAGCAATTCAAGGCGCAGGGGTTCGACCCCGAGGGCTTCACCCTGTTCAGCTACGGCGTGGTTCAGGCGATCGCCGAGGGGATCAAGCGCGCCGGGTCAGACGATCGGAAGGCGATCGCCAAGGCGCTCGAAGACGGCAAGCCGGTCGAGACCGTCATGGGACCGGTTCGGTTCGACAGCAAAAGCGACACCTTGGACCCGCGCTACGACATCAACGTGTGGAGCGCCGGCAAATACGCGCCGATTGCGAAATGAGCCCCGACCTAACGCTTCAGTTCACGCCGCGGACCGAGAATCTGCTTTAAGCCGTCTCCTCGACGAACGCTTCGACGAGCGCGTCGAACGCGGTGGGCGTTTCCCATTGCGGCGTGTGCCCGGCGTCGAGGATCATCTGCACCGCACCGCGCCACAGCGTCGGCATCGCGACCGAGCCGAAATAGCGCCCGTTGACCAGCTGCTCTTCGCCGCCGTGCAGCACGGCGAGCGGGACTCTAAGATCGCGCACCACTGCGCCCTCGTCTCGGGCCCCGCCGGGGCCGACGCTGGCCCCGAGATTGCTGCGCGCCCGCCCGTCCGTACGCAAAACATCGTCGAGGAAAAACGGCGGAATATCGGCGAAACCGGGTCTGAAGAACGCGGCGACATAGGCGGACGCCTCGATGCTGTCGACGCTTTCCTGGAAAATGAATTTCATCGCCGGATTGGGCAAGAACGCCTCGCTCATCGCCTCACCGGATGTGAGCGGCGGCGCGCCAAAGATCAGCAAGCCGCGCGCTTGAGGAAGATCCGGCGCCATTTCCAGAGCCACATGGCCGCCCAGACTCCAGCCGACGAACCACGCCTCATGAAGGCCGAAAGCGTTGACGACCGCCCAAACCGCGCGGGCGTGGCCCGGAAGCGAGTAGGTGCTCGGATCCTTCGCGTCGTCCGACTCGCCATGGCCGGGAAGATCGACTGCGACCAGCCGGAAGCGTTCGCCGAAGCCGGCCATCAAGCTGCCGGGAAAAGACGCGCGACGACGACGAATTGCCGTGAATGAGCACGACGGGCGGACCTTCGCCGGCCGACTCGTGGACGGCAATTGCGCCATTCGGCGCGTCGATCCTAACCGTTTTCATCAACCCTCCCATTGCACCGTAAAATCACACCGCAGAGGGCGTTCGCGGCCGCGAAAGCTCGGCGTCAAATGTGACCCTTCCGGAGACGTTGAAACGCGAACGGTGACCCCCAGCGGCGTTCCCGACGCCACGGCTGCTCTCTCGTGTGATGAATGCGTGATCGGGGCGGCGGATTGCAATAGGCAATCCTTTCCGTGGGACACGGCGGCGAAACGGATATTTTAGCACCCGGTTGCCCAGAGCGCCCCCGATCGCCCTTCCCTTCCGCGGCCATTTCGTGTATTGCGCCGCACAATTAGCCCGCTGAGCGCTGTTACGTACGGCGCGCCGTCGTATCCCGTCATCTCTGCGTTCAAGAGGACCGCGCCCGCGCGCTTCGTCCCCGTCCGATCGTCCGCCGCCAGTAAAGCCCGCTCATGAAGCTTCGCAACATCGCCATCATCGCCCACGTCGACCACGGCAAAACCACCCTCGTCGACCGGCTATTGCAGCAGTCTGGCGCGTTTCGCGACAACCAGCGTGTCGCTGAACGGGTCATGGATTCGAACGATCTCGAACGCGAGCGCGGCATCACCATCCTCGCCAAAGCCACCTCGGTGGTGTGGAAGGACGTTCGGGTCAATATCGTCGACACCCCTGGCCACGCCGATTTCGGCGGCGAGGTCGAACGCATCTTGTCGATGGTCGACGGCGCGATCGTGCTGGTCGACGCCGCCGAAGGGCCGATGCCGCAGACCAAGTTCGTGGTCGGCAAGGCGCTGAAGATCGGGCTGAAACCGATCGTCTGCGTCAATAAGGTCGACAAGGCCGACGCGCGGCCAAGCGAGGTCGTCAACGAGGTGTTCGATCTCATCGCGGCGCTCGACGCGACCGATGAGCAGCTCGACTTTCCAATCCTTTACGGCTCCGCCAAGCAGGGCTGGATGGCGCTCTCCCCGGAGGGGCCGAAAGAGAACATGGCGCCGCTGTTCGACCTGGTGGTGAAGCATGTCGAGCCTCCCAAGGTCGGCGCCGGCGGCTTCCGGATGCTCGGCACGCTGCTCGAGGCCAATCCCTACCTCGGACGCATCATCACAGGGCGGGTCTTCTCTGGCACCATCCGCACCAACGTCCCGGCCAAGGTGCTGGACCGTCATGGCGATATGATCGAGCAGGGGCGGGTGACGAGAATCCTCGCCTTCCGCGGCATCGAGCGCGCCCCGATCGATGAGGCGGTCGCGGGCGACATCGTCGCCGTCGCGGGACTGGAAAGGTTCAACGTCGCCGACACCCTGTGCAGCCTGGAAGAGGTGGAGCCGCTGACCGCTCAGCCGATCGACCCGCCGACCCTGTCGATGACCTTTTCCGTCAACGACAGTCCGCTCGCAGGGACCGAGGGCGACAAGGTGACGAGCCGCGTCATCCGCGACCGGCTGTTCAAGGAGGCCGAGGGCAATGTCGCGCTCAAGGTCGAGCAGCCCCCCAATTCCGACGCCTACGTGGTCTCGGGCCGCGGCGAATTGCAGCTCGCGATCCTGATCGAAACCATGCGCCGCGAGGGCTTCGAACTTAGCGTTTCCCGGCCGAAGGTGCTATTCCGCCGCGACGAGGATGGCGACCTGCTCGAGCCGATCGAGGAGGTGGTGATCGACGTCGATGAGGAGCACTCGGGCGTTGTCGTGCAGAAGATGAGCGAGCGCAAGGGCGAGATGGTCGAAATGCGCCCCTCGGGCGGCGGACGGCTCCGCCTGGTCTTTCTTGCGCCGACCCGCGGCCTGATCGGCTATCTCGGCGAACTGATGACCGACACACGCGGCACGGCGGTGATGAACCGTCTGTTCCACAACTGGGGCGAATGGAAGGGCGAGATCGCCGGGCGCCGCAACGGGGTGCTCATCTCGAACGACGCGGGCGAGTCGGTCGCCTATGCGATGTGGAACCTCGAGGACCGCGGCCCGATGATGATCGAGCCCGGGGCCAAGGTCTATCAGGGCATGATCGTCGGCCAGCACACGCGCGACAATGACCTCGAAGTCAACGTGCTCAAGGGCAAGAAACTCACCAACATCCGCACCCACTCCAAGGACGAGGCGGTGCGCCTGACTCCACCAATCCAGATGACGCTTGAGAAGGCGCTGGCTTATATCGAGGATGACGAATTGGTCGAGGTGACGCCAAAGTCCATCCGCCTGCGCAAGGCCCTGCTCGACCCCAACGACCGCAAGCGCGCCGACCGCGCCAAGGCGGCGGAAGGAGCGGCTTAGGGAGCATCGCCGAGAGCCGGGGTCTGCCGGCGCATCGGCGCGCTCCGGCTTAAGGAGCCGCGCGTGCCCCATGACCGCCGTCACACTCGCCGCGACCGCGCTGGGCTGAGCGCATGAGCACGACGGGGGACAGAGGTCATGGCTTGGACGTTCGGCGGCGACCGGCTAATTGTCTCGGGTTTGCGAATGGACCGCACTCCGTCGCGCCGCCGATCGCGGCGGTCGGAGGCTGGCCCGTCGAAGCGCCGAAGGTGACGGTCGAAAGAAACGGAGACAGCGATGCCGGCGGCCAAGATCATGCTCATTCGCCATGCGGAGAAGCCAAACGGCGACGGCGGCCCCGGCTTGATGCCGAACGGCGCCGAAAACCCCAGGGCCCTGACCCAGACCGGATGGAAGCGGGCCAACGCTCTGGTCGGCCTGTTCAATCCCACAGATGGAGCTTCGCCGAAGTCGCCGCTCGCAAAGCCCAGGAGCCTGTTCGCCTCGGGATCGGAAAGCCTGCGGCCGAAGCAGACGATTGCGCCGGTCGCGGCGGCGGTCAATCTCTCCATCAGGACTTTCCTGAAAGGTCAGGAGCCTCAGCTGGTCGCGGCGGTCAAGGGGGCGGAAGACCCGGTTCTCATCTGCTGGCAACACGAGGCGATTCCGGAGATCGGCGCGTTGATCCGCGGCAGCGCGGACGGAATCCCGCCGAAATGGCCCGCCCATCGCTTCGATCTCGTCTGGGTGTTCGATCTTCAGGCGTCCGGGGCTTGGAGCTTCGCGCAGGTTCCCGAGCTCGTCATGCCGGGCGACTCCGCGAGACCGATCAGCCAGGGTGGCTAGGGGCTAATCTTTCGATCTAAGATGACGCTCAAGCGCGGCCAGTGCGGCTCAGCGTCGTCTGCGCGTCGACCATCGGGTCTGGGTCCGGCGCGAGGTGAATTGATGGCGCGCAATAGACGGCGAGCTCAAGCAGCACGCTCGCCGCGACGTCGAATGGCGCGCTCGGCGGAAATAGCAACGCCACTACGTCAAGCGCGACCTCGGCGTCATCGGGGATGTTGCCGAACTGGGCGCCGACCGCCGTTTTGAAATTCGCCGATCCGAGTTCGCCGATCAAGGCTCCAAGCGTGCGTAATTCACCGGCTGTCATCAGCTTGGCTTCCTATCACGGCGATGCCCGCGGAGACGACGCTCCTTGAGAGATATGGTCGCCCGCGTGAAGCCGACCGCGGGTGTCCCGCGGTTCTTCCGCGATCCGCGCTCGAATGAGTCCGCTTAGGCTCGCGCACAAGATTACCCGCGCCAATATTTCCAATGCTTTAGCGGCTCCCTTACGCAACTTCGGGGGTCGCAACGAATTGTCACCTGCTCCGCGCCGGCTAGGTCATCGCCGCCGTCCAAGCCACGCAAGCACATCGGCCGTTTCGTTTCGGGCGTCGACGAGACGAAACCAGCGGAAGCGAAAGGAATTGTTTCGCCGAACGAAACGAAGGGGTTCGCATTGCTGGTCGTAAGCCATTGAAATCATTATCAGCGGCGAATCATGATTTCGCGTGATCGTTTGTTTTCAATGGGTTAAGCGCCATTTCGTTTCGCAGTTTTCTCGCATGTGGTTCTTCCGATTCAAAAAAGCTTTGGTTCAGCGTCGGTGGGCACCCGGTTCGACGAGCTGCCCTGTGCGAAATGTCTGAGCCGCCCTCCTTTGTCCGGGTGAGCGACCGCTCAGGCGCCATGCTATTGCCATTTCTGAAAAGCTAGCATGGGTTCGGAATTTTAGCAAGCATTTGCTCGAACAAATGCCCGCAGCTAACGATGACGGGCTTCGAAAGCGCATTCCGCGAGCTCGCGCCCCCGATCGGGCGGGTTCGGAACGCAACCATTGTCGACGAGCCTATCGCATGGCCCAAGTGGCGCCAGCCGGTCGGCGTCCGATAGGCCGGTCGCCGTATGAACTGTGACTGATAGTTGAAATTGATTTATCCACGGATTGTTTGCGCATTGCTGCCGCGGTCGACTCTGTAAGGACCCATTAAGGTCGATGCGTGATAGACGGCTCCCGTCTAGCCTCGAGCCGGAGCGGAAGGTCGATGAGTAAGCGTCAGTGGTTCAGTTTTTGATTGTACAATTCTGAAGTTGCCGTAGGTGGACGCAGACGACAGATCTGTGACAGGCTGAGACCGCTCGGAGGATTGGGCGTGCGTATCCATCACCTCAACTGTGGGTCTCTCTGTCCGCGCGGCGGGAGATTGCTCGGCGCCGCCGGCTGGCCGCTGTCGCCCGCGCCGATGTGCTGTCACTGCCTCCTGATCGAGGGCGATGACCGGCTGATCCTGGTCGACGCCGGGCTCGGCGTCGAGGACGTCAACGAGCCCCGGCGACTCGGATTGTTGTTCAATGCGATGGCGCGGCCGCGGCTCGAGGTCGCCGAGACGGCGCTGCGGCAGGTCGTCGATATGGGCTACCGTCCAAGCGATGTGCGCCACATCGTGCCGACCCATCTCGACCTCGACCACGCGGGAGGGATCTGCGACTTCCCCGACGCTGCGGTCCACGTTTTCGCCGCCGAGCTTCGCGCGGCCTCGCACCGGTCGAGCTTCAGCGAGCGAAGCCGCTATCGCGCCGTGCAGATTGCCTCGGTCAAGAAATGGGATGCGGTCGAGGAAGAGGGCGAATCCTGGTTTGGCTTTTCGGCCGTGCGCGCGATTCCCGGAACGCGCGACGAGGTCTTGCTGATTCCGCTGCCCGGCCATACGCGCGGGCATTGCGGCGTCGCGGTCAGGCGGTCGGACGATTGGCTGCTCCACTGCGGCGACGCCTATTTCCACCGCTCCGAAGTCGAGCCGGGCGGCGGCGTTGCGCCGAAGGGCTTGCGCTGGTTCGAGTCGCTGGCGAACGTCGACGGCGCTGCGCGGCGCGCCAATCAGGCGCGCTTGCGCGAGCTCGCCCGCCTCGCCGCCGGCGTGGTCAAGCTCATCTGCTCGCACGACTTAGCGGATTTCGCCGCGATGAAGAGCGAAGAGCGGGAAGCTCAGCCAGCTCCTGCGCCTGTTCGTCGGCCTCGGCTGGAAGGCGCGTTGCGCGGGGCGGCGCGCCTGGCCCAGCGAAGCGACATTCGCGCTGCGGAATGACAGCAGATCAATCCGCTCCGGTCGTCTTGCCCCTCAGCGCCTTCACCGCGCCGCGGCGCGTCTTCTCGTCGACGCGGCGCACTCGGGAGGCAAATGTCGGGCGGGTGGCGAGGCGACGCTTTGGCCGCGCCTGCGCCTTCATGATGAGATCGGTCAGCCGGGCTCGCGCGTCCTCGCGGTTACGGGGCTGGCTCGCGAAGCTCTGGGCGAAAATGACGATCACGCCGTCCCGGGTGGCGCGCGATCCCGCGAGCTTGATCAGCCGGACTGCGACGTCGTTTGGCAGACTGGGAGAAGTGCGGGCGTCGAACCGGAGCTCGACCGCGCTCGCCACCTTGTTGACGTTCTGACCGCCCGGACCCGAGGAGCGCACGAAAGTCTCGACGATCTCGCTCTCGTCGATGAGGAGATCGCCGACCTTCACGCCCCTACCGCCAGTCCCGCACGTCGACGAAACGCCCCGCGATCGCCGCCGCCGCGGCCATCGCCGGCGAAACGAGGTGGGTGCGGCCCCGGTAGCCTTGGCGGCCCTCGAAATTGCGGTTCGAGGTCGAAGCGCAACGCTCGCCCGGTGCCAGCTTGTCGGGATTCATGGCGAGGCACATCGAGCAGCCGGGCTCACGCCACTCGAAGCCGGCGGCGAGGAAAATCTTGTCGAGACCCTCGGCCTCGGCCTGCGCTTTCACCAAGCCCGATCCCGGCACGACCATCGCGTTGACGCGCTCGGAGACCTTCCGTCCGTTGGCGATCGCCGCGGCGGCCCGCAGATCCTCGATGCGGCCATTGGTGCAGGAGCCGATGAAGACGCGGTCGATCGCGATCTCCGTCATCTTCTCCCCGCCGTTCAGCCCCATATACTCGAGCGAGCGCTTGATCGAGGCGCGCTTCTGCTCGGTCTGGCCGTCGTCGACCCGCGGCACGACGCCGAAGATCGGCGCAACGTCTTGC